>Ga0099824_1006529_pt1 | contig 15952 bp, 5 predicted proteins | sample SiratrowhiteBW_FD_76837 | JGI IMG/M metagenome (GOLD analysis project Ga0099824, IMG submission 76837) | Root nodule microbial communities of legume samples collected from California, USA - Siratro white BW | ecosystem: Host-associated > Plants > Roots > Nodule | place: USA: California...
CATGTGGACAAGGTCCTCATTCCTCTGGACTTCTCTAAGCCTAAGAGTATAGCTCCAGCTCCGGCTGTGGCCAAGGCACCTAAAGCTGATAAGGACAACTCTTCAGCAGAAGATGATGACCAGACTCGGGCAGCCAAGGACAGCTCTGGAGCCACCAGTTTTGTTAGCACTCGTGGAACAACCTTGGTGTCCTTTGGGGTTGGTCTGCTTGCAGCAGCAGCTACATTGTCGTGTTGAAGAACATCCATTTCTCCAAGTTTCTAATATGTTTTCAGGACAAGCAGGCAACCTTTGTGGACTTGTGTTTATGCTGTATTCTTCTTGACTTGTTTATTGCTTAGGAGAACCGTTGTTTGTGAGTTATGTGAACCCTTGTTCTGTTTTTGTTTTGTGATCAAGCGAAAAATATATGTGATTCGTTTCATTGTCAAAGAAAAATGGAATATCTGTTTTGTTTTTTATGCTTTTCGGTTATCTGCACCGCTTGGAATCCTCTTCCTCTTCGTCCTCAATGAGTAGCATACTACTCTCGTAAACATTTAAATATTATTATTATTATTATTATTATTATTATTATTATTATTATTATTATTATTATTATTATTATTATTATTATTATTATTATAGAGACGTACATTTTGCAAGACTAAATCAGCTGAAAGAAAATGTAAAGCTTTATAAACTTCTATCTTCAATAAGTTTTGATAAATAAAAAAAGCATTACAGTGATTTTTTTACACTATATCATCCACAAAAATTAGTTACCGCAGTGATACTTGTGAGACTTCTAGTCCTAAATATTAGAAAAAGTAATATATAAATACTTCAAATGTTATATATTTTGAAATGTCTTCCCAGTATTTTGCGAGAAAAAAGTATCTCTAATTTGAATTTAATTATGTTGTCTTAGTTGATTTGAGATCACAATCTTATGCTCTTTTGTAGTGAAGGAAAAGGAGGATTTGAGGTTATTCTTATCTTTTAATCATCTGTGAAAAATTTGTATTTGTAATTTTAAAGTTGAAGTTAAAAGTAGTTTTAGATAACAAAACCTTTAAAAGAAGCATCAAAGTTCATAGTAGATAAACCTTCAATATGATGATGGATCTTACAACATTATCTTAAATTTGATTTCAAACTATACATGAATATTGTAAGTGGTAAAAAAAATACAAAATGAAAATATAGATTAAGTGTTTAAAAGTAGAAAAATTTCATATGCTCTAAATATTAATTGGAAAATAACCATATTTTATAGTAATATTGTTTGCTTTATTATTAAATGGGCAAGTTTTGTAACATTACACGTGCAGCTAATAAATTTCACACCTTTACAATATATAAAGTTTATTAGGTTATTGAAGTTAATGATTTAATTAATATTAAATAAAGTCTAAGTGTGTGTTTTGACAATAATATAACATTATTATTTAAAGTAAACACTACTTCTTTTAGTTGTTATAGTGCACGGTAGGTAACAAGTTTCTCCTATTCAACAAATTTTTCCAATCACTTCATAATTATCACTTTATACTTCATTCTTTTGTTTTTTCATAAATACAAACTTTTATATAAATACAAAATTTTATTTCTATACTTTTAAAATAGATTGTAATATGATTGTTATAGTTGTCAAAAAATTATTTTTTTTAATAAAAAACAATTAAAATGGAAGCCCCTCACTCTAATAGGGATCACCGTGAACTTAAAGAAATACTTGAATGTTATTGTCATGGATAACAAAGAATACCAAGCAGTTCAAAAATGTTTTTATCAATTAATACTATATATTGGAACACTTAAAGATTAAAATATTTTTTACTCATAACTTATCTTTTAGATTTATCAAAGATGCACCAATTGGTTATTATTTTACTTCTTTATTTATCTATTAGGTGAATTGTCATTTTAGGAACGTAAAAAAGGTAAGGTTTTCACTTGATGACTTAGGATGAGAATACAAACACTAAGCTACTCTTTACGTCACATAATAATATTAAAAGTATATAAATAATAATTGGATCTTATCTGAATCAAAATTATCCCTATTTAGATTTATATAATGTTTATATACGTTAAAAATGAATATAATACGGCTAATGTAGCATTAAATAGGTTTTAGGAATTAAAAATATCTATGTAGTATGATAGAATTGAGGTGTGTGATTAAGCTTTCATGGCTCCATCCTCACCTGAATCTGTCTCAGACAACGCCACTTTAGATTGCTACCATATTAGGTTTTTGTTCCTCCCACTTGATGGAACTTCTAAACCAATATACACACTCATTGTCCCCTTTCCATCTGTAGTTTATCCCATGCATCCAACTCATTGCAACAATGATGTGAAAGCAAATGGTTCTCATCCATTATCACACTCTGATGCACCACCTTTCCCTCACAACCCAAGGAGATTTCTTTACAACAATGTGTATCTTTCCAACTAAACGTTGCACCAAACAATCATTCATCATTCCCCTTCTAGCCTCCAAAATAAAAACCCAACCCCTTCTCCCATTCCCTCACACCCCAAGTACTCCAAACCAGTATAATACTCTCAAAAGCAAAAACACTCTATCATTCACCCTAGCACTCCAACCCTAGAAAAAACCTAAAAATGAGGATCATGCAAGAATCTCAATCTTTCATTATTCCCACCACAATTCTACTACTAGCACTATTTTACATCACTTCAGCCCAACTCTCACCAATTCAATCCCCCACAACACCATCTCCACCGTTACCCCAACCCTCCCCGCCGTCTCCAGCACTTCCCACCACGCCGGCAACAGCGCCGGCACCGGGATTCAACACTGTCCCTCTTGTCCCGGTGACCCCAAGTGGGGCCCCCACCCCCACGATCATCCCCAAAGGCCCCACCATTGACATAGTCCAAATCCTAAGAAAAGCCAAAAGGTTCTCCGTTCTCATTCGCCTCTTAAAAACCACCCAACTAATCAACCAACTCAACTCACAGCTCGTAACTTCAAGCTCAGGAGGGTTAACCCTCTTTGCACCAGAAGACAGTGCCTTCTCCAAACTCAAAGCAGGGTTCCTCAACTCTCTTAGCGACAGGCAGAAGGTGGAGCTTTTGCAGTTCCACACTCTCTCTTCCTTCATTTCCATCTCAAACTTTGATACTCTAACGAACCCAGTTCAAACTCAAGCCGGTGACGATCCCCAGAGGCTGCAACTCAACGTCACCACTTTCGGCGGCAGCCAGGTCAGCATGGCCACCGGCGCCGTCAACGCCTCCGTCACCGGAACCGTTTACTCCGACAACAAGTTGGCGATATACCAAGTGGACAAGGTGCTTCTCCCTCTCGACCTCGTGCTACCCAGCAAGGCGCCGGCTCCAGCCCCGGCGTTGGCGAAAAAAGGGTTGCCGAAGGCCGATAAAGGGAATTCGACGGCTGCGGATGATAGTAGCACGGCCAGCGATGATGGCAGCGACGGGAAGGGTTTGCCGGCGGGTGTTTCTTCAGGTTGTTCAATGAAGTGGGTGAATAGTGTTGTTGTTGTTGGAGTGGTAGGTTTGGTGAGTGGAGTTATGATCTGAGATGAGTGTGGATGGAATGGATAGAGGGATTCGATCTTTTTGTTGTGCATTTGTGAGTGATATGTATGCTTTCGTGCTTTGGGGTTCTGGTTTGTGGGTATAGCTGTAGAGTGAAAATGTATGCATGCATGCATGCCATGATGGTTTTTTCTTACTTATTTTGTTTTTCTAAGTTGTTTAATCCATTAATTTCTGGCTCTTTAAGCGGATTTATAAAAGAAAAGGTTCTGTCTATATTTTTGCTTTGCATTTTGTATTATGATAACCAACTAGATGATGATTTTCTCGAACAGGTCGAGGATCATAAATTGTATAACATATTATATGATTAATGATTACCAAAGTACATTGGTTTGTTGCTTTAAAAAAAGTCATTGCAGTTTATAATTATCCCAGTGGTATATTCTTATTTAGTACTAGGTAATATTCACTAAAATGTTTTTTCATTGTGAGAGATATGTTTAAGTCTCTTTTACCCTATATTCTCTCTCGATGAATAAAAGTGTAAATTGTTTCATTGTTTTATTAGAAGATAAAAATTTCTTTATAAGTTGCACCTCTACTTTTTCCTCTTTTTCCGTCATTTATGCATGAAATGTTAAAGATTTATGGATAAAGATATAGTTGAAAATACATATGCATGGGTTTACAGCAATTTTGTTTTTGGGGTGGAAAGATAATAGGCACTAACGATAGGAACCAAAATGTGGGTGTAAACAGAAAGCCCAACAGGTGAACAGTGATGTAGCCCACATATTATACAATAACACCAAGTTCAGATAATAATCCAGCCATATATATGCTTGCTAGTACAAACACAACTATAGCTACACAAAATTTCTAAAACCTATACATTTTTTTTTATCATCTTCCATTAATTACAGATTAAAATTTTCAAAAAATTACTCCATAAATCATTTAAAAAATAGTAAAAAATAATTTTAAATTAAAAATAAAAACATTTGAGGAATTTAAAATAAATTTAAACCTTAATATTATTTATCCACCAAACGGATGCACTCGACTTCAATACCTATTTAAGCTTTATGGTATTTCAATATTTATAGTATACGTAATTACGTTCTTTTTTTTAGTGGGGAGGGGAGTAAACAATACACTTACAACAACAGTACATAAATTTAAGTTTTTAATCCTTTTTGTAATTATTAATTATTATTTAATATTTATAAAATAATATATATAAATCAATTCCAAAATAAATTTAAGAAAATTAATCTCTTTATCTTAATTTTTCATTTTCTCTCAATATAATGATTTTAATAAATAGATAAATACTTATTTTAATAGTTAGATTAAGAAAGAGCGAAAAGTAGCTTTTTTTAAAAATTTGAACTCTTTTTTTCTGTATATCCCATTATTTTAGAGAGAGAAAAGAAATGGTATGGTTCAAAAGTCATATGCATCTTTGAGGCAGTGAAGAGGCCATGAATGTGGAAGTGCAAGCTTTAAAGAACTCGTACTTCTTAGCGGTCAAATAATAAAAGCACATTTAATGGTGAGGACAGGTTGCCGGTTAGAGTTTTTTTAATACAAAATATATTTTTTTTAAGAAAAAAAAATGTTTCCGGTACTCCTGAAATTTAATTTTTGTTCTTATATTTGCAAATCAATGCATTAGTAATCTAATATTTAAAATATGTGATTTTGTATTAATATTTGGTTATATGTTTTTTAATTGTCAAGAAAATGCAAAGATATTATTATTAAAATATCGATAAAAAAAACATATGTTAATAAAATTTTTGTTACGTTTTTATTTTCGTTCGGTAACATGTGTACGCGTATTCAAACCTAATCTCATTTAAATAATTATTGAATAACTTTTTTAGAAAAAAATTAAAAAAATATGGTATTATATTCATTATCCAAAAACAACATATATTTTAATTTTTAATATTAAATAATAATAAAAAATTTATAATTACATAAATATTAAAATAAGATATTTAATTAATCAAAGATATTTTAATAATTTGAAATAAAAACGTGTATAAAAATAGAACAAATATTAACATACACATTATACTCCTCCTATCTAATTTAAAAAAAATATCCAAATAGCACTTGTATGCATTTAAAACGATTAATTTTGAGGAACAATAAAAGTTATATTGTTGACGGCCGTACTAAATTACTACATATGAATTTTTGTTTAGTTTATGATTTTAAACTCCGTGGTCGGTCTTTATAATTATTTCTGGCGCAAGTTGCTCGTTAATTTAGTGACTTTGCGGAAAAGGGTACTTACTTTTTATTTTTTTATTAACACTAAATTAAGTTATTCCACACGATTTCAACTTTTTTTTAAATAAAGAAACAAGAATTAAACACATCAAAAGTCTAAGAAATCTCCTAACATTTTCCCTTTCAGCAAATAAGATAGAAGTGCATATTTACAATGCATGCACTTCTTTCTTTTCTTCATGTATATATCTATGAGTGTGATACTATATTTATATATAAAAAAGCAGAAGAAACGGTAAAAAAATTGTAGTAATGTCTTTCAATTTTTAATTCTTCTTATTTGTTAAAAAATTTAATTAGCTTTATAACTTGTTCAAGCCGTTTGTGTTATAATAATTTTGTTGTTCAATTGGTAGAGACTATAGAGATATTCATAATTTGTCAAAGTATTAATATTATTAATTAAAAATGCTAAAAATGTACTTATATATTTTCTAATTCTAGATTTCAGTGTAAACGAGTTGTCAGTACACCATTAATATCGAATTATCACAATATTTAAAACATTTGAGAATCCCATACCGACAAAATAAAATGTGTTTAATTTTAAAATACTAGTAGTAAAATTCGCTAAATTGAAATTTGGATAGAAAAAATGTATAAAATAAAATTATGAAACGCGAATGCAATTAAGTCGAACTGAAAATATAAATCATATTTTTATTCTTTTTAATTCAACGTAGAAAATATTAATAAAAATTAAAAATTACAAGAAAATAACATTTTAAATTTGTTGTTGAAGAACATCCCGGGCTTTGCATGTGTATCACTCCATTAGAGACATTCCAACAAATAGATTTGGAGCAATTAAAAATAAAGTATTTGATCTCACCTACTTCTTCGTTAGACCAGAGGAATAAAATATTCCTCAATAATTACTTTAAGTTATTATATTTATATTTACAGAAGGAGGTGAAATGTTATCAATTACTAGTTTTAGCCATTTTAAAAAAAACTAAATGAAACTTATATTAAATTTCATTTAGTATTTCTATTTATTTTTTATAATTTAAGATATGTATTCATGACATTGAGCCTATAATATACGGATAGTATTTACTCTTGCAATAATTATTTTAAAATCATATATAAGATAGCTTTATTAATTATCAGTACATATATTGTGCACATAACATATTACAATTAAACTTAATCTAAAATCTATAAATACAACTAACTTTACAATTTAATGAAATATTAAAATTAAATAAACTTAACAGTATATTTTGCTTTTGAACTTGACGCGTATCCAGGTCAAAAGTTTTTATCAGCGACTTAATATCTATTTAGTCTAATTCCCTTAAAAGTTAAAACAGTGAATTATCATTTAAGCGTGTGTTTATTTATTTTCATTTGTGACGTGATATCTAATAAAGTTGCTTGATTCATTCAAGTTAATTTATCACTAAAATAAATTATACATTGTTGTTTAAGAAAAAAATTAAATGAGAAAATTGAATAAAAAGAATATTTTGAATATTAATATTAAATTAGTGATAATCTTGTATGAGGTTGTTTAAGAAAGTATACTACTGAAATACGTAACAGGAAATTGTTTATACAAGCAATTTTTCATGGTGTAAAGAGATATATCAATGGAGACAATATTTAAATATTAGCAATAGATTAATTTTAAAGTCAATAAATTATTTTTTTTTAAGAAAATCTGTAAAACTAAACGTAACATCCAAATTTATTAATTGTTTTGAAAAAAGAGATCAAACCCTCTTTCACTCTGCAAAAGAAAGTCAAAACTCAAAAGACCTGCATAAACCTAACCACTATGGAGATACAAAATTCATACTATTCCCACCACCAGTCTCCATTTCACCACGCCTCACTCTTATAAAAAACAAAACTTCATCATGTATTTTTCCAAATTCTAACAAAAACTCCTATTTGTGATACTTTTCATACAATGATTAAAAAACTAGAAAACCAAACCAAACTCTTCATCCTCTTATCTTTCTCCTGTGATCATCTTTCTTCCTCTTACAGTTACAGCAAAGTTAAACAATTTCAAAAAAATAGAGCATGATCTGAATACAAATATAGAGTACATAATCAATCATCCGTCAAACTAAGGAAAATCATTTTCTGGACGGCTGCATTGAATTTTCCTAGAGAGAGAGAGAGTGAGGGAAAATAAAAACAATAATTTATTTATTACCCAAAACAACAAAAGTCTTTGGAAATTCAGTCCCTTTGTTCCCATCTTTTTTCTCACTTGCGTACGCGGATTCGGCCGAAATTATTAGCATAATATACTCCTAACTTCATCTCTTTCCTAACTTGCTCATTCATACTTCTTTAAACGTTCAAACTTCTTCACCCAACCACCGCGAAACTGTTTCATAGCATGCCACCTCCGTTTCCAAACCCAGAAAACACTTTCCGTCAAAATCTTTCACTCTTCCAAATTTCTCTCCTTTCGTTGGGAAACCTGTTCCTTTCCTGAAACCAGCATCAGGGTCGCCGCGAGTTTACAAAAAGAAGCACCTCCGATGGCTTCAGCGGCTATATTTTCGTCGCTTCGGCGGCGCCGGTCGCCATCGCTGGAGGCGTTTCTTGTGCCAGTTGACCTGTCTGAGGGGGCGCTGCTGGAGACACTTATCTCCGTCGCCGGAGACGTCGTATCCTGCTACTCCGACAAGCGGTTCCCCTTCCAGCGCCGGAACTCGCGTGCCCTCGTCGGAAAAGTGGAGATTTTCCGGTCAATGTTGGAGTGCTTGAGAGACTCCGCCGACGGTGGCGTTCTACTCCCCACGGCGGTGCTGTGCCTAAAGGAGCTTTATTTGCTACTATATCGCTCCAAGATTCTCCTTGATTACTGTGCACGATCGAGCAAGTTGTGGCTCTTGCTTCAGAACCATTGTGTTTCTGGTCACTTCCATGATTTGAGCCAAGAATTTTCGACCCTTCTGGATGTTTTTCCCGTTGGAGAGATTGGACTCAGTGATGACGTTAGGGAACAGGTTGAGTTGTTGCAGAGACAGTTCAAAAGGGCTAAGTTGTTCATAGATAAGAAGGATGATGCCCTTAGGACAAGGCTCTTTTGGTTTCTGGATGAGTTTGAAAGTGGGAGGGTTCCTGATTCTAAGGACTTGAAGTGTTTCTTTGTGGATAAGTTGCAGATGCTCGATGCTAAGAGTTGTAGGGTGGAGGTGGAAGCCTTGGAGGAGCAGATTGTGAACCATGAGGGTGATGTTGAACCATCCGTTTCTGTGCTTAATGGGCTGGTGGCTATCACAAGGTATTGTAGGTTTTTGTTATTTGGGTTTGAGGACGAATTGGAAATTGAGATTCAGAAGAGGGCGAGGAAGAGGTTGATTACTCAGGAAATTGCTGAAACATTTTTTACTGTTCCTAAGGACTTTTGCTGTCCGATAACATTGGATTTGATGTGTGATCCTGTAATAATTTCTACCGGTCAAACTTATGATAGGAGGTCTATATGTAGGTGGATGGGAGAGGGGCATTGCACTTGTCCCAAAACTGGGCTATTGCTTTCACATAACAGGCTTGTTCCTAATCGTGCTCTTAGGAATTTGATTATGCAGTGGTGCAGCGCACATGGAGTGCCCTATGATCCACCTGAGGGGGTTGATCCATCTGTTGAGATGTTTGCATCAGCTAGTCCCTCCAAAGCTTCGCTTGAAGCTAACAGACAGACGGCCATGCTTCTCATTCAGCAGCTTGCTGATGGGTCGCAAGTTGCAAAGACTGTGGCTGCCAGGGAGATAAGATTGCTGGCCAAAAATGGAAAGGAAAACCGCGCCTTCATTGCTCAAGCTGGGGCAATTCCTCATCTTAAGAACTTGCTTTCCTCTCCTAATGCTGTTGCACAGGAGAATTCTGTGACTGCACTGCTCAATTTATCCATTTTTGAAAGAAACAAGAGTATGATCATGGAGGAAGGGTGTTTGGGATCAATTGTTGAGGTGTTGCAATTCGGGCACACGACTGAGGCAAGGGAGAATGCTGCTGCAACATTGTTCAGCCTCTCTGCTGTCCATGAGTATAAGAAACGAATTGCGGATAATGTAGGAGCTGTTGAAGCATTGGCGTGGTTGTTGCTAGAGGGAACTCAAAGAGGGAAGAAGGATGCTGTGACAGCACTATTTAATCTCTCCACCCATACTGAGAATTGTTTGAGAATGATAGAGGCAGGGGCAGTGAAAGCTATGGTGGCGGCTTTGGGGGATGAAGGAGTTTCTGAGGAAGCAGCTGGTGCCTTGGCCTTAATTGTTCGGCAGCCTATTGGCGCCATGGCAGTGGTGGGGGAGGAAGCAGCAGTTGGTGGATTGATAGGAATTATGCGTTGTGGAACGCCAAGAGGTAAAGAGAATGCGGTTGCAGCCTTGCTGGAGCTGTGCAGGAGTGGTGGTGCAGCCGCAACTGAAAGGGTGGTTAGGGCGCCTGCCTTGGCCGGCTTGCTTCAAACCTTGCTTTTTACAGGGACAAAGAGGGCAAGAAGAAAGGCAGCTTCACTTGCTAGAGTGTTTCAGAGACGTGAAAATGCATCTCTACATTATGGTGGATTGGGTGTGGGTTATGCATTTGCTAGCGATTCAGCTTCAACCAGGAATACTGCAAGCTTTGTGAGTGATGTTTCACTTCCAATGTCCATTTCTGTTCCTGTTTTATAATAGTGGGAGTACTCATTTCCCATGTTCCTGTGTTCTTGATTTTATTTTTTGTAACTCTATTGATTCTTTGGTTGACATTTAAAGTCAACAAGTATAGGAATAGCAGATGTATTCAGAGAAGGATGTGTTGTTGAGCAGTTAGCTTCAACCCATGTGTAATCTGTTTTTGCAAGAACGAATACAAAATGTTCTAAAGTGGAATTATTACACCATTTCAGGCGTCCTTTTTCGTTTGTGCATCTCTCACTACTGATAAATATCAAGAATACCAATTTACAGGAATTTTAAGTGTATGATTGATGCTACATTTGTGTTTAAACATACCAAGTAAACTTGTTTTGTAAATTTACATGGAGTCAACATGTATACTATTGTTTGGTGGTGGAATAAATTTTGTTGTGAAGTTTTGAGTCATAAAATTTGTAGTTTTGACTAGAGATACCATGTTGGGCTATGCATGCATGATTATTCTGTATTAACATAGTCCGCTAATTGTGTCCCTTGAAGTATGAAGAAAGAGTGTTGCATTGTTTGGGATCTATGAATGTGGATCACGCAAGAGATGGATGATGCTCATTGATTTTGACTTTGCTTGCTTTGTTCCATTCCTATGTGCTGGGAAAAAAGCAGCTATGAATGAATATGTGTCGTCATGAATCATAATGGACAGGTATCTTAAAATATTGCGCAGCATATCATACCAAGATACTCAGAAAAAAGTTGTGGCAATTAAGAAGACTGCTATTCAGAGATTAAAAGTGCTTGGTGCCATTCAACGGTGGAGGACGAGACAAACATTTGTTTATGCATAAATTTAAGAAAGTATTAAAAAAGTTAAATCACATGACTTTACCTTATATTTATAAAAAAACAATTTAATTTTTTCCCACTCTTTTCCAAAGATATTTCTAAGTAAATTTATTTTAAACTGGTCCAATCATATTAAAAAAAATAAAAGAAATATTTATACGTTTAATAACAAATTAAGTAATAATCATGTTATTTGGGACGAAACGCCCATAACCTTTCAAGGGAATAATTGAATAGGTTCGTGTTTAAAGTCCTTTCATACATGCACGTTTATGGTCAAATCCATGTCAAAATTCAGCACAAGACACCTAAGTAAAACAAAATAACTTATATTTAACTTAAAAGTTAAGTTAGAAGTATCTTTTACGTTGAAAGATACACTTATTGAATAATATTTATTTTAAAATAAGTTTTGATCTCTTAAAATAGTTATTAGATCACACACCATTTAGTAATTTCTTTAGACTTTGTTTGAATGGTGGAGGAGGAAAAGAAAAAGAAAAAATAGTAAAAAATTAAGTTGTTTGAATTGAGAGAAAAAGAATTGAAGTGAGAACAAAGTTTGTAATTGATTATTTGAACTATATGTTTATTATAATATAAAATATAATCATTAATAAAATATTAAATTAGTTAGTTTATTTATTATTTTATTATAATATAAAATATATATAATAAAAACTTAATAATATACTTATTAGTAAAAATAATTTATACACCTATTATACTTTTTATTTAATCGATTATATTATTAATATTTTATTATTATTTAGTACCTTATGCAAAATAAGCATAATCAATTATACATAAACATTAATTGCAAATCTAGAAAGTTATTCCAACAAAATTCGTCTCGATTTTCATAATTTCAGTATTTGGTACCTTTTACAGCCTTCAACGTTTCCGTCCTCAGCAACAAACACATTCTTAATCTTATTACACTTTCTATGGGGAGAATACATATGTTTCTTTTTATCTCTTGCCAATTTTTAATTCCTTATAATGTTTTTGACATTAAAAGAAAAAAGATCCAATTTTAAAGTTTAGTTTTCCAATTAATTACATGTTCCTTTCCTCTGCTAATTAGTTGGAAGGATTCCAATCCTGGAATTATGTCTGAAAGTGGTCCAAAAAGCACATAAAAGCTGGAAAGAATGGTTGTTATGATAAGATGGTGTACCATTTTTGGTGGTGTGAGCATAGCCACTCTTGACCTCAGTTTATTCAAAGCTTTTGAGTTTGTCAATGGTTTTCATGAAAAAGGAGAATTGCAGGTGCTTAGGCCAATAACACTACCTCAATATTGTTCATAGTGGGGGCACAAACACTTAAATAATTGGAGGCTTTCAGAACATTACCAATCATGACAATAACACTATCATTCTCAATTGCTTCATTCAAATTCACCCACCTATGATTTAAGTCCTCAAATACCATAAATTAGTCTCATGAGTCCTCATTGTTCTATCCATTTGTGGGTTCTGTAAGATTTTCTTTCACAGTGAATGGCCACTAATTATTATTAGAGGTTGGTTATGGATTCCTCCATTTGATTTGACATAGTAAGAACTGAGACTTACTAGAGTGATTAATGTGTGGTTAGGTTTTTAATTAATAGAATGTGACACAAGAGTTTGTTAAGACTTAAAATCGTTAGTGACTCTATGTATATAAGCTACGGTCGTTTTTATCCATTGAAAATCGCACCTACGAGACACTGGACAGCATAAAAAGATTTGTTTGATACCAACGTGGATTGAGTCTACTAAAAACAATTCCATTGAGAAAATTTGTTAAATGGATCTATTTTTTAATGACTTTATTTGTAAGATACTGAAAACATGTTTGACTATTATATAAAAAAATAAAAAATTGTTTGGTTGTTGTACTTTCAAAGGGGTCTGAGTTCTCTTTCTCGGAATGTTACATAATATATAGAAATATATAATTGTCCATGTGAAAAAAAATATAATCAAAATTGTTGGAGTTTGTTTTCGGTCAGAATGTTTCATTGTCTTACTTGTATGCATAAAATTTAAGAACTGTGAGACAAAGAATGAAAGAAATTCATTATGAAAAATTATAAAACTATGATTTTAAACCTTGTAACAAAAAAAAAATCATAAATAAACAGAAAATTTTAGTTTTAACTTCATAATCACAGAAGATTTTCAATTTTCTCATATTTAAACACAAATAACTATGAATTGTCTAATCCTAATTTATAAGATTAGAAGAAATTCTTAGTTTTTTTTATCAAATATAATTGTTTATTTTGTGGGTCGATGATAAAGTTCAATTATTATTTTTTAGTGAGATATTTCCATTTTGAAATTAATGTGACTCAAATTAAACCATTTGTCATCAAATTAATTTAATTGGAATTAAAAGAAATCTAATCAAGTTAAATGAAATAATTTTAATATATTTTCTCCAAAAATTAAATCAATTTAGCGTTACAAATTAATAATGAAATTTATCCTTTAAAAATGAAAGGTAATATTCACAATTTAATAATTAACTTTTATGCTTTCATTACCTATTGATGATAAATGTTAATTGTTAAATGGTTAATATTACCTTTCCATTTTTCAGTTATCGATTAATTATCAACATTTGTTGTTGTTTAATTTTTTATATTTACCAATTTATTTACTTTATGTATGTCCATAAAGTAATCATAATTTTGAGGAAAAATACTTTACCGAAAGCTTTAGCTATTTTAAGGAATAATTTTATCATTTATGACTTAATAGTTAATAACTTCACCTTTCAATTGCCAGTTAATTTTTAATTTTTCTGCTGACTTTTCATCTTTGAGCTAACTTTCCAACTAGTTTATCAAACATGACCAAAGTATGATAAGAACTATGAAGTTTGACTAAAACATTATATAATCTACACTACTCGGCCCGATACGTTGGTAATAAACGTGAAAGAGTGAAATTACAAGTAAAGTCTGAAATAGGAACATGAAAACTTAAGAATCCTTTAATCATTGGAAGTCTCAAAAGAAATAAGTATCTAGAAATGGTTAATTTCTTAGAGTTCTAAAACTTTTCAAACACTGTCCTTTAACAAGAAAGCCACACCTACTTTAAAGTAACATATCATGGAACTGGCAATAATCAATACATAGGTTGCATTAAATAAATTTATTTTATATGACTCAATTTGAATTAACTTTCAATTTATGGGAACTTTGAATAGTAAATATAATTCTGAAGTGAATGATGTTGAATTTTAGGTTTTGAGTGCATCATTCATAAATAGCAACGTATTTATTATTTGACTAACTTCTGTTGTTACTATCTAAGTCTCTAGATGATTTTTTGAATAATTTTCTTAATTGCCCACCAAAAATGTAATTTCATTCCTTCATTTAACTAAACATGGTTGAAACTTGAGTTTAGAGTCCGGCACCATTACTACTCTTCAATGTTCAACAAAAATATTTAAATTAAAGTAACATCACAACATTAATGGATGGATCAGCATTTCTATGGCAGAAGGTTCCAGACTTCCAGCTGAATTCTGAACTATGAGACAAATAAAATTCCTAACCAATTGAATAAGTAAAACTTATGAAGGTTGAGCCATTCATAATCTCTTCCTTAATCTCCCCTTTTCCTTCTCCACCCATTGATGTGTTTGATGGATAAAATTACTTTATACATTAAAAAAAATACAGGGCGGGAATGAATTGCTGTTTTTTTTTTAAATTATATATATTCTAGATAATAGATAAGGATGTGAAGAGTGTTTCAGAATTTCTAATTAAAGATAGTGTCAAGTTAATTTCATACATACGTCAAATGTTTTCCAAAAATAATTTCTTTGTGGCAAACAAAACTTTTTAAAATATACATTCTACTGTTATGTAAACTAACTACTAATACATAATTTTAAAGGACACTTAAAAAACAATGTTTTCAATATCCTAGACATGTTTAAAAAAGGGTAAAATTGAAATTTTAAAAATATGGAGTGCTGGAAGAAAAATATGGAGCGCAGGTAGAAAAAGAATCATTGTCTAAGGACGTTGGCCCAACAAATTCTTCCTGCACCCTAATACACGCTTCCTGCACCCTAATACAAATTTTTTAATTCCATAAATACCCCAGCACACCCATCCGGTTCATATGGGCAAAAAAATAAGAACCGGATGGCACCCCCATCCGGTTCACATTTCAAAAAAAATGACAACCGGATGAGTATGTCATCCGGTTGTCATTTCAAAATAAAATGACAACTGGATGGCACCCCCATCCGGTTGTCATTTTAACTTCATCTATTTTCAAATCTTTGATTAATCCTTAAAACAAGCAATAAGTAAGTAATTTTTGGTGTTTATTAGCAATTAGTAAGTGATATTGCTGATTAGAGTAGTTGATTTGGGGTTTAGACGTTGTTAACGACGAACAGAAGAATTTTTCGATTTGATGTATGAGAACCGGATGGGTTCCATCCGGTTCTCATTTTTATTTGGAAATGAGAACCGGATGACAGCCCCATCCGGTTGTCATTTCAAAATCAAAATGACAACAGGATGAGTATGCCATCCGGTTGTCATTTCCAAATAAAATGAATTTTTTTTAAATGACAACCGGATGGGGTGTCATCCGGTTGTCATTTTATTTTGAAATGACAACCGGATGGGGGTGCCATCC
>Ga0099824_1006532_pt1 | contig 15945 bp, 10 predicted proteins | sample SiratrowhiteBW_FD_76837 | JGI IMG/M metagenome (GOLD analysis project Ga0099824, IMG submission 76837) | Root nodule microbial communities of legume samples collected from California, USA - Siratro white BW | ecosystem: Host-associated > Plants > Roots > Nodule | place: USA: California...
ATGCATGCATGTTACTAAAAGCACTTAAATGGATATGCATTTTTGTTTTTCATGGTGTCCAGAGAAACAATAAGATGTGTTGTCTTTCAATCTTGTAAAGAAGTTGAACATATTTATCCAGTTTAACAAATATGGTTAAAGAAAACACTTGAAAATTTTAATGAATAACAAGATATCCTGATTATTGCTTAGAATAATAAATTATCTATGTTATATACAAAAATCCCATTTATTATAAAAGAAAAAGATATATAGTCATCAAATATCATTTTATTAACAAAATCAATTGAATAAGAGATAAAGTTAGAATTTTTCATGTTCAATGATCAACCTACTAATATTTTGAGGAAGATTTTATCTAAGTGTCAAAAATAAGAAAATTCTTAGAAAAACAACACATTAAAAGATGCTTTGCAAAAAGCGACCAAAGAAGAAAAAAAGAAAATAATCAAAACAAAGAGTAATTCAGATCTAATTTATCTTTATCTTGTTTTAATTTTTCTACACTATTTTACTGAAAATAAATGTTACCTCTGAAATATGAGCAACAACGAAAGGTCTATTTTGGTATGCCTAAAGGTCCCTAGTACCTCATTATAACAACATTTGATAATGTATTCCATAAATGCAGTGCACATGATGACAAACCACGGCAACAGTATTAACAGGTCTCCATATGTTAGAGAGGCTCAAAGAAATTGAATTACAAAAGTCACACTGCTTGACGGCAACTCATCGTGATGTGTCATTGAACCACAAAAATGTTAATGTTAAATTAGAAAAATAGTAACTTAGAAACAGTTATTCTGCCAAACATAGCACATATACACCCACATGATCTTATAGCATGTATTAAACATAAATATCGGTCTAAGGAAGATTATGTATAATAGTTTACCTCTTCTTTTGATTCTCCTTTATGTTGTAGTTCAAGCATCTTTGAAGGAATCTTGGCTATAAACAGGCATGTACATCGTTAGAATAAAACAGACAATAATATTATCTTCAGAGAAAAGAAAAAAGGAATTAAGAAGTAAAGCAAATGATATATCCAGTCCTCCAACTCATGTATATGATAAAGTGTTAACAATGAAAAGAAATTATCACAGTAAATGCAGTACTCTATAAAAAGTTGGATACAGGAATCTATTATATATTATCAAAAAAGAATATTTCACAATTACAACAAAGGCTAAACCATGCATGCATGTCCTCTCTTCATCTGATTCGTTATGTAATTTACTTTAACCAAAAAATAATAAATAATAACCAAAAATTCATCAAACAGTCAAAAGCTTCTCAAATTCTAATACCCAAATAAAAGTTATAAACAATCACATAAATATAATTAACAATGGCAGAAGGAGTACTCGATCACGGATTCTGTTGTAGATCTCTACTGGCTGGCAGTAAACTGTCAAACTCTGTGATGCAGCAAGCTTCTGCTCTTCAGTTAAATGCTTCAAAATATATTCAGGGTCTGCTTGCTTCCTGGTTCTTGAACATCTGCATGGTTAAGCAATGTTTGCATTTGTTATGTTGCATCTCTTTTGAGGTTGGTGGAAAACTGCAGTAATTCCAGGAACTTACCTTTCAGAAGCTTCACCTTGCATTCTGCCTGAAGAAGTCTCCGCTACATCAGACATTTATCTGAACCTCGAGATATGAAAAATTATCTGCAGCAACGAAGCTAAAATAGAAGACACTGCAAAAAATCAGCAAAACCTATGTAAGGTGAAGAACCTAACCAAGTGACACGTGAACAATACCTAGTACAGCAAGTCCCTAACTTGAACAATCAAATAACTAAAATGTTGCCACCCTTATACTTGGAATGTTACCATCACAGTTGCTTTTAACCTACCAACATTCGAGTAATATAATATATGAATAAAATAAGGAAAAACACCGAAGTCTTCTTTGTAAATAAGACACTTCATATAGAGTGATTCATGAATCCATCTAAATACATATATTTTTACATAAGACTTAACTTCACAACCAAATTTTAGTGTTAGAATCATACATCATCACTTTAAACCTTTGACTTCATCTAGGAATCATATAGTTTGCATATACTAATCATAAAAAAAAAAAGAAAATCTGTTTATAAAATTCGTCACTTCTTCTGAAAGTACTATATTTTAAAATCTGAATGCTTATGTTTTTTTTTTTCTCAAACCTTGATTTGTTGGACTGACCTAGATGATGTGAGGTTTTAGGAATGGTAGACCCAATTTTACTTCCAAGTTATTATATAGGAGTTGGACATCATAAAAATGCGTGATTCAATATAATTTTTTCATATAAATAAAACTATATTTTTTAGATCAAATCTTTCCCAAAAAAATCAATATTTTCAACTTGGTTGAGGGGAGTAACCACAATCTATATTTTCATATTAGAAATTTTATAACTAATCTAAACAAAATAATAAAAAAACAAGAAATTAGATAGAAATCTCTAATATGCAATACTTAGGTTTTTTTTAACAATGAAATGAAATTAATATGAAACGTTTTAGGGATACTGCAACCCTTATACAATATAAAGAAGAAAATATAAATTTAAGGACAATAAAATCATATCTACCCAATGAAAGTAGCAAATACAATTAACACAGTACCGATCCCATCCCAAACAAGACTTAGGGTTTTAAAGAAATTAGAAATCCATATACTTAAATCTCAACATGGCATACATTACCTATTACTATTCCATTTCATAAATAATTCCTTTAAATCTATAGATTGTGAGTTTACCTAAAAAAAGGTGGAAATATATACTTTTGAAAAAAAAATCATGTTTCTTATAATTCAAATAACATTCTTGATGCTTATGTCACTTATGAATACAAATTGGGTGTGAATTGAATAACAGAAAACTAACAAAGAGAGAAACAAAAGAAAAATACAAGAAAATAGATTTAGGGTTTAATAATCGTACCTCAAGAAGGGATTTGCAAAAATAAAAGGGGAAGAGAATTTTTTTTATCAACAAAAAGATATGATAAATCTAAATCGAAACACTTAGGTATTCGAACTCTATTACTCAATATATACAACAAAAATGTTTTAAAACATTACCTTTTGAATCACAAATTTTTGCTTCAGTTTCGCAAAATACATCACACTCTCAAGATGGACAGAAATTCGAGATACGTCCTCAAATTACAACACACACATATATATAGACATATATATACATACACACATATATATACATACATACATACATATATATACATACATACATATTTATATATAGTATATATATAAATATAATTGAAATGAATTACTTTTAATTTAGATATTTTATCATTTTTTATATTATCAAATTAAATTAATTAAACCATATATGCACTATAATTCTCTCTAATAGAATATTTATAATTTCTATCCCATTTTATTTATTAATGTGTACACAAAATAAGAAAATTTATGTTACATATTATTTAAATAAGTTATCATTTAACACTAAAATTATTTTTTTTAATTTTTTTTCATATTCATGAAGGGTTGGAATAGCATAGTCTTTTTTATTTAACTTTTCTTTTAGTAAAAAAAATAAAGGAAAAATTATTTGTTTAGATAAATACTTAATATTGTAACAATTAGATATTACATATATATATATATATACCAATAATAAATATTTTATTTAAAAAAAAGTGATGGTAAAAAGTAATTTTCAAAGAATATATATACATTATGAAAAGAGAAAATTGTAGCACTCATAACACACATTTCATTAATGACATGTTTAACATAAAAGGAATTAAAATATACTTATGATCTAATTAATTTAAGTAGTTAATATAAAATAAAATAGAAAATCTAAAAGTAACTAATTCCACTTATTCTTAAAATAAACATTCTTATTATAAAATTTTCATAGTTGGAGAAATGTCTTAGGGGATTTGATGCATTCATCCTAACCCTTGTACCTAAGGTTGTAAACCTTAGGAACTAAATGGTTGTAAACCCTAGGAACTAAATGAGTACATGCCAATTTCACTTGTGGAGAGTGTATACAAAATCATAGTTAAAATCCTCTCAAATAGACTCGAAAAAGTTATCCATAAGATTATTGACCAAAAGCAATATGCATTACTGAAAGAAGAGGCTTACTCATAATGTAGTGGATGCTAATGATGTGGTCGATGAAATTAGAAAGAAAAATAGGGAAGGGCTATCGTGAAAGTACATTTTGAAAAGGTTTATGATTGAATGAGTTGGGACTTCCTATATTATATATTGGAAAGATTAGAATTTTGTAATAAATAGATTAGGTGAAAGGAAGGAATAATGGAGTCTGTCTAAATATCAATTTAAGTTAACAAGAGCCCACTAGAGGAATTCAAACCATCCAAAGGAGTAAGATAAAGAGATCTACTAACCCTTCTTTTGGTTTTGGATTGTGGTTGAAAGGCTAACTGGCTTGGTTAGGAAAGTAGTGGCAAAAGGCTAAAGGAAATATTGGTGGGGAGTAAAGGAATAGGGTGAACATGTTACAGTTCGTTGATCATACATTATTCATGTAGCAGGTTGATTCAAAAAATATAATGATCATAAAAAGTATCCTGCGTGTATTTAACATTAGGGTTGAAAGTTAATTTTATAAGACAGTTGGCAGGGATTGGGGTAGATCAAATCTCATTACTACTTGTCCCATTCAAGTACTTAGGTCTGCTTGTAAAATGCAAAACGACTTGAATTATTTGGAAGATATGTGATCAATGGGTAGACACTACCACAACCTATCATAATAATGCACAAGAGCACTTTTACAATTCAGCCTGACAGGTTACCTAAAATGACTAACAAATTGTAGATGTGTATGTAGGTAGCTGCAATATGGTCTATTATGATGCATAGAAATAGAATTATTTTAGGAACCGGTAAAATATTTTGAGGAGTTGTTTAACTCTGCTTAAGTAAAGGAACAAGTGTAGATCACAAATAAGGTATCAAATGTGAGCCTTGGCTCATATATATAATTAGTGTGAGTTTAGTAAGAGTGAATGTGTGCTAACACATAGGTCCAAGCACATATGTTAGGTATGGTAGAATAGGAGTTCTACCTTTTATGTGTTTGGGACTAAAACATGAGTAGGTTATTGGTACAACAAACCACCTGCATAAGGGATCACATGTGTACCGCTACTAATGTGCCTCTCTCTTTCAAGTAGTCTCTTGACAGGTTGTTCATTCATGGGAGTATAATGTGTCACAACAAAATATTTTTTAGGCTAAGGTTTGTGTATGTGTACAAAGTGTCTTATGTAGGTATGCAACTGATACAGAGTTGACAAATACCAAGATCATTGCCTTCAGGTCGCCATTTTGAATGAAAAAAATGATATTTTTTGGATCTAGCACTTACCACTCAACCAAAAGTTATAGCCATTAGTCAAGGCGTAACTCTTTCTACTTAAGAGCATAACAACCCAAGCGCCACAATTCGATTGTGACTTGGCCCACCTGGCCTCCACCACAGGACAATTGATGTCACTCACAACAATCTCCACGTTAAAAATTGCCCTGATGGAAATTAAACTCGTGACTTTGGATTTGATATCAATTTGGGATCATGTGTTTACCACAAGGTCAAAAGCTATAATAATCCACTTGACTCTTTCCACTTTATAGAGTAACAGCCAAGCACCACGATTTGATTGTGACTTGATCCACTTGGCCTCCGCCACGAGACAGTTGATGTTACCCGCAATAATATCAAATTGTAGGAACCAATTTTTACACAAACCTAGTAATCCAGGGAATAATTATGAAACTATAATGAATCCATGCTAACTTGTTACTAAATCAAGTTGATTACTATTGATATAAAAACAACATACTAACAGTGTGAGTGGAAGATAGTAGCCAATCAGGACAAGGATAATATGAAGAACAAATTACATCAAGTGCAACTTTAAAGCTATCCATATTCAATCTACATGCAACTTTTATATAAGATGAAGCAATAGTATTTATAAAATTTGGCTTGTGTAATTGATGTTAAAACTTGAAGCACCATGCCTTACCAACTAGGAAAGTAAAGTATCATGCCCTACCCAAATCAAGAGGGAACGGAGAGTATATGGCTAAAGTTGTCAAGGAAGGAGATCTATGAGATTTTCTTTCAAGTGAAAATGTTGCGAGCTACAAAGCCTACAAGAGGAGACCTCCAAACTCAAAACAAAGATGTTTTCTAAAATGTGGAAAGAGTGACAAGGGTGAAGAGTTAAACAACATTTGTACATGTTAAATATTAATTAGAGAATACATAACTCGCATATGTACACCTTATGATTTGGGAACATAGATGCACAAATGATAAGTCAAATGACACAAAAGGTAAAAATGAATTATAAGTAAATTAGGTTGTGTTTATAGGGCTCCATTGCATAATGTAGTTATATTACAAGAAAAAAACTATTTAGAGACCAATTTTTAAATATCAAATAAAATGATTGCTATATTTTATATGAAAACCTATGTATCTTTATAAATGGATTGAAGTATCCTAGATATTTCATAATTATATTTATTTCTTATTACTGATAAAAGAAATAAGTTAAAGAACTTCACAAATCAAATATTTTAGGAAGTAAGTGACTAATTATATTTTGATATATTTATGGATTAACATATACATCTAAGAGAAATAGTGATTTTATGGATAATATGCGACACTAATTACTTTCTTTTTCAAAATGAGTGGCTCACTTTATATGATTAAGAAATATAAATTTTCTTTTTTCTATTTTTCTTTCTTAGGTTAAGCATCTCGAAAGGTTATAAGATTAAAACATTAATTTAAGACTTTATGTAAATGTGATAGGAGAAACTTAGAAAAAGTCTTAAATAAGATACTGGAATAAAAAAATAATTTTTAATCTTTAGAGAGCGTTTTTAGTCTACTAATCTCTTCATTTAATTATAATATTATTTTTATTTAATTATCGGGGTATTAAATAAAATTAATTAATTAAATTTTTAATTTATAAAAAGTTAAAATGGAAATAAAAATATTAAAAATATATTTTTTATAAGATTTTTCTATTAAACAAAATTTGCAAGAAGGTCATAAAAATAATGACATAATATGGTGCACATACAATGTGATAAGACATTATAGAATGAAGATCAAGTTTAATTATTACCTTTTTTTAACTTATATATATATATATATATATATATATATATGTATATATATATATATAAACTCACTTAAACAGAAGAAAATACTTATAAAGTTTTTAACTGATTATTTAATGTTTTTAATTAGATTAATAAATAAAAAATTAATATGTTTACATAAATTAAATTAAATCATAATAACATTACTGTTACATACTATATAATTATATCTTTCAAACAGCATAATACTAAGTTTTTAATTTTTTAAATTAATTTTAATTAGAGAAACGGATTGGCCCACCTCATTCCTCCATTTTGACAGGTTGTAAAGAGACCAGTTTATTAAATCTGACCTGTTTTGTCATGTTTAAATTTAATTATATAAATAAAATAATAAAATAAATATAGGTGAAGAACAGTGAATTTAAAGTTTTCAAACATGAATAGAATTAAAAAAATAAAATACACAAAAGAAATTACAAAGTCAAAATTACGTAAGGAGGCTATAAACTGGTTGTTGATTCCTTGTTCTATATGTCTATATGGTTTGAATTATATACGCAGCAATGCAAATGCTTGATGGACATTAGCAATATATACACCAAAAGCTGACATGATATGCTTATAGGAGACATGTACGCCATGATGGAATATATATATATATATATATATATATATATATATATATATATATATATATGTGTAATTTGAACTAGTTTTTAGCAAATATTTTTGCTATATTTCAAATTTTAAAAGTATTTTTAGATAAAAAAATATATTAAATTATTATTAAGATTTTAAAATAATTAATGTTGTTTAATTTTTGGTACGTAACATCCAGTACATTTCCTTCAATTCAAAAGTTATTTATGTTTATTTGAAATTAAATGTCTAAAAAATTTATTTGTTAGATAGGCAAATTGTTGTGTGTGCAAAGAATAACAATTAACTTCGATTGTAGTAGTTTAATCGTTAAAATTACAAAAAAATCTTATTTACTTATTTTAATTATAATCGTGTGCAACTAAGTCTTTTATGGATGAATTTTTTATATATTAATTTTGAGGAGAAATAATTTACTGTATTGGAATATAGTAAATAATTAGTATATTTACTTGATAAATCATTATGCTTGTAACCAATAATTAAATTATTTGAGGTGCAAGTTAGTATGAAAATTAATTTAATTACTTAATTGTGATTTAAAGTGCCTTATTCTATTAAATTAGCTAATTCTATAGACGTTTCTAAATCAATTTCTACAGTAGTTAAAATTATAAACTGACATACAATTACATAGTGTAAAATTACATCGCAAAGAATAAATTCAATATAAATTTATTAATTTTTATAATTAATTAGTAATACTATTAAACGCTTTTGTTTATCATTAATTATCTCACATCTCATATCACTAAGCTGCCTACACATAGTCTTAAACCCATCTTCAATTATAACTCATGCACCCAATGTTATTAATAATATAATTAATGTTATTAATAATGTAATTAATGTTATTGATAATATAATTAATACTATTGATAATAGAATTAATACTATTGATAATATAATTAATACTATTGATAATATAATTAATAATATTAATAATAATATTAATATTATTTATTAATATTAATATTAATATCATTACTATCATTAATACTAATATTAATATTGACATTAATACTATATTAATTTTAAGATTAATATTATTATATTATTACTATTAATAATAATATCATTCATAATACACATCATAAGAAAAAAAAATTATTTAGAGACCAATTTTTAGCTACCAAATGAAATGGTTGTTAATTATAACCAAAATAATCACCAAATTAAATTTTGGTTGTTAAATAATTATAAAATAAAATTAATGATTGAATTTAGTGACTAATTAAAACTATATAATTGGTATCTAACATTAGCTACAAGATTTTAGTGACTTATAACATTAAATTCTAAATTGGTATCTAACTTAATTAGAGACCAATTTAGAATCTAATGGTATAAGTCACTAAAATTTTGGTAGCTAATGTTAGATACCAATTATATTGACTTAATTGGTCACTAAATTCAATCATTACTTTTATTTTGTAGTTATTTAGCAACAAAATATAATTTGGTGACTATTTTGGTCACAGTTAGCAACTATTTAATTTGATAGCTAAAAATTAATCTCTATATAACTTTTTTCTTATAGTGACATATCCATAAATAATTATAACTTATATTCGTCTGTGAGTAATCATAACTTATACTTTATCGACAAATATAAATATACGAGTAATCATAATTTGTATTTTACCAACAAATACAAATTTGTGAATAATTGTATTTTATCCATGGATACAAATATGTGGATAATAATCTGTAAGTAATACTAGACTTACTTATGAATTTGTATCTATATGTAACAATCGATAAATAAATTAGAAATTTCTTATAGTGTAATAATGGTTGAAAATCAATTTATATTTTTGTTGTCTTTATTTTAAAAGTTGTAAAATACTTTTAAAATAAAGGAGACTTTGTTAAAAATTTTAAATTTTTAAAAATATATTACATCTTGAAATGAGACTAAGGTAATGAAGGTAAAGCATGTTTCTTGAGTGATAACCACTATTTTACATTTTTTTTTTCAAAATTTGCATGAAACCGATTTTATATGAAAAAAAAATGCAAGATGACAAGTTTCATGTTTTGACACTTTATAACATATTCCCAAAAAGTGAATCATTAAGGATCACCAAATATAAACATTAGAGCACCCCCTTATATATAATAAATCTTTAGCACATCCTTTTTTCCTTAAACTCAATTCTAGTTACCAATAAAAATTAACATTTATGCCTATATAAAATACACAACATCTCAATACTATTCTAGAGTAACAATTTCTACATATATGCTTATGGTGTTGCCATGTTTTGTGCATCAAAGATAATATTCATCTTCAATTGGTCCCAATTAGTCTCATCAACTACCTGTCAGGGGTATAATGTTGATTTTTTCTCTACTACTCCTCTTGGGTATTATGTGTTATTACAATTGATATGTTTCTTCCTTTCTCAAGTATTGCATGCAATGCTTTATCAGGAGTGTCTCGTGTCTCAGTTGAGTCCTCAGTTGAAAGATTATGTTCCTTTTGAAATTGTTGTTAGAAAATTGATCTTAAGGCAATGATCATTTTTTTACCAGTAATAACAAAAATATAAGAAAATAAGCATTAAAGATGTCTGGATCCATATATAAAAATTCTCAATAAATACTAAGGGATGTAAATATATAACCTGTGAAACCTAGGTTTCCATACTAAAAAAATCATCATACAATAATAAAAGCCAACCCCACAGACCAAAATAACCTCTATTATGATGCAACTTATGATCTTTACAGACCCAAAACATAACAAAATGTCCTATTTATACATATATTCTACCTTGGGGACACACATACCAAACATAACAACAATTCAGTGTATTAGAGATTCTATGGACAACTTGTTGTCGTAATTTTGCACCATAATAACCTTCCCCACATCATTTTCTTTCAGTTTGTTGTAATTTCCCATTAATACGACTAAAAAATGTTCTGTCCAAATTTCATGACTTTTAGCACGAAAATTTGCCAAACTTCCAAACTAACCAAAAATGACTTGGTTTTGGTTCCAAAATTCCTGAAAATCCCTTTTTGGGTCAATTTGTGGTTGTTGACATAAAAGAGGACTAAGACAACTTCAACTCCTAATTTCGTGACTCTTTCAGGCACGAAAATCACCAAAGCTGGAAAAGTTCAAAACCAAGCCAAGATGACTTGATTTTATACTCAAAACATACCCAAATTCTTTTTGGTTCATTTCTCATCAGTACGACTTAAAAAAGTTCCGGTCAAACTTTCATGATTTTTGGCACGAAAGCCTGCCAAAGTTGAAAACTAATTCAAGATGACTATGTTTTGTACCCAAACCTTTTGCACAACATCTTTTATCATTTTGTTATTGTTTCCCATCAACACGGCCAAAAAGTGTTTTGTCAAAATTTCATTACTTTTAACACGAAAACTCACTAAACATGCAGATGGGCCCAAAATGATATGGTTTTGCCCCTGACACTCATGAACATCCTTTTCTTGGGTCTATTTGTGGTTGTTTACATAAAAGATGGCCGAGAAAATTTCAGGTCAAATTTTCATGACTCTTTTAAGCACGAAAATTACCAAAGGTGGCAAAGTTGAAAACCAAGCCAGGATGACTTGGTTTTGCACCTGAAGCATACCTATTCTTTTACGTCCATTTGTTATTGTTTTCCATCTATACGACTCAAAAAAGTTCTATCCAAAATTTCATGCATTATGGTACGAAAGCCCACCAAAGTTGGAACCAAATCCAAGATGACTAGGTTTTGCACCCAAACCTTCCCCACATCATTTTTTGGTCATTTTGTTATTATTTCCTATCGATATGGCTAAAAAATATTTCGGTTAAAATTTCATGACTATTGGCATGAAAACTCTCCAAACTTATAAACCAACAAAAAAGAACTTGATTTTTTCCCAAAACTCTCGAACATCCTTTTTTGGGTTGATTTGTAGTTATTTGACATGAAAGAGGGCCAATAAACATCATCTCTTAATTTCATGACTCTTTCAGGTACGAAACCCACAAAAGCTAGCAAAGTTGAAAACCAAGCCAAGATGACTTGGTTTTTCACCCGAAACACACCCATTCTTTTTGGTCAAAATTTTTATCATTTCCTATCAATACTGCTAAAAAAAAATTGGTCAAATTTTCATTACTTTTGGCACCAAAACCTGTTAAAGTTGGAAACCAACCCGGGATTACAAGGTTTTGCACCCAAACCTTCTCCACATCATTTTCGGTCATTTGTTGTTGTTTCCCATCAACACAACTCGAAATTTTTATTGTCAAAATTTCGTGACTTGTGGCACGAAAACTCACCAAACTTTTAAACCGATCCAAAATGACTTGGTTTTGCCCCAAAACTTCAAAAGATCACTTTTTCTATGTCGATTTCTGGTTGTTCGAAATAAAAAAGGGCCAATAAGACTTCAGGCCAAATTTCATGATCATTTAGGCATGAAAAATAACAAATCTAGCAAAGTCGAAAACCAAGCTAAGATGACTTGGTTTTCCACCCGAAACATACTCACATTCTTTTTTGTCCTGATGAAGGAGTACTTGAGAGACCATATGATGTGCCAATTAGAAGAAGCAAGGCTAAAGACTTAGAGTAGGAAGAAAGTTTATAGTAGACTTTTCTATTGTGGAAAGTGGATTATTAAAATTTTTCTCCTTTGTATAAATTGTAGAAGGTAAAATAGGAATTTCTGGGCTAAGGAATTTAGAGACCAATATTTAGCTACCAAATGAAACGGTTGCTAATTGTGACCAAAATAGTCACCAAATTGAATTTTGGTTGCTAAATAACTACAAAATATAAGTAATGATTGAATTTAGTAACCAATTAAGTCAAATAATTGGTATCTAACATTAGATACCAAAGTTTTAGTGACCTATATCATTAGATTAATGTTAGATACCAATTATATGACTTAATTGGTCACTAAATTTAACCATTGCTTTTATTTTGTAGTTATTTAGCAACCAAAATCTAATTTGGTGACTATTTTGGTCACAATTAGTAACTATTTCATTTGGTAGCTAAAAATTGGTTTCTAAACAACCTTTTTTCTTGTAGTGTTAGCTTCAAGAAATTTTTGGCTAAGCTTTTCTGAAAGTGTTGCTTTATGTTTACAATAATAGATCTATCAAGATTATTAGTAATTCAAATTTTCATAAGTTCTTTGAAGCATGTTAAAATGGATTGTAATTCTATTTGAAAAGCTCTAGATGCATCTATTTATGACATTAACATCCCTACTTCATAAACACTTTTATGATTTATGCCTCGTCTTTGTCACGAAATTTTTATTAGAAAATTCATGTTTCTTTACCAACTATAACAAATTTCAAACTAGTAAATCCAATTGATTAAATTGTTAATTTAATTGGTCCCTTATTTATTTAATTAATTCAATTTGATTGGTTAATTTTTAAAATATATAAAGTTACTATATTAGTTCAATTGGAAATATACAATATGCATCAATTTCAAAAATAAAAAATAAATCAAAATTGGTAATAATAAAATGATCTCTTGTCTGAAGTTTTTTGATATCACCATACATTGTCAGAAAAAGACTTCTCCTATTCAGATTATTGGAAATTTCCTCATGTCAATTGGATAAAAATCAACACTGATGGTGCTGCAAGAGGGTGTTTGGGTTCTTTTAGCATGTGCAGGTATTTTTCGTGATAGCAGGGATGAATATAGGTAGTTTCTCCTCTTTCTTTGGAGTACAAAAGTCTTTATATGTCAAGGTTATGAGAGCCATTTTGGCTATTGAGCTTGCTTGGAGCAAAGGCTTCAAATGTATTTGGCTTGAATGTGACTCTTCCCTACTTTGTCAAGCATTTAGTTCGTTCATTTCTGGGTCTTTCCGAGGGAGATGGAGAAAGTGTATAAAGATATGTAAAGAAATTGAATTCAAGGTTTATCATATATTCCGTGAGTGAAACCATTGTGTTGACAAACTGACTTTGCTGAGACTTAAAAATAAGTTAGATTTTAAATGGTATGATGTCTTACCTGCTATTATTAAATTAGACTTTTTTCATAATAGGTATCAACTCCCTACGTTTCATTTTGTTTGGTTATGGAGTATCTGTTATCTTTTATTGTTATGGGTTTAGCCTAGTCTCTCATAGTTTTGTATTTTTTTTTAATAATGTTTTTCATGTCATGGCATATGATTGTTGATCTTTGAGATGTCAGTCTAACTAAAATGTCAAAATTAATAATAATGCTTAACATGAATTTTATAAAAAAAATGATCAAATTAAATTTATTAAATACTCCAAATTGAGAAACTCAACTAATAATTTATTCTCGAGAAAGAGCAATTGATATTAATAAGTTTGTTGGGAAGACGCAATAAATATCGTGATTGAATTGGTAAGAGGGAGTACTAGTGGAAGAGAGAGCAAAGAGGGTGATCGTAGAGACTTTTCTCATCTTTCTTTCTTTAGTTTCTTTATATTATTATTATCATTATGACGATAGTGTAGTTTTGATGTACAACAATTTGTGACCCTTAGTGGTCCTCACACTTCTCTTTACTCCAAATTAATTAGCACATAATTTTGTAGAGTTGGAAAAGTAATTAATCAAGTAACTAAGATGTACAGGTCTGCAAGCTGGAACAGGTTCTCTGATGACTACTTCAAGCATGCCACGAGTGCTTCATCTTCAGGACATAGATCATCTTATTCTATGTTTGATGGCCGACATTTACCTACGTATGACCCCATTGCAGACTTGGCAAAGAGGGAGAGGGCACGTGTGAAGTTTGCAGAAAATGCAGTGCATGTTATCCCTTTTGTTCTAATTGCTTGTGCCCTCATTCTTTGGCTCTTCTCAAATCCAGGTCAATGCCAATTTATTTCTCCAAACATGTTTTTTTTCTTTTAACGGATTTCTCCAAACATGTATATCCTTGAGTTTCCAATTTTAATTCGTCTTTGGTGGTATTTGATTTCTGATTATGTTTATACGTGCATGTTGATATGAGGGAAGAAGTGTAACATCTCATAAAAATGGATAGATAGAACCCTAAACTATATATATATATATATATATATATATATATATATATGTGTGTGTGTGTTTTTTTTAAGATTTTGAAGAAAAATGTAGTTTTAGGTTTACTTGCATGATACTCATGAATAATTATCAATTATTTCTTCCTTTTTATGTGGAAGAATTATATTGAACAGAAGGATTTTGGGATGCTCTGACATATATCTAACAAAAAAATGTATACAAAGTTTACTCGGAGACCCAGGGTCATTTCTCTTTGCATGATCTCTCCCCATTCAGTATTTTCACTGGCTTATACAATATGCACTTGTTTGCTAGATCTATCCAAAGCTTTATCCCCTGTCCTACTTGTCATATATATTTCGTGCTCTAGTAAAAGCATATAGTTTTTAACTTGCATTGTATACTTGTTTAAGCAAATTGCAACATATAAATAACATACAAAACTGCAATACAACAACTCCCTTAGTCTTTCCACTTAAAGTTTTCTTTTGTTGGCTCCTTCTCTAACATTAGAACCTTGATGCGTTAAAAGTGTTGTACAAGTTAGTTGAATTATTTTGTATTTTTTTAGGCTGATTTGATTATATAGGAGTTTGTCTCATCATATGACTACACTCAAGTATCCTCCCTTTTAATGTATGGTTGATTTTGTGTTACATCTTGCATGAATGTTTATATTTGAGACATTTCTGACACAAATCAATCCATCCTTCAATTTAAACTCTACTCCTATCTACCATAATTCCACCTTCCTAGCTTCTCAATGGTTGTTTCTAACTATCCGAATTCATATATAACCTATAATGTTTTTTTTATGAGTAATGTCTCTCTTATCCAATTCTCCTTTCAAAAGTATATTAGTCCCTATATTAGGCCCTAAACTTATTTGTCATATTTGCATCAAACTAATTTCCTTTGTATGCATTTCCATATACTTACTTGAAGTTCAAAGTTTTAGTTCTTGTGATTTTATTTATTACAGTTTATATGAATACTTTACAAAATATTTAAGGTTATTCAAGTGTGTGGATCTCTTGAGAAAATGACGTTTGAAAGATATATATATATATATATATATATATATATATATATATATATATATATATATATATATA
>Ga0099824_1006535_pt1 | contig 15940 bp, 11 predicted proteins | sample SiratrowhiteBW_FD_76837 | JGI IMG/M metagenome (GOLD analysis project Ga0099824, IMG submission 76837) | Root nodule microbial communities of legume samples collected from California, USA - Siratro white BW | ecosystem: Host-associated > Plants > Roots > Nodule | place: USA: California...
ATTTTTAAAAAAAAAAAAAAAAATGTTTTTTTTTTTTTTTTATATATATATATATATATATATATATATATATATATATATATATATATATATATATATAGCTTTCTTCCAAATAAAATTTACAAAATAATTTATCACGTCGATTAATTAGAGTATCATGAATAGTCGCTCGCACTATCTTGTATTTTAGAAATTATAAAATTTTAAAAATATCAAATTTTCAAAAAAAAAAAAATACAAAATTAAAAAATTAATAAAATATATATCAACTCACCAACAAACACTTTTCTTATCCAAAAATATGTAAACTCTAATTTTCTATCATAGATGTAAATATGTAGGAGTAAGGTTAATCCTTGTCGAGCTAAAAAACTTATTTTCTTTGTTTCTACTTGCGTTTTTGTTTCTTTTTTTTGGAAAAATAAACATTTTTAAACACCACGCTCGTTTTGCTCATTTGATTAGAATATCGTCTTAGGACGGACGTTATAGGATGTTAATACCTTATCTACATGTAACCAACTCTCGGACCTTAATTTAGTTTCGTAAACCATTTTCTTATCTTTGATTTTCCATAGTTTTCCATAATAAAATATGGTGGTGACTTCTCTATTTGTTTTCTTTCAAAAAAATATATTTTTATTTTTCTTTCGCCACTCACGCCGTGATCCTAGTTGTCACAAAAATAAATAAATACTTCCATTTCATGTTTAAAGAAATCAGTTGAATCAAATTTGGTTGTTTAATAAGAACAAGCATAACATTCACATTAGTACATGATAAGGATTAAAATGAATTTGGGTTTATATCTATAAGTTTACATCTATTCCAGGTCATGCCTAATTACATATATACATATGAGTACATTTTACATTTCTACTTCATATTAAATATTTAATCCATCTACTTAATCATATAGCAGACTTTTAGAACTTAATTTGCTTCACATCTCAAATAGAAATAAATTGATTAACAAATTATTGCAGGTCATTGGAGTCAAGAAGAAAGTCACGATAATAGGTCCATGAAGCACCAAAGGAATTTCTGAGTTATGGATGAAGGTTCAAATGAAATGAGTGAGTCATCTAAACACTGCAGAGTTCTCCACCGCATTAAAACTCCTACCCTTGCCCGAAAAATAGGCAGAAATCTTAGCCATAAATGGATGAGCATTACTATGGACATCCACCTAGATATGTTGTTATAAGTCATGGTAGCAAAAAGAAAATAGGAAAGTGAGATATGCATATACGTTAATGTAAAATAGTTGTATGAAAATAAATGGTAAACTAAACTATTAGACAAATCTTAAAGGTGAGCAAAACAATAAAAAATAGTGAACCGTAATCATAACAAATGAATTGCATAACAATATCCATCCGAAATAGCTGGTGCGGTGAATAGCTGGTGCGGTGAATAGTTAGGATAAATGAGCAATATATAACATTCCATACCATTAAGACCTCTATCAGTTTCAATCCTTAAGGATTCAACCTCCACCATTTTAGTATTCCGATTAGATGTAACGTGATCATAGTTTAGTCATCAAGTGGAAATCAAAATAAGAATAAACAAGTGTAAGTGTAATAAAATCAAAACAAAAAACTTCAATTTCACAAAAATATCCATGAAGAATAACAGGGATGATGAATAGTCAAGATAAATGAGAAATATGTAACATTCCCCACCATCAACACTTCTACCAATTTCAATACTCAAATATTCAACCTCCATCATTTTAGCATTCCGATTAGATATAACATGATCATGATTCAATAAAAAAATCAAATTAAGATTAACCATATGTAATTGTGGTAAGTTTATATGTATTAGTAAAACCAGTAGAATATTTTAAGGTTAATTCTTAGGGGTGTCTTATTGAGAACAAAAATATATACAATTTACATATATATCTCATTTCTCTTATCTTATCTTTTGAAGCAAAGTTCTTTCCTTCTTTCTGTCATATTTTTTTCATAATAAGTTTATGGTGTGTAAATCTTGTCTGCCATGACTTCTATTTATAGGAGGCATGGTAATCATTACTCAAGTTTTAACTTAATAGTTTATACTTAATTCGTTTAGTTCCATTTTTGCCTTATTCCTTGAAGTACTGTAGTCATAATTTGATGTGGTAGTAGTAAATGAATGTTTCACCTAAGTTTATCCTTTCATTAAATGCTTTGGAGATATTCATTCCTAACTGGTGAATGTCTTTTCTACCCTTATTACTTATTTCTGTTGTAAGGATTCTATATGAAAATTCATAACGATTAAACCTTATGTTAACAAATTCATAATCAAATAATGATATTTCTAGTTGTTTTATGTTTCAAATGAATCCTACTATTTTAAACTATTTTTCAACGCTTATAATCAAAGTTGAAATATTTCAATGATGAATTGACAAGGAAAATTTTACTAGGATTTATTCTATTATCCACTATTGGCACCTGATAAATGAATTGATGATGAAGATCAATAATCCATTAGTAGAAGATTACTTCAAAACTAGCATTCTAGATGGTCTTCAAACATATGGTCATGCTAAAAGACTTCATGGGTGTTCTTGCATACTGGAGATTTATAGATAATAAGGCAACCTATTCAATATTATTAGAACAAAAATCTCAAATGGTTCTACATAGTAGAAAAATGCTTTAGGTCAGAAAATTTCAATTCGTCAGATGATATAAGGGATAATCATATTAGACAAATCCCATCAATTATTTAAAAATATGATAGATGATTAAAATATATTACACGATGTTGTCTTAGGCTACATGATACTTCTTTTCCTACTAGTGATAGTCTGTTGTAGGTTCTCAATGTTATTTTTGTTGTCACCAAATAACCTATATTTCAATCATCCAATCATCTAGTGGTAGATTTAGTGTTTTATTTAGACCTTCTGTAAACTTTTGGCCAACTTTTTATGTAATAAGATCTTTCTCTTATTCATCTAATGTGACTCCAAACCCAATTGAGTATTGTATCTTAGCATTTAATCTTAGTGTCGTCTACTCAAGATGATTGTTAGTTCTATATCGTCTAGATCACCTAATGAGTAGAATTATGGATTACCACCTAAACCATTTATAACTATTAAAAGTGGACTTTAAGTCTAACTCAACCTTACAAAACCGGCTTGTAAGGTGAGATTTGCACCTATTTATTAACTATTGAAAGACCTCATCTCTAGTCGATGTAGGATCTCCAACATATCCCCCTCACATCGAGACTCCTCAACTCAAGCGTGAAACTTATATGTAAGGATGGTCCGATAGCGACCCGGTAGCGGGTGGCCCAATTGGCCCAACAACCTTGCTAGGATAGCCTCTGATACCGTATTAAAAGTGGACTTTAAGCCTAACTCAACCTTAAAAAATTGGCTTGTAAGGTGAGGTTTGCACCCGTTTATAAACTATTGAAAGACCTCATCTCTAGTCGATGTGCGATCTCTAACAATAACTTTCCATCTAAGTTGTATTGTAGTATCGTTTATTCCTTATAGCTTCAATTTTAGTGGAATATAGTGTCTAATCTCATATAGTCTAACTCATTATGAGATCGTCTATTCAACATGTATAAAAAAAATATATTTTATTTATTATGAAAACATTACAAACTTCAGGGTGTTGCACAACTGGTCCACATCTTCAAATCCATGATTTTGACATTTCCATAACAATAGTTGGAATCTCTCCCATGCCTTGTAAAAAAATCTGGTTAAAAATTTTCTTTCAACATCATTCGAGTTGGTTAGGCTTTGATTTGGCTACACTAATCCATTTATTTTCTTCTGTAGCTTTTTCTTGTCTTGCATCAAACCTCATAGTAGCACACAAATCATATAATGTATCTAAACGAGCACAAGGATCTTCGTGATCCTTTCTTGAAAACAAATTAGGTTAACCAAATGTAGATAAGTTGGTTTATTTTCACCCCTATTGTCTGAGGTGGAATGACAAATCTTGATAAATGTTTATGGCCTTGTGGCAGAACATAGTCTCCTAAAGTTCTCCTGGGAGGATTAAAAATTTGTCTATCTCTTGTTCGCCCATGTTACTTGCTGATTGAGTGATATGAGATGTTTGTGAAGATCGTTGGTGGCTATATCCTTCTTTATCCTTTTTTGAATTTTTTTTCATTCTTCCTTATCACTTGCTCTATTTATTGTTCAAACAATAAATCTTCTGCAGAGGATTTTCCTCTAAGAAGCATAAACCAAAAGCACTAAAGCAAATTATTAGTGAAATACAAAAAATAGATTTTCTCAAAATGGTTGAGTGCAGAACCTAGACACTCAACGAATTGAAATAGAATTGTTTTAAAACACAATTTTTTGAAAACAAACAATAAAATAGAATATAAGTATTCTAACAAGTTAGTTTACCTACAAAGACAAAAGATCCAATACTATCAAATACTTACACCAATTCTCTACAACAGTACAAAAAATTTGATGTTTTGTTTGCTCAATAAGTGGACCAAGTCAACTATAGTACGATTTAAAGTGTAGTTGTTGTATCCTTAGGGATTGAAAAGTATTCGTAAAATAGTTAAATCTTTTGTAAAGAATGCAATGAATACGGTGATGGGTTTATACATGTAAAGAAACAAAATAAATGTGGAATAATTACGTGAGTGAATGGATACAAGTACTGAAGTACAATGAAGATCAAGCAATAGATTGAATAAAGCACAATTGTTCTATATGCTCTGCTTCTATATGGAAAATATGATTGCTATTTTGTTCCTAGTGCTCAACCAAGTTAATTACCTAAGGATTGAATAACAATCAAGTAGTTCCTTATTATGATGAGATTTGTTCCCTGCACTAAAGATTAGTTTTACTAGAACAATATAATCATAGATTGCACTCTTTCTCAATAGCTACACATCTATGGTTGATTGAGTTTAGTTCTGAAAGCTGAACGTATTTCTCAATATCATTCAATCCCTAAGATCATGTATTGTAGCAAAGGAGTCTAAAACCAACTATTAAACATAAAACTCAACCAATAAAAATATATCATACATGTATAGAAGAAGAAATATATAAAAAGTCGAAGAATAATTCAATGCAACATAGAATTCACTAATCAAAATGAGTAGAATATATCAGTGAAGCACTTTATGAATACAAAATATATGAAATATTATCTAGGACAAGCTCCCTTTGCAATTATAATTGAAATCCTATTTATAGAGGTAAGCAAATAAGTCTTATGTTATCCATGCGTTTAGCCCCAGACATAGGCGCTTAGCAGATTAGATTTCTTCAAATGAAGGTTTTCTTCTCGGCTTACTTGTGCGCTCAACCTCAGCCTCTAGCACTCAACGAAGTAGGTTTCTTCATATGAAGTTTTTCTTCTTGGCTTAAGCTCTTCCATTACGCGCTTAGCATGTGCTTTCCTTCATCTTGAAATAATCTTAGCTCATCTCTTGACAGGTTCTTCATTCAAATTAGACCTTCTTGGGACAAGTTTCACTTAGCAGCAACGTAGCTCTGCTCAACACCTTGAGTGCTTCTTAGACCCTTTCCAGCTTTGAATCCACTTAGCGTCTCATGACTTGTCCTCAACGGATGGCTCTAAGCTTGGTAATGGTTCGCTCAACTATCAACAAAAAATCCTACAACATTTGGGCAAATTTAAAACAATTTTTCTAGTTCATAACAATTTAAGATTCTAATTGTAATTGAGGATGTTTTGGATAATCTTATCTCTATTTGCAAGCATTTAAGTGTCATAATCAAGATGAAAAATAAGTATTTTAGAAACTTATCACAAGGGTAAAGAGGTTTTGTCAAACAAAGATAAAGATTCTTATCGTCTGACCAAAGATTCTCCAAGATGTTCAATGCGTAGCACGCTGGCATCTCTCATAGAGAAAGACCCAACTCTTTAGACATCATATGACTTGCTTTTGTTCGACAGATTCAAGTTTAGAATAGACTATATGAAGGGTCTTAAACTAGCAGAGAAACCAATAATGTGTCAACACCCTTCTTTCCATACATTTTGTTGATATAAAGTTTTATCCATCCAGTGCTTGATTATGCACAATGCTAACAAAATGTTGTTATCCTCTTCTCACAGCAAAAACTTTTATAGTTGTTTTGCCCACATGTTGTATAGTGTTCTACCATATGAATACCACCCCTTTGTCGATGTTGCTTAAAAAGGGGGAGAGCTTAGAGGAAAATTATCTTAAGCAGAGAAGACAAATGGAGAAAGAGCAAGGAAAACCCATGAACAAAAGAATATGAAGGCATCGTGAATCAATGTCCATTTGAGGGAGAGCCTCAGAGTAGAAAGTGAAACATAAAAAATGTCCATATGAGGAGGAGTCTCTAAGAAGAAGAAAGGAGAGTTGTCAAAGTCAAGCCTCTAAGAAGAGAAAAGAAGAAGAAGTCCAAGATCAAGAAGAGATCTAAACTAAGAAGAAGACTCACAAGTTAAGGAGGAGCACCTTGTGTCTATGATTTGTTGAAATGGAGAATACATCATGCCAACTCTTATTCTTTAAGCACCATAAAAAGGAGATAGATTTGTTAAAGCAAAGACCAACACCCTGTAATGTTGATTAAGTTCTTAAGCCAACAAGGTATCTAATTGCGTGACAAGATGAAAATAAGATCATATAAGTTCATTGTCTGACATACAATACGAACATTGAGCATACCACCAAACCACGTCTAACTAAAAATTGATGAATATTCCTTATGTTTAAAGTCTATCACTTAATGTCTTCAATGTCTATCATCAAGAGATTTCACGCCAAAATAAAGCATCTTTCAAATATCTCTTGGGTTTCAAGAAAAACCTACAACATCAACCAACTCTCCTGACATGAGCCATTTTCAACTCTGGCCCAACTATCAGTAATGTACCACATGCAATTTTTATCATTGTTTGGTGTAAAAGGTTTTGTTACAAAAAGATAAGTATGCCAGCTATCAAAGAGAATTCTATCTTCTTGTAAATCTTCTTTTCTATTTCTTATTTCATCCTCTTACTCGTTACTAACCACGGTTCTTGTTAGGACTTTTTGATCTTCTGTAATTATTTTTCCTCCTTCAGCATTAGACTCTTCTTCATTCATAATCACATAATACAATAAAAGTTAGACGATAGATTTATTCAAACTTCAGAAGTCACATTTTTTTAGTGATGTGAACCTTTGACAGTGTTTATGATCTAGATCAACTCCTTAGGAGATGGAGAAAAACACACACACAATGGCATATGGAGTTTGGCACAACAACAGAAGCATTGGAAGGAGTAAACATCTAGTGAAGTGAAAATGAATGGAAGTAACAACTCAACAAAGTAAAATGAAACTGAAATGGATTAAGGTAGAAGAAAAGTTGAAGAGCATGCCACCTTAGGAGAATAACCTCCAACATAAGTGCTTGAAGAGCCACCACTTGAAAAAAACTTCTCAAGATAAGAACTCAAGAACAAAGGAGTAGGGAAATACTTTCAACTTTCAAAGAAAACCTTAAAGGTAGTTCTCATTCACTCACTTCCAAGATTTTAACAAGGGAATGAACTCCTTTATATAAGAATTGTAGATGCCCAAGTGGAGTGTCAAAAGTTAAAAGATTAACAAAAGTTAACTATGATTAAACTAAACTAATCTCCTAAAACTTAGGAAGTTGCACTTGGAAGTTATGTAGGTGCATGGAATGAAATGATTACAAATAATGACTTGGCAATCTTTTCACTTGCTTATGATTGGTGCAATAATTAGGTAGTTCCAAAGGTCAAGGAGCTTCCCTCAAGTTACTTCCATTTTATTCTTCACTTCTCTCTGGTTTCTTCTATTTTTAAAAGTTCCACTTGCTTGATTCTTTTAATTTCTTCTTTCAAAACTCTAATTCTTTCTCTTGTTTTTATATTTTCTAGCCATGCTCCTTGTTTTAATTCCTTCATGCTTTTCTTCCTCTTGTTCCTCAGATGCCTCAACCTTTCATGTATCATCCTCCCTGTCTTGGAGAGAATTTGTCCACGAATTCTAAAGCTCTGCATCACAAAGAGAAAGATCAGAAATATTGAAGTTATGGCTACCATCAAAATCCTCAGGCATATCTAATTTATAAGCATTGTTATTAATCAGCTAAAGTATTTGAAGAGGGTCGTCTCCCCTAGCCTGGAGCTTAGATTGGTGTTGATTTGGAAATCTGTATTTTCTTAAATGTACCCAACCCAATCCCCGGGTTGGAAGATAACCTTTTTCCTACCCTTATGTGTTTTGTCTTTGTATTTTTCTACCTTCCTCTCTACTTCTTTTTTAACCTTGACATATAAGTCTGTTATTAATTTTGCTCTTTCACTAGCATCACTACACATTATTTCTTTTGTAGATCAATTTGGAGATAAATCTAAAGGGGTCAAAGGATTCAAACTGAAAAACAATTTCAAAAGGACAATGGGCAGTGGTACAATGAACTGCTTTGTTGTAAGCAAACTCAATGTGAGGTAATGTGTTTCCCACTCCTTAAGATTTTTTGATAATTTACATCTCATAAGTTGACTTAAAGTTCTATTAACCACTTACGTTTGACTATCAGATTTAGGGTGAGATGTTTTTGAGAAAAGAAGTTTTGTACCATGTTTAACCCACAAGGTCCTCCAAAAGTGATTAAGGGACTTAGAGTCTTGGTCGGATACAATACTTCTAGGGAGTTCATGCAATTTAACCACATCTTTGAAGAATAAATTAACAATAATACGTGCATCATCTACTTTGTGGCTTGGTATAAAATATGTCATCTTTGAAAATTGATCCACAACCACAAAGAGAAAATCATGCACATTCCTTGATCTAGGCAGCCCAAGTATAAAATCCATTGAAATATCAACGTTAGGAATGGGAACGGGTGTGCACAAGCCATGAGGTAAGACTTTGGATTTGGCCATTTTACAAATATTTCATTTTTCATAGAAGTTCAAAGCATTATATTTCAAATGAGGTCAATAAAAATGTTCTTTCAAAATGTCCAAAGTCTTATTAACACCGAAGTGTCCCACTAGACCTCCCTCACAAGCCTCTTGGATGAGAAGTTTTCACAAAGATTCCTTGGATATGCATAGGTTTTTATCTTGAAAAAGAAATCCATCATGTATGAAAAATCCTCTACAAACGCCCTTCGAACATTTTTATAAGTTAAAAAAAAGTCATCATCATTTTGATACAACTCCTTAATGTGATCAAACCCCAAATTTTTTGTTTCCAAAGTGACAAACAAGGTGTGTCTTCTAGACAAAGCATCAACAATAATATTTTTATGAACTTACTCGTGTTCATCACATATGGAAAATTATTCCATGTACTCCACCCACTTAGATGTCTTTTGTTAAGTTTGCATTGACTTTTCAAATGTTTAAGGAACCCATGATCACTGTGAATAACAAATTCCTTTGATAAAGATAGTGTTGCCAATTTTGCAAACACCTAACCAAAGCAAAAAGTTCTTTATCATAGGTGAAATAATTTAAATGACTCCGTTTCAACTTCTAACTAAAGTAGGCTATGGGGTGAATTTCTCAAATTAATATTGCTCTTATTCCAACATTTGTTTGATCACACACTATCTCAAAGGATTTAGAAAAGTTTGGAAGTGCCAAGATAGATCAGATAAACAACTTTTTAATTTTTGAAGAGCCTCTCCTTGCTCTTTAGTCACTAAAAAAATAAATTTTTTCTTCAAAATTTCATTTAGGGGGCAACAATTGTTGAAAAATCTTCAACAAAATAACGATAGAAACTAGCAAGACGATAGAAACTAGTAAGCCCATGGTAAGATATCACACCACTGACTTTCGTGGATGTGGGTCAATCTCCTATCACTTTTACCTTCTCTTGATCTACTTAGATGTCCTTTTCAGTTATGGTAAAGCCTAAAAAATTGACACTACTCATTTTAAAAATACATTTTTATTTGTTCACATATAAAGTAGTGTCCCTTAATGTCCCAAACAAGGCCCTAAGATGATACTCATGTCCATGCATGGTCATGCTAAATATAAGAATATCATCAAAGTAAACCACAACAATATTTCCTAGGTAAGATCTAAGTACATGATGCACGAGTCTCATGAAAGTACTAAGCGCATTTGTTTATTCAAAGGACATCACAAGTCACTCATAAGTCCAAACTTATTTTTAACAGTTGTTTCCCATTCGTCCCCTTCTTTTACACTTATTTGATTGTAACCACTTTTAAGTCTATTTTTGAAAATATTGTACTACCACATAGTTCATCTATCAAACATCTAGTCAAGGGATGGGGCGTTTATACTTGATAGTAATGTTATTAATAATCGTACTGATATGGATTGTAAGGGGTGTTTAGGATCTAAATCAACTTGTTAAGAGATTAAGAACAAAACCTACCATGGGAAGATCAAAGTTGATGCAACAATGAAGGTAAAAAGAAGACATAAGCATTCGACTACATGAAAATGCTAGAAACAACAAAAAAAAGTAAAAGAAAACTAAAAATGGATTAAAGAAAAGAAGTAATGAAGAACACGCCACCTATGAAAGAAGAACCTCCAAGGATAAGTGTTTGAAGAGTCACCACTTGAGAAAGCTTCTCATGATAAGAACGTAAGAACAAAGAGAAAGGAGACAAGTCAACTTTCAAAGGTACTCTCATTCACTTAACTCTGTGATTTTTACAATGGGAGTGGACTCCCTTTTATAGATGCATGAGACGTCCAAAGAATTAGAAAGTCAAAAAAATACTAACAAGAATTAATTAAGATTAAGCTAAACTAACCTAAAAAAAAATTAGGGAGTCAATTTTGGGTGGTTATCTAGGTACAATAATGTGCATTTGGTAGTTATCTATATGCAATGATGTAATGATAGTTTTTGATGACTTACAATCCTTGTACTTGTTGTTGATTGGTGTGACACTTTAGGGAGTTCCAAAGGTCAAGGAGTTTCCCTCAAGTTGCCTCCCTTCAATTCTTTCTTTCTCTCAAGTTCCTTCCAATTTAAGAGCTCTACTTGGTTGATTCTTTTGATTTCTTCCATAGCTCTAATTCTTCCTCTTGTTTTTATTCCTTCAAATTTCTTTTTTTATTTCTTCCATTCTTATTTTCTAGCCATGCTCCTTGTAGTAATTCCTTCATACTCCTCTTCCTCTTGTCCCTCAGGTGTTTCATCCTTACATGTATCACCTACAATTTATACACATTCTAAAAGTCTCATCTTTTTTAGGTACCAAAATTACAGGCGTGACACATGGGCTCATGCTTTCACAAATCCACTTCTTCTCTAAGAGTCCATCTATTTGTCTCTAGATCTCCTTTGTTTCATATGGATTGCTTCTATATGTAGGCCTATTGGGCAAAGTGGATCTAGCAATAAGGTCTATTTGATGTTTAATGTCTCTTATGGGTGGAAGCCTATTAGGAGGATCTTACACGATTCTCTCAAATTCCTTCAAGAGTTTCTCAATGCCTAGAGAAGGTGAAAGAGAAGAGAAGTATACATAGTGCACACATTAGTAGGCATAAGAATATGCAAAGACTTGTGATTAAGTTTTACCTTTTTAAATTCTTTGTAGGAAGCCATGAGTGACTCCTCATCTTCCAAGCCTTTAGACTTCATGCATTCAAATGCTTGTCTCTTGATTATTTCATTGCAAGTTGGTCTCTCCTCACTTCTTTGGGAGTTAAAGGTGTAAGTGAATATATCCTTCACTTCTTTTCAAATGAGAACTTGTTGGTGAGACCATCATGTTATACATGTCTACCATATATTTCATGGCCTTCCCAACAATACATGATATGCTTCCATAGACACCACATCACATAGAACTTCATCTTTGTATTTTCCAATGGAAAAAACTCAAAAGCACTTGGTTAGTAACTTTAATTTCTCCATCTTCACTTAGCCATTGTATCTTGTAAGGTCTTAGGTGGGTAATGGTTGAAAGATTCAATTTTTCCACCAATATCTTACTTGCCGCATTTGTACAACTTCATCCATCAATGATGAGAATACAAACTTTGTTGTTTACAAGACATCTTGAATAAAAAATGTTTTCTCTTTGAGAATCACAATGTCTTCATGGGCATGGCTAAGCATTTGCGTTACAACCAACAAGTTACATTTTTCAAGGACAAGTTCATATTCATTATTGGAAGAAGAAGTATTCTTGGTTGGTGAATAAGGAGAAGAAGAATGTTCAAATTGTATCTCTTCGTTCTTCATCATCATAACCCTTTTGTTTAGACAATTAAAAGATTTATGTACATATCCCAAACATTTAATACATTTCATGGAACTTTTTTTTTTTCTCGAATTTGCTTTTAAGTGAAGAAGAAGAAGAGACATGATCCTTGGAAGATGAAGAATGCTTAGAATCCTTAGAAGAAGATGGTCTAGAAGACTTACCTTGGAGTGACTTGTCTTCTTCCTTCTTATCCTTAAAGGAGTTCCAAAAGGCATAGTTTTGGTAAGCAAGGCACCTCTTCAATTTTCTTTCAACCTTCATTGAATTGTGAAGAACATCCTCTAAATTTTCATGTTGTTGGAGTTCGACCACATCTTGAATATCTTGGTTAAGGTCATTCAACAACCTTACCATCCTAGCTTTGGCACTTTCTTCTAACTCACTCTCGATTATGAGCATCTCCTTCTCTTTGCGGAATTCCTCCACACTCTTTGAACCTTGTCTAAGCCTTTGAGGTTGAAGGATTAAATATTTTTTATAGGTGGAAGGCATAAATATTTTTCTCAAAGCATTTTTCAAATCTCTCCAACTATTAATTTGAGATTGTTTACCATTAATAATGTCCTTTTGATATTGGTTCCACCAAAATAAAGCATAACCCTCAAACTAAAACTACGAATTTCAAAATCTCCCTATGTTTGAAATCATAAGAGTAGACAATTTGATCACTTTCCTGTCTCATTCCTCCTACACATTAGGATTCGAATCATCACTAAACTTAGGAAATCTAACATTATGCTTGAACATTTCTCTTCATTTTTATTTTTGTGTGATATGCTCTCCATTCTCTCACGACTTAGTTGGTAAAAAGCCTTCATACCCATGTTTGTAGAAGAACTTGAAGATCATCTACCTTTCATATGCCTCTTTTGCTTCGTCATTTGTTCTAATCTCTCCACAATTTGGGCCATTTGCTCCATGGTCATTTGATGATCATCCATATTCGCACTTCTCTCTTCCTTGGGACTCAAAGACATGTTGGAAAAGTTTTCAAAACAACCTAAACAAAATGTCAAAGAAAAACAACAAAAACTAAACAAGAAATAAGTGTTAGTAGCAGAAAATTTATTGTAATTTTTCCTTAGGTATTTTCACTCTCAATTCTTTTTACTCACTCACAAAACGTCAAAGTATAGTAGGGTGTCTCGGCCACTCTACAAATCTCAAGAAAAAATTTCCAAAAATGTCTTAAAAGGTTGTCTCAAGTTCAAATCAAGAAATATTATCTCTCAAGTAAATGATGCACTAGCTTAAGAGACACTAATTCTTGAAAATTCAATAAAATGTAAGACAAAACAGAGGAAACAGGAAAGACAGACTGAAAATGGTCAAAAGAAAAAGACACACAAAAGATTATACTACTTAATGTGACAAATTCGACCAAAAAAATACAAAAAAAGGCTTGAAAAATACGTAAAGAAGAGTGAGTTTTGATGGTAATTTTTCACCCATTGGATTAATAAAAATCTTGAAATCAAAGGCACCTAAGAATCACAAAATTTTAAAAGAGAAATCTCACACAAATGTCGGAAACAATTTGGTAATACCCTTGAAGAAGTCACCATGAAAATTGAATCAAGAAACTAGGGCCAACCATTCATGAAAAAAATTTTAACAAACACTTGATCAACTCCTTTTATGTAATTTTCTTTTTCATTTGTTTTTGAAATTTTTGCTTTTTGAACATTAATATGGTTCAACCAACCCTTGAAAAATTTGTTTGATTTTTAGTTCTTAAAATTCAATTCCATAAGACAACCCAATGTAGATAATCACACACTTGAATTCTAATGTTTAAGAAAACTTCAACAAGAAAACAAGAACTCAAAGAAAGAAACAAGGCTACAAGAAGACAAAATAACCAAGTATCAACATCGTACCCATTTCCTAGAAGAGAGAAAATCTTTAGTTGACTATATCAAGAACATGGATATAATGGCTTGATGATGTAAGCATACCAAAATAAATTCAGCACATATAAGAACTCAAAGAAAATGAAGAATCACCTGCACCAAGGATGGGTTTCAATCCCATTTTTCAAGAACACCTCCAGTGATGGTGATGAACATCTCCATGATTTGGTTGATCCTTTGACTCTTGATACAACTTGGTGTGAACCTTTGAAAGTGTTTAGGATCTAGATCAACTCCTTAGGAGATGGAGAACAAAATCCACACAAAGGAAGATCGAGTTTTGCGCAACAACGGAAGCATTGAATTTAAACATGCGACAAAGTGAAAATGAATGGAAGAAACAACTAAACAAACTAAAATGAAACTAAATATTGATTAAGGTAGGAAAAAGGTTGAAGAACATGTAATTTTAGGGGAAGAACCTCCAAGAATAAATGCTTGAAGAGCTACCACTTGAAAAAAAAAATTCTCAAGATAAGAACTCAAGAATAAAAGCGAAAGGAGACACTCTCAACTTTCAAAGAAAACCTCAAAGGTAGTTCCCATTCACTCACTTCTATGATTTTTACAATGGAATGGACTCCTTTATATAGGTGTTAGCACCAAGGCCAAGCATGTGATTTGATGAAGTCAATATTGTGAGCACCAAGGCTTAGCATGTGAAGCTAATGAAGACTGCCTCATGAAGAATCTGTTGGAACCAACCTGGACCAGAATTGTTCAAGTGAAAACTTTGTGCCAACATGAAGATGGTTAGGTGATTAGGTCTTGGTCCTTAGTTGGGTTTGTGTGTTGGTGATTGGCTTAGTCCTTAATCACTAGTGGTATGGTTTATCACTTCTGAGGTGCTAAAAAAAGATTTCCAAATATTTTTATTAAAACTGATTTTAATAAAAATAACCTAAACTGTTTTTGCTGGAAAAAGGTTTTTCAATCAATTGAATTTCTAAACCAATCGATTGAATGTGACAATTATTTCTGTTACAATTGAAACCTTTGACTGGGTCAAACTAACGGTCAAATTCAATCGATTGAATGGTTTGTTCAATTAATTGAATTGTGACAGCTAAGCTGTTTTTAAAACTGAGTTGGGTATTTAAAGGAATGTGCACTATCATTTTCAGTTAACAAAAACTTTCAAAAAGCCTTCCTTAAGATTTCCTAAGTGAGATAGAGCGCCCCTTTTGTGCGATCATCATTTTGGCAAAGCTTTTGAAATCAAGAAACCTCCAAGAACGTGAATCTTTAAAGCATCCTTGAAGTGAGGTTCTTGCTACTTTGGTTCTGGACCAAAGCTAAATCTTCTACACCTGATCTTCATTCTTTGTAATCTGTTTTGTGTATAAGTACTCTGTGATCTTTTCTGATCCTGTTGATCTGTAATCTGTTTGCTATTTTCAATTACTGGGTTTATAATTGAGTTGGTGCAGTGGGTTTCTGCACTGGTCTCACATCTACTGAGGGGTTCAGTAGAGGGTGAGTACTGCGGGGAGCAGTGTTGCTTGTGGACTGCAAGTTTTGTGGTACAGTGGGTTTCTGCCCTGGTTACACACTAGCTGGGGGGTTCAGTGTGGTGTGGGTTTACTGCTGGGAGCAGTTGGTAACTTGCTAGGAGCAAGGGTTGTAAACTGATCTTGTGATCTGTTTAGTGGAAATCTTTGCTAGTTTGCAAAGGACTGGACGTAGCCCTTGTGGAAGGGTGAACCAGGATAAAATTTCTGTGTTCTTGTTTTCTCCCTACTTTTTTTTATTTCTTTTATTCAAC
>Ga0099824_1006536_pt1 | contig 15938 bp, 7 predicted proteins | sample SiratrowhiteBW_FD_76837 | JGI IMG/M metagenome (GOLD analysis project Ga0099824, IMG submission 76837) | Root nodule microbial communities of legume samples collected from California, USA - Siratro white BW | ecosystem: Host-associated > Plants > Roots > Nodule | place: USA: California...
ACAAAAAAAAGAGAATAACATAAATATTTTAAAGAAAAAATATATATATATATATATATATATATATATATATATATATATATATAAGAGTTAGAAGAAGCAATGGTCTATTAACCATTAGATGCTTCAGGGCCTAACTAACCAGAAAATATACTTGGCTGTTAAAAAAAAAAAGAAACCAGAAAATATACTAACAAAACATGCTGTGCCAAAATTTTAATTCTATTTTTTAATGTTAATGAATTAGATTACTTCTTAAAGGTAAAAAAAAAAAAAAAAAATTGTTGTAAGATTGCATAAGAAATCTTAAAGCTAAAAAAAAATGCTCTAACACAAACCTTGTTACGTGAACATTCCGTATGATATAGTCAACATGTGAATATAAGAAGTGTTCCCATCAATATATTAAATAAGTACCTATCTAAAAGATAAACCATGCTCTATCACAATCTTTTCAACTAAATAAAACTATTACAAAATAAGAGTGAAAATCAAAACAAAATTAAGCACTTTGAAATTGACTTCAATATTTTTGGTTTAAGCCATAAGGGACAGAACCCCTCAGTTCTGTGATGACCTTTTACCTACCATCTTGTGTTGAATGACCTTAAAAAAATAGTGTCTATAATGACATGATATGACAACAACCGAATGCAAATAATGTGGCCGTCTAATAATAACTTGACCCCAAAGCTAAAGCTTGCAAAACATTTCAGATCTTACTTGCACTTCACCAACATGCCACATCAAATTCGTCAAAGTTAATCATCATTCTCTTGTTCTATTAAAATCATGAATTTATCACCAAATTTTGCACTTCTCATCAATGAAAACCTTGAAATCTCTCCATGTCTCCTCAGAAACCAACCAAACACAAGCCCCCACCGATTCATTTTCCATGCAAATATTAGATTCATCAGTTCAAAGTTTAGTAAAATCATGGAAGAGAAGGCAAAGATGGCTGCTTCTATTCAACACATCTAGCCAACAAGGTTTGGATAGTAGAGCATCATGGCGCACCCATTTGGCCAATTTCCTTGATTCAACATGGATTCACGTGCTCACAATCTTATTACTTATTGTAGACCTCATCATCACAACCCTAGAGCTATCGTCATCTCTAGGTTCATGTGAGAGACACATAAGCAGCGTAGCAGAAGAATGTTTCCATTGGATTGGAATTGGTATTCTGAGTGTTCTTCTAGCCAAGACAATGGCTCTACTAGTGGGGTTAGGCTCTTCATTTTTCCAGCATGCGGGGTATGTTATTGATGGAGTTGTGGTCATAGGGGCTATATTTTTGGAAGCCTTTGTGGTGGGAAAAGGGGGTGGTTTGTTGGTTGTAGTGAGTTTGTGGCGTTTCATTAGAGTGGTGGACAGTGTCTTTGAGTTGAGTGATGAGGCCATTGAAGCTCAAATTGCAGGAATAATTTGCCAGTTTGAAGCTCTCAAAGAAGAAAATATTAGGCTCTTAGAAGCAATATATGAGAAGGACAAGATGATAGAAATGTTGGAGGAAGATTTAGATAAGTGTAGGGATGAAAGCCCTTACTGAAAGTCAAAAAGATCATAAAATTCAAATTTTTTAGCCTTTATTCTGCCCACTTTTATTGATGATGACGATCTTTAAACTAATTATTTATGGTTTCAATATAAAAAGAATAAATGGTCAAGATATGTGCAAATAAAAATTTGGGTATATATCAAATGCAGATAATAATATATCTGAGTATCTTGAACCCTATGAATGTATCCTCTAAATGTGAAAAAACCTAAGTAATATGTATGTTACAGATATTGGGCGGTGCAAACATCTTGATATGAATTTTTAAGGTATATCTCAATTATCACGACTTTTACGTTGAACTCTTTCTACCACATATATTTTTTTGTCACAAGAACTCTTTCTACCTGCTTTTTCCAGCACTGAGTTTTCCTTGGTTATTGTGATTAGTTCTTCATTCAATCGATACAGTAATCTTGTGGGACGATTTATGAATTTGAGTGCCTTTGTTTATACCCAAAGAGGTTTACTCTTTAAGAAGATCTTCATCCCAAAAATCCTTCATAAGTTGTTTCTTTTTTTTTAATAATTTTTTTGTGGATTCTACTGATACATGTCACTTCCTTTTTTTTTTTTTTTTTTTTTTTTTTTATTTTTTTTTTTTTTTTTTTTTTTTTTTTTTTTTTTTTTTTTTTTTTTTTTTTTTTTTTTTTTTTTACATTTTAAGCAAATTCTATTTCACTTATACATATCTTCTTCTGACTCAACCACGCAATAGAAAGTAAGTTGCTTCTTACAGCAACGGGTGTCTCGAGTATTGTAAAACAACTCTCCGCCTATCTGTAATGCCAGACCAGAAAGCAACAGATGCTTACAATTAAGCACTTGTGGAAGCACTTCCATAGAAGATGTTCTAATTATCTTATGAACAAGGAAAGAATTTATTATATAATTAAGCACTGGAAATCTATTATTTATTCTCTCTGTAAGAGAATCTATTTCTATAAGATTAGTTGGCGCATTAAGTTAATTTGAAGATTGTATTGAGAGTTACTGAATATTTAAGTCATTTGATTTCACAACAAAACCATGATACTAAAAAAACGATGACTCTTTATAACAAAGATCGATTCGCTCCAGTATGTTACAATTTGTTGATGAAGAGTTAAAGTCTTACAAAGGTTAATTGGTAAATAACTATAATTAATTTTGTACCAAATTTTAACTATGTCATTGAAAGATTTTTTTAAGGACACGAATAATTATGATGTTACACACTATCACTAAAAATAATGCACAATAAAAGACATAAAATAGAATTAAAATTTTGTGATGAATAGTTAGTCCTTTCAAAGGTTCATTAGTAAATAACTATAATCAATTTTGTCACAGATTTTCAACTATGTCATTGAATTGTTCGGAAAGAATTTTTTTTTTGTCATAAAAATTATGAGTATTAAAAAATATTATAAATTTCATCACAAAAACAAAATATCACTTAAGTGTGATAATTATATTTTAAGTGAAAAAATATTTAAATTTTTATAACATATACTTAAAAACGAATATATGATCAAGTATAATATCGTATTGTTGTTATAAAATTCAATCATTTTTAGACAAGTTTTAAATGACTAAATTTTTGTAAATTGCTTACAATGAAACATTTGTCATCCTAGATGATCATGTTTAAATGTTATAGTTTTTGCTTAAACCACTTTAAAGACCATTCACCAAACAAAAACAATTATAGTTCTTTTGCTTTGATTGATCATAATTAAGTGAATATTACATTAAGCTTAATCAATTTGACATGAGCTAGCATAATCCTAGAGGGTATAATTAATCTCTTGATTATCACTACATCATAATATATATAGACTCCACACATAAAACTCATTTAGAGTAATGAATGCAATTCTTTATCCTCTCTTATTTATCTTATATAATTATTTGACTATGTTTTTTCTAGAATTGATGTTGGGAATTGTCAATTCATTTTCCTCATATCCATCCTCTAATAGCTCTATCTTTCTTTTAGATAAACTTTCTCTTTTTTATAAACTTGTATGGAGGCTCAAAGTGTGTATAATAGAAAATAAATCCGTCAAGAAATTCAGGTTACTTCTTAAGGAGTTCCCTTTCAAGGGCATATTATTGACCAACTCAGTGACTTTTTCAATAATCTTTGTCATGGTTTCTACCAAAAGATAACAATGTCAACAAATGTCACTTAAGAAAAATCTTAATCACTTGAAACAAGTCTCACTTCAGTCACACAAATATACAACTTAAACAACAAATAACACACTTAAAAAATAATAATTTGAGTGAGTAAGGATGTTTATACGAATTCGCTTAAATTCCTTAAGCATACTTAAAGTCATTGCTCCTTTAAACAGAAGAACTATCAAGTAAAAAATATTGTCATATTTTAAATTTCTAAGTAAAAGGAAAGAGAAAAAAGATGAAAAAATCAAAACTAAATTAAAATGTTAAATAAAGAATAACAAGATAAAAAAAACTAATATAAAGTTATTGAATGGAGTATATAAAAAAAACAGACAGAACGTGATTAAAGTAAAAGAAAATTACTAAATAAAAATAAAAAAAGAGTAAAAGTGTGTGGTGTAAAATGGGTGGTGAAGACCTTTTATAAAAAAGTGGAGAACTATTTGAAGTAATATGTATATATAATAGAGTTATTTCTTTGTCACAGAAAGCTTTAATAATGACTAATGATTAATCTTTGTCTTTTTGTTTAATTAATGAAAGAAAATAATCAATGACCTGATTCAACATTAACAGACCATATGATAAAAATACTTGTATTTAGAACTAAAGTAACTTATTATTTAATTAAAATCTATTAGCAATGTTGAAATTTTTATACTATTCTCCAATTATAAATGGTCATCTATGATAAAAAAAAAAATCGTTTTTATAATAGTTACTGTAAAAATTATATTTAGAATCATTTTAACTAATTAAGGAGACTGTTCTCGAGAAATTGACATCCAATATATTATCTCTGTCTTCTGTATATTTATATTTTTTATGTCTCAAAAAATGTACAGTAAAATAGAAATGCAACTTGTATGCTCATATGGTTGCTGTTTACAAATATTTTTCATAGACAAACTCATTGTTATGTGATTTCAGGGATATATTTGGCTCCCACTCATATCTATGTTCCTTCGGACCAAGACCAAATAATTGAATGCCATTTTCATTCAACAAAACACTATTTGCACAGCCAACATCTTGTACATACTAAGATCTTGTACATAGGCACATGCTCATATTTTCATTCTGGATAACTTAAGATTGACACAAATCTGTTCAACTCCTTAATTAATGTGTATTTTGCTAAACCCTACTCCTTTTCCTGCCAATGTTTACCTAAAGAATTTTAAAGCTTTATAATTCCCTTTCCTTAATAAAAATCATATTTTCTTCTTCAATCTATGTAAAAAAGGTCCTAATAAAAGTTTTCAATAATTAGTTATATCAAAATTTATAAAATCATAGAAAATTTCATTAAATAAGAATTGAAACTCAAATGTTCTATTAATAATAAAAAGTAGACTAAATTTTAATTTCAGCCCCCAGTTAATTATTGGTCTGCAATTTTTCTGGATTTTAGTTTCTATATTTTTCCAAAATCAGTAATTTTAGACAATTTCTGAATTTTTTTATTTATTTTTATTACTTATATTTTAATTAGTTAAATTACTTCTTTATGGTACTCTATAGATGAATTCGTTAGGTTAGAATAAAAGAAATAAAATGTAAAATGAATGCCAATTTAAGAATCAGACCAAAATGGTGAAATTTTTAGAAGATGGTTACTAAAATGAAAAAAGTAAGAAGATCAAAATCACAAATAAAAATAAATAGGAAAAAGATTACCATTTAATCTAAAAACACACATCTAGAAAGAGTGTATGAAAGAAAAATTATTAGAACTACCAAATGTGCTGTCACAATATTTTACAATTTCAATAACACTAAAGTATATAATGATAGAGCAGAAACATAGTAATCCTAGCATAATTTGTTGTATTAAACAGGTCTACTAATATAATCTCTACACTTCAACAGCTTTATGATCTCCTAGTTGATGATGATCAACAACACGAGGATTTGTATTTGCATTTACATTGAGATTGGATGAAACATCCTTGAAGTTCTTCTTCTCCCTGCTCACAAATTTCCTCATCAAAATCTCTCCCCACTCCCACGCATGCATCACAACATACGTTCCAATGCCCCCTATCAACCCATAAGCTATAGAGTAGGTTAACGGCATCAACAAAATCGTCACAAACGCCGGTATCGCTTCCCTCATCTCCTCCCAATCAATCTCCGTTACACATTTCATCATCATCGCCCCCACCAAGATCAACGGCGGCCCCACCGCCCACGCCGGAATGGACGCCAGCAACGGCGTGAAGAAGAACGCCAACAAAAAATACCCGGCCACCGTTAACGCCGTCAGCCCCGTCCGTCCCCCCTCGCGTATCCCCGTCGAGGACTCCACAAACGCCGTCACTGGCGACGTGCCCAGCAACGACCCCACCACGATCGACGCCGCGTCGGACATGAACGCAAAATACTGACCCTCGAAATCACCGTTCACGTCGAGAAACCCCGCGAATCTAGCCATCGAATACAAAGTCCCAGTGGTGTCCAATATATCAACGTACAGGAACGTGAACAGTGCCTCCCAAAATGCACCTTTCCGCATGTGATCAAAACTAAGCGCCCCAGCCGTGGATTTAATCACGTGCACGTCGACAACCTTTTTGAAGTACTTAAAACCCGCGTCGCCTAACTTTGTGTTGGGGAACACCGTAAGTGGCGTGTTCCTGAACCACGAGATCACGGTCACGAAAACGATGCCGTATATCATAGCGCCCTTTATGTTCTTCATTAGACAATAAGCTATGATGATGAACCCGACAAGACCCAGCCATAGGGTGGGGCTCTCCATGCGGCTCCCCGAACATAGTATCTTGTCGGAGACGGCGCCGCCAGGGATTAAACTAACGGTTCCGTTGATTGTTGTGACGGGAGCTAACGCCGTTAGTTTGTCTCTCGGGCAGGCTCCGAGTGTTATGAGTGTTGATGGGCTGAACCCGACGAGGCCAATGCCTTCGTTGCTTTGAAGCCCAATGAAGGCCAGGAAGAGCCCGATTCCGGCGGAGGAGGAAACTCGGACGGGTTTGGGAACGAGTTTCGCCAGTTTCGCGCGGAATCCAACGGCCGATAGTAGAAGAAAAATCAAGCCTTCTAAGAAGATAGCGGTTAAGGCGGCGCGGTAGGGTATTGAACCCGACCCGTGAAACCCGACCACTGAGTAGGCGAAGTATGCGTTGGCGCCCATGCCTGGTGCGAGCGCCAATGGAAGGTTCGCGAACACACCCATTATGGTGGACCCCACGAGGGAGGATACGATAGTGGCCACGATGAGATCACGGCGAGTGCGTTCCACACACGCCGCGTAACCCGGGTTGACGGGCGGGTACTTGCATGAGGAGTCGGGTCGGATGAGAAGGTGTGTGGGGCATTGGGTGAGGGCAGTTTTGGGGTCAGAGCATAGAAGGGTGCAATCGGAAACGGAGCAAGTGCCACCGGAGTCAGCTATGATGGTGGCGTTGACGGCGAGGATGTAGGCCATGGTGAGAAAGGTGGCTGTACCAGCACGTAACTCGGTTGTAAAAGTAGAACCGCGTTCTACAAGCTTAAAACGCTTGCCCAAGCGGCTTTCTGCCACCACTAAATTTAACCAAGAGGTGAGTTGACGACTCGGAGTGTGACTCGGAAGTGGTGGGTGAAGTTGTGCCATATGAGAAATGTGTGTATGGGAAGGTGGATGAAAATGAAGAGAAAAAGAAGAGGTGGTCGGGAATCAGAGAAGGTTGATGGGGGTTACGTATGGGGATCTATTTTCATCCTATTATGTACCTATCGTATTTATATTCCCTCTTAGTGCTATTGGACCTCGTCTTCATTCCTCCATTTCTTTTTTAAATTCTTCTGTTTTCTTATTATATATACTACATATGAAAACATGTTATATCATACATCAAGTAGTCACAAAATTCAGTGGAAGTGTATGATTTATGGTGGTTTGGTTTTACGTAGAAAGATAAAAAAATCAGAATTTTGATTTCTTTCTTTCAATAATTTTTAAATTTTCGTTTGTGGAAGGTACAAGATCAAATAATTAAAAATTAAAATTAAGGTTGTGATATTTTCATATTATACACAGTAAAATATAATCATTTAAATTATTATTTTATTGTTATATAATATTTTATTAAAATAATAAATATTAAATGAAAGTAATTGATGAACAATACTCTCAAAGTAAAATTTTTTATTGAAATTATAATTAGGGTTAGGAAGAGTGCACCAAAATCAAAATCATGAATTGTCCAATTGTAAGTTTCACAATATAAATTTTTCTTTTTAAGATGTGCTATAATGACTTGGGATGTGTGAAGTTAAAAGTATCTTAATTGAGTTTTATTTTAGTTGAAATTCATTCTTCTAAAAATGTGACTAGTGGTTTCATTCTAAAAATGTGACTAGTGGAAGAACATCCTCTTAATTTTTAATTCGTCTTTTATTTATTTTAATTAGTTTGCTCTTGTGTAATGGAATGTTAAAACATGCTAAGGTGAACTTTAACTAATATTATGTTTGATTTGAACTGAATTTATTCGCCCAATCTATTCACCCAAAAAAAGTAAACAGTTGGTGTCAATAATTAGAAAAAAAATTACAATCCAATTATTTTTATGATTTTATTTGACAATTCCTACAATTTTGTTATGCAGCAATCATACATAAAATTTGATGGCAAATAGTATGTAAAATTATAAAATCTTACAATTTTATTGATTAAAATATCAATTTTAACTACCTTAAGAGAAACACAACGAAACATAATTTCACTACTAATGCATTTCGAAAAACTATATTAATCATTGGATGATTTAACTTTTACACTACACAATAAATTACTACTTAAATCCTAAGAATATGATTTAAACTCTACTTCACCAAATATGTTAGTCATTTAAATTCTTTTAATAAGAGATTTATTAACAAGGTAGTAAACCACTTTAGTATGTCATAAGTTAAAAAAAAAAAAAGTATCTAGCTACTACTAAATAAATAAAGACTGAAATAAGACTTAATACCTACTCATCAGTCTTGAGTATGCTTATATTCTTCTTGACGCATAGTTTAATGGACCTTGCTTCTATTTCATTCACTTTTTCTCTTTTCTTTTTTATCTTTTCAAGAGTTCTCTTTTATTTCAAATGAATAGGTTGTTCATAAATACATTATTGGCATATGGTTGCTTTGGTAGTTGTTAGGCCAATTCATGTAGTTAGATAATTAAAGTCATTTATTAGTCAAATACTAGTGAATTATGTGGTGATCAAAGTCAAACTTTGTTGTTTACCTAGTTAGTTTGATGTCACTATTATTATTGTTTTTCTTTAAATTAGGATTGACTCCCTTGTGACATGTCATGTGTAAGTCCCTCATTTTTTTTAAATAATATGAACGAAACTATCCAAATATTGTGCATTCTATATTATAGGAATAAAATTCAATCTAGCTATTCTATCAAACCCACATGAGCCTTATACTTTCAGAGTATGAATTCATTTTGCTAAGAACACATATTAGAAACATATATATATTACGTGCCATTGAGAGTTCTACGAAAAAAAAAATGTAATTAGTGTGCTTTTTATACGGAAAGGAAAAAAGTATAAGAGTTTTAGTTCCCAAATTTTGAAATTGATATTTACCTATTATTTAAGGAGTACATTTCTTCCCAAAAAGACTATTATATGGAATTTAAAAGTTTGATCGTTGAAAACATTTTAGTTTGGTTTTATATGTAAGAAAGAAACCAAAAATTATCTATATTCCAAATTTTATAGCTCCAAAATTATTTTGTCCTAATTGAGTTTCCCTTACATGCATTATTGCTACAAGACAGGGCTAGTTTTACATGGGTGTTTTTCTTTCTTTTCTTCAAAAGTAAAAAAAAAATACTTTTTTGAGTAATGAAAATAAAATTTAAAATAATACAAATCTTAAACGAGTCGTTTCATGATTTTTTTTTTCCAATGTATTTTACACCATCATTTAATTAAAAATCAGTATTATTTTAATTTATAAAGCGGCATAATTATTGCATAACTCAATAAACTTATTGTATTTCGAATTTTGATGGATGATGTATTACCAAAGTTATGGCTAACTTCTTGTATAGTAATGAGGTAGGCTATATTGTCTTGCCGAGATTATTATTATTATGGAAATTATTGATCCGTTAAAATAATAGTAATAATTCTTGATTGTAATATAATAACATTTTAATTCCGAGATATAACTATGCTATAATGGATTAGTTTATTTTAAGGAAAAATATGTCCTTTATTAATTATGATGAACTATTTCGTTATGAAGTACAAAAAGAATATTTTTTTAATTATCTCTTAATTTACATAAGATATATCTGTTTTATTAGATACATAGATATCAGCAGGTATTCTCACTAATTTGTTCAAGAAGAGAGGTCAACATTTTACATTTTTGTGACACTAGACTAATTATCAAATTCTTGTAAGTGCAAAGTAATACAAGCTTTTTACCATGTAAGGGCATATATTTTTTATCCTTGTTTTACATTTGGTACATTCAATAATATCATATTACATATAGAAATTAAGATTAAAAATAATTTAAATATATTTTCTCTTTTAATTTTTTGAGATGATATATTTTAAGAAAAATTATATGAAAGTTCCAAACTTCAACGAACATATGTAAATTAAAATATTAACAATATTTGTGAAGATGACGAAATGATTTAAAAAACAAGTCCTTATTCTCCTTGTACTGCAATTGAGTATTGAAATATAATTAAGATTTAGTCTCAAGTTGTTTTAGAATGCAGGATGTAGAAAAGTTATATGATATTACTTTTTCATGTTCAAAGCAGCAAAATCCAAATTTATGTTTCTCCCTTCGTTATAACCAAAATTTTAAGCTGATTACTGAATTTCTAAAAGGAAAATATAAAACAAAAGGACATTAAATTTTGGAGGGGTATTCCAGAATACTTTTTCGTGTTAGTAATTAAATTTGATTGAAAAAAACTTTTTCGTGTTCGTGATTAAATTTGGGATACTAGTTATTGTTCGTGGGAACTAAGGTTTCACGTCATGCTTCGCATATAATCCATCTATCAAAAGAAGAAAAACATATACGATAATCGAAGGAGGATAAGGACACAAGAATGAGTAATCAGTGTGCTTTTGAAGGTTGAAATTTGTTGAAAAGCAGAAACATTAAACTTTCTTTTATTAGTTAAAAACTATACCAAAGTATAAGATTTACTTCGTAGGTAATAATTTTTTTTTTTTGCTAATTTTATAATTTCAACTATTAAAAAATATTCCTAACCCATATGATTTAAAAGAATATATAACAGCATGAGGTTGAGAGTGTGTGAACGTGTGAAGGGAAAAACTATTGTACGTGGAAGGCATTATAAACTACAACAGCATCCAAGGTTCCCTCGTACGAGTGACCACAATCTAGTAACATCATGTTGTCCATTGACAACCGTATTCCCTCCAAAAATGAACAAAGCTTTTTGCAAAGAGTTCCATTTTCATAGGTAGGGTTCCTTGTCTTGTACTTTTTCTTTTCAACTATATCTTATTATACAATGTAGTTTTAAGTTTAAGGGTTATGATAGATGATTCCTGTGGTCTCTAAAAAAATTCTTTAATTATCAGAAATCTCAAAGTGCAAGCTTTTATCCATTCAAATAAAAGGAAAAACTACAACCATAGATCATATAAAGGAAAGAAAGAATGATGTTGATAAGTGGAGAGGATGAAAGAATAACGAAACCCTTTTTAAGGGAAGAAATTAAAGTTACAATAAGTAGCATGAGGGGTCTAAAATCGTATTTAATTCGCTTAATACTTTTTTACATAATTAACCAAATACTTACTAACTTTCTAAATATTTTTAAAATTTAATGATTAAAAATATTTTTTAGACCTAGGGGATTTAGATGCTTTACCTTAGGTCATAAATCTGAAAAAAAAAAATGATCGAGTAAGACAGAATCTGATATATATTATTCTCAATTATTCATCTCCTTCTATTCTATGAAAGTCTTATGTGGGTATTTTCTTTTAGCCCAAAGAACTTCCTACCTCAAAGAAGAATACCATTCCCTTGCCTCAAATTTCATCTATAAAAATGTTTTTACATTACTCATATTCAAAATTACTTATATAAAATCCTATGTTTAATTAAAAAAAGTGTTTTAAAATATTATCATAACAATAACTATTTTGAAAGAGTAAAAGTAATAAAAACAAAATAAAGTATATTTTAGTGTTTTTTATCGACAACCAAAAATTCTAAAAAATCTAAAATTTCTCAAACCTTATTTTTAAGTACAGTTTTCAAAGATGGTTGGCTATGAAAATCTAGAAAATCAACTTATGTTAGTTGAAGAACACATGACAACGACATAATTTTGTATCCTAAACTTTTACACACAGGCACAAGCAACGCAGATTCCATTAACTACAGAATCTTCTCCTGCATTGATTGATAACCACAAAAAATTGTTGAAGCAACGTTACTTACGTGGAAAGAATAAGAACTAATTGATTGAGAAAAAGAACAGGAGATAAAGGGTTATTATTTTTATAGAATTTGTATAGACCCTTGAATCTTTCTACCTAGCTCATTGAGTCTCTGAAGAAGTGATGATATATGAACTCACTCATATGTTGCTTTCCAGGTTCTATGATCCCAACCAACAAGTAGTGGTAATTAATAAATCCTCTGTATGCCACTCAATTCCACCACCACCATCCTCTCTTCCTTTCTTCTTCCTTTTTCTATTTCTCTTAGGTCAGAAGTTCAACTTTTAGGTGTGTGGTGGGGGCACACTTTTTTTCTTGCATTCACTAAATTTATCCTTTCCAATTCTTTTAACCTAAATTTTATGGTTTCCTTTGAAGTATGTATATTAACAAATTAACTTAATGTTAATCTATTATTAGATATTTAAATGTAAGTTAGTGTCAAGATTGAAATAGGCAAAATTATCTTCAAATATTGGATTACAAGTAGTATTAGTGATTTTTAATTTAGATTTGTTCATATCTCATTAATATTAGATCTCTTTCGCATCTTTTCTTCATGAATCCAACATGTATTTTATGAATAAAAATATAATAAAACTATTAAAAAATTTATGAAGATAAAAACAATAACATTTTTGTTTAGAAACTAAAAATGAAATTTACAAAAAGTTTATAGATTAAATGCATAATTAAATTTTATTTAATTTAGGTCAAATTTATTTACAAAAAAAAAATATTTTTTTCATTTCAGTAGTAAATACCATATTCTATTGTATGGGAATAAATCAAATATATGAACTTTTAATTGAGAAAGAAATTATAAATGTAAATTATTATTATATAAATTTTTTCACCATCTTCAAACAATAGAAGATATTGACAGATAATTTATCTAGAAAAGGTAAAGATTTAATTTTTTTTTTAATTTATGTTAAATTTTATTTGGAAATTGTATTTAAACCAAAATTAGAAATTAAAAATAAGAAACATATGTATAAAAAAATCATTGTAATAAAATTATGAAAAGAAATAATTTAGTAAAACATATTCATGTACATTGTAGTTCATATACTAAATCATTATATTTAAAATTAAAATTAATGTCATTAATATGACTTAAATCATAAAAATGCATATTTTATTTTAAGTTTTATTATTTAAAAATATTTTTCTTACTCTTTTTAAAGCGTGTCAAAATAATCTGTTGACCCGTTTTAACATGATATAAAGTCAAAATGAATCTAAAAATTACAACCTAATTAGAATAATATCAAGTCCACACAAATTTATTAGATGACTTATTGAGTTCTATAAAACTATCCATTCTCTCACACCTCTAATTCTAGGTTATTTTTATTCCTTAATCTTCTACTTTAAGCTTCGTCCAATAAATTCAAAAGTTTTACACCACTCAAGAGTTTTAGTGAAAGGTAGACTATAACATATTATTTCTTAATTCATTGAGACATCTTTCAAAAGCAAAATCATTATAAAACTATCAAGCTTCAAAATAAACTATACATAATTGATTAACAATCTTATTTTTCTTTTACAAATTTATTTCAAGACCATTTTAAGTAAAATTTGAGAAATAATGAAGCAATTCAATTCAACACTTTTAAATCATAACAAAGCTCAACACTTAAATGATAAAGAGTGTAAAAATAAAGCTTGAGTGAAGAATATCACTTTAAATCATAGTAAAGCTCAACACTTAAATGATAAAGAGTGTAAAAATAAAGTTTGAGTGGAGAATATCACTTTTAAATTACAACAAAGTTCAACACTTAAATGATAAAGAGATACATAAGTAAGGTGTCAAAATTTGGTTCAGAAACTTCTAGCTCAAGCTTTGAAGAAAACTACTAAGTTAATTTGTTAAAGAAAAGTCTAACATTCTTAATTTTAATTAAGTGTTAAAAATAAAGTATAAAACATTGTCATACTTCATTTGTAAAATACAAATGTTTGTTTAAATAACGGATCATGTAAAACGAAAGTGTTTCCTCTACCAAACATACAACATTTAGCAATTTTATTTTTATGTTTGATAACTATTGTGATGATCAAACAATACACACGTAATCCTAAACTAACATACATGAATATTTGTATGTTTATGTTGTAAAGAATATTTGTGTCTTACATCTGACTAGAGAGATCCAAAAATAAAGCTTACATGACATCAATGATCTCTTAGAACATTAGCTAAAGCTACTTTTCTTCATGATACTATCAAGAGTTTACTTTGTCAACCTGGAAAAGTCTATCCACTTCATACAACTATGTGTTGTTTACAAGTTCAACAAAAGACACTCTATCCAAGAAAATATAAGTATCCTGGATGTTTCTTAAATAATAAAAGAGCATTTAATGCATGCATGGAGTACATTTAATACATTTTCACCATCCAAGGTGCTCACACATAATGAAGATGTTCAAGTAAATTTGAAGTTGTTCAACAGCTAGAAAAATGATTACGGTGACTCTTTTTCTTCTACACTTGTATAAAACCCTTCATCAAGAAGATTATTAGAAGAATTCGAATTGCAAAAGTGATAAAATGTTGTCAAAATCTTTCTAAAATGTAAAACAACTATGTAAGAATACTATTGTTAATTTAGCAAACTACAAAATAGTGTTGAACCTTGTAAACATCTAAAGACACCACCCCTCTTTAGTGAGCAAACCTCGTGATCTTTTGATCACAACCTAAATAATTTTTTTTCGTGTCTTAGTCAAGAGTAACTTGTTGTTAAAAAATATTAGTGTTAGTCAAGAGTGACTTATTATTAAACAATATTTGTACAGTTAGTTAGAAGTAACTACAAGTTGAAAGAATACTCTTATATCTTACAACATTATTTTGTTAATGAAACTCAAAAAGTTATTTTAAAAACTAAACTTAGTATGTGCTATTAGGCAAACTAATATAAAAATTTCTTGAAAAATTTCTTCCTTTCCTTATCTTATAATATTATGTTATATTTGCTACACTAACTTAAGAAGGATAAGTTTTTTAATCTATTTGTAAAAATTTGTCGCTTCACTACATGAAATATTAATAATTAATATTATTATTATTATAATTAATATTATTATTAGTACTATTATTATTAATATTAATATTATCGATTTTATTATTAATATTATTTTTAAATATTAATATTATTTTTAAATATTAATATTATTCCTATTATTAATAAATATAATTATAATAAAAATAACAGTAATCAAAATATAATAAAAAGAAAGTTCAATTAGCAAGTGATTGTAAATTTTATAGAAATCTATAACTTAACTCAATTAGAAATCTTTCATTCAACATATTTGAATATACATATTCATCACTGGAAAGAAACTATTAGTATTGTCTAATAATCAAATTAAAAACACCTTTTTTTAGGATCAACGTTATCTAATGGAGAGTTTAGTTACACGTTTTTTTTTAAAGGAATTTACTTAGACACTTGGACAACACTTATGTACTTTAAAAAAACACCAACACTTATTTGGTACATGCTTTGTTCTGGATCTTATCTTTTAAATTTATTTTTATTGATTTATACTTACATTTGGCATTTACACGATTTCATAATTCTTTCAACGTTTTGTTGTTTTAATAAACCGCTATAATAACATTCAATTTCAAGACTCCATCATCAATGAAGGAAATGGAGAATACGTCAGGTTTCTATATATATATATATATATCG
>Ga0099824_1006537_pt1 | contig 15937 bp, 20 predicted proteins | sample SiratrowhiteBW_FD_76837 | JGI IMG/M metagenome (GOLD analysis project Ga0099824, IMG submission 76837) | Root nodule microbial communities of legume samples collected from California, USA - Siratro white BW | ecosystem: Host-associated > Plants > Roots > Nodule | place: USA: California...
GAAGCGAGAGAGCTTGTGGTGATGGTGGATTTTTAATTATTTTTTCAAATTCAACATGCTAGTTTGGAACCCAAGACTTTTCGATGTGGACTTACTAATCTCACCAACCAGTCTCTAGAGCCATGTTTTTTATTTTATGTGGGGAGCAGTGAAGGTTGATCATTGTGGCAATCTAGGCCAAAAGGGATTGTGGTTTGGTTGTGAATGTGTATAAAACCGTAAAATGCATGAAAGATGGTATATTTTTTATTATTATGTAAAATAAGAAATGCCATGAAGAGCAAAAAATAACATTTTTATTTCTTCATCTTTATCCTTACATTTATTTATGAACTGAAACCATGAAGATGATGAAAGAAAAAAAAACACAAGAAGATAAAAATACAGGCTTATAGATGCAATCTTTACGAAACATACATAATTTTAAAAATTACAAACCATACCTGTTTTGATTATTCAAGAATGATAGCCTCCTTTCTAGATGCTCCTCGCTGCTCAGTTTTAAATTGAGTGTTGATAGTAAGATAGGGGATCAATCTTCTCTTTTCTTCTTTTTCTCTCTATATCCTCCTCCTTCTTTCGTATCTCTCAAAGTAACCAGTAGATCTTTTTAACGTAAGAGCAGTTATCATCTTTTTTTATCATTTTATTTATTTTTATTTTGAAAGTAGTTCAAAGCAGTTTTGAAAGTTTGACTCTTTCTTTTTTTTTTTTTTTATTATTAAAGATGAAGTGTAGTTGAATGTGGGTTTAATTTGTTTTAGAACGGTTACATTTTTTTTTTTTTTTTTTTTTTTTTAGTGTGAAATGGAGAACATGGGTGGTTCAAAGTAGTTTTAAGATTGACTGATTCTCCTTTTTTATAACTATTATCTTTTATTTTTTTTGTGAGTAGTTAAGATTGAGTGAGAAGTTATGGAGAGTTGAGGAAATTTTTTTTAATTTGTATTTTTTCTAATTCTTTTATTATTATTTTCTTTTTTTTAAGGAGAGAGATATTTTAGAATATCTCGTTATCTATTATTTCACTTATCTTTTACCTCTTGATCAATCTTGAACAATTTTGAACAGTCTTGAACATAACATAACTCATATAACTAAATCGTCAATTTTTTTATATTTTTATTTTTAATTTAACTGAACAAAATCGGGTGTTGACAGTTTCCTCTCTTTACTTAGATTTTACTAAATAATTTGAAAATTAAAATTTTTAGATTATTAAAGTAAAAGATAAATAAAGACAAGACAACTGATTTCATTCGAAAGAAAAATAAAATAAAATAAAATGTGGAGACTCGACTGAGTCTTTTCTCGCACATGAACTGAAAAGTAAAGTATGGATACAACTTTGAGTCCTTTCGCACACGAACTCCAAAATAAAGAATGACCAAGACCTTGCTTCCACAGGGATCAAGCGCCAAAAGACAAATGTGACGTTGCTTCTGCAGGGGATCAACATATCAAAGAATAATGGTGACTTTACTTCTGCAGGGAGTCGAAAAGTAAAGAATGATTGTGGTTTTGCTTCTGCAGGGAGTCAAAACCAAAGAACGGCCAAGACCTTGCTTCTACAGGGGGTCAAATGCCAAACACAAATGTGACCTTGCTTCTGCAGGGGATCAACATATCAAATAGGAGTTATGACTTTGCTTCTGCAAGGAGTCAAAAAGTAAAGAAAGATCAAGACCTTGAATCAGAGGGTCATGAAACCCTTATTTGAAAATTCAATCTATAATTTGTTTTTGTTTTGAATGCATGGGAATTTATGATTTGCTTTTGTTTTGAATGCATATATGAATGCATGAATTTTTATTTTTTTTTTAAATGCCTGACAATTTTGATTTTTCCATTGAGGAATGAATGCATTTATGAATACATGGTAATGCATGCAACTCTTTGAATTTTTATCCATTTGAATGAATTGAATGCATGACTCTATGCTAATGCATGAGATTTTGACTTACATGAGATTTTATTTTTATTATTTGAAGATACTCATATGAATGTATGAAAATTTCCGATTTTGCCTTTTCAAATGCATGAGAATTTTGATTTGCAATTTCGTTTCTCTCTTTAAACCAAATATTTTTTTATGCAATCATTGAATTCATTGGGATTTAATTTTAAATTTGAAAAAAGGTATTTACAAACCTTAATGCCTGACACAAAAATTGTAAATGTGATAGATTCTAACATTTTGATGCATATGTGTTAGAATGGGTGGATGAACAAAAAATACGGGAAAGAGATGTTAAACTCCAAATAGGCAATGAGTGCAACTTTATTTTTGAATCTTTCACACTCTTTGAGAGTTGATCATGAATGCAACAGAATTGCCCCAATTTTTGATAGAAATGGGAAATTAAGGTTCAAAGGGATAGCCAATGTTGTTGGGTTAGATGAATAAAAATGAATTTAGTGAGAAACTGGGGTAATGCAACTTATGTGGAGAAAGCTGCATCTTTATGAAAATGAACAGATACTGATTGAACCAAATGGAAGTGCCCCCAGTTTTAAAATATGGATGACAAATAAGTAATTCGGCCTTAGGTAGAGAAAAATATGAGAAAGACACAAATAAGAAAGGATTGCCCCAGTGTTGATGTTTCTCTAACACTATTTTGATCTTGTTCAATTGACAGATTTGTATCATCCTCTTCGTCAAAAGCATTTTTTTTTAAACTTGACTTGTATTGGCACTCACATTCCTCTGTTGCAAGGCTATTCTTTGTGAAAAATCATTGACAATCATTCTTCATTCAATATGGACTTTATGTGGCTTGTAATGTGGTCAGGGTTTAAAAGGTTTTGAAGAAAAAGATATAGAGGCTCAAAAAAACGATTGTGGGGTTTTTTTATTTTTTTGAAACAAGAATCATCAACTAAGTGTTATGAGAAACAATTCATGTTTTTGCCGAGATCGTATTCCTCTTTTCTTTCTTTTTCTTTATTTTTTTTTTGTGATAACATCATTTGTTCAAATTGATGACACACATTTTCCTTTTGAATTTCTTTTCTTTGGTTTTGACTTGAGAGCTTTTGATGCACTCCTTCTTGGATTGATCTCTTTCAAGAAGCTTTTGATATGTATTTTAAACTAAATTCCAACATGTTGGTGATCCTTGTTTAGGATATTTTTGAAATATATATATTTTCAGGCTCAAAGAAAGGTACAATGGAATTTTATTGATATTTCAGGATGAAGAAACATGGCCATATATCATTTTGAATTTTGATTGTTTGATTTTCAGAGAGATTAACTCCTGCAACAGATTTCAATGACTCTCAACACTTGTCATTTTTCTTTCTCTTTTTATCGTCCTATCTTTTTCTTAGATTGCCCTTTGTAGGTTTTCAATCTAACGGACTTTTATTATCTCTTTTTTTTGAATGCTTCTGGGGAAAAGAGATTGAAATTAAGATTAACCACATGAAAAAACCAACTGATTGCCCCAATGTGATGCTCATTCTAGATTTTGATGATTGACACTGCAGATTACTGAGACAAATCCTTTCTCTTTGGGGCTGGATGAACTAAGGCTCAAAGAGATTTCTAAGACATATGCATGCAAATATGTTACCTCTGAAAAGATCAATTTAATTCTTTTTTTTTTTATGTCAAGCTTTAAGATTGTGTCAAAACTTTTTCCTTTATTATTTTTTTCAATAAATTCAATGATTCCATAAACATGATTTATTGTGTAATTTTTATTTTTATTTTTTTATCCCACAACATTCTTTAGAACTTCAGAAAATCTTGTAGACAACCTGTGATGTGTACTTCTCTTAGCAATAACAAAGTATCAAAGAAAATTTTATTTCATCATAAGATAATACAGACACGATTCCAATGTTTTTTTTTTGTTTTTTTTGCACAAAGTTCAATATTTCCAAAAATATTACATTCCTCAGACTACGGAATCAGATTATACATAAAATCTTTTAACTACGTCAGAGTTGACCGGTAACGATAACTCTTCCCCATCCATCCTTGTGAGGGACCTTCATAGTTTGACATCCATTTACCGCGATAATCCTTTTGAACAAATATGATCTTTTTAACCACCAAATCTCCTTCTCGAAACTCTCGCGGATGAACTTTTTTATCAAATGTCTTTTTCATTCTCTTTTGATATAATTGTCCATGACCTACAACAGCTAACCTCTTCTCATCAATGAGATTGAGTTGATCATATCTTACTTGAACCCACTCGGCTTCTTCTAACTTGGTCTACATCAATACTCTGAGAGAAGGTATTTTCACCTCAAATAGTAGTACTGCTTCTATTCCATACACAAGTTAGAAAGGTGTTGCTCCCGTTAATGTCCTCACCGAAGTGCGATATCCATGCAAAGCAAACGGTAACATCTCATGCCAATCTTTATAGGTTACCACCATCTTCTGAATTATTTTCTTTATGTTCTTATTAGCCGTTTCAACCGCTCCATTCATCTTTGGCCAATAGGGGGAAGAATTATGATGCTTAATCTTGAATTCTTTGCACAGTTCCAACATCATCTGATTGTTCAAATTAGTGGCATTATCAGTGATAATTCTTTCAGAAATTCCATATCTACAAATCAACTCCTTCCTTATAAATTTTGTCACCACTTTCCTGGTCACATTAGCATAAGAAGCAGCTTCAACCCATTTAGTGAAATAGTTGATGGCCACCAATATGAATCGATGTCCATTTGATACTTTTGGTTCAATAGCTCCAATGACATTTATACCCCACATGGAAAAGGGCCACGATGCAGATAAAATATTTAATGCAGTTGGTGATACATTAATGTTATCAGCATGTATTTGACATTTTTGACACTTTCTCACATGTTTACAACAATCATTTTTCATTGTCATCCAGAAATAACCAGCTCTTAGTATCTTCCTAGCCATAGAATGTCCATTCATGTGCGTTCTGAAGTTCCTTCATGCACTTCTTGCAATATCAACTCGGCTTCTTTTGTATCCACACACCGAAGGAATACCATATCATGATTTCGTTTATATAAAGCATCTTCATTTAGTACAAAACCATAAGCTAGCCTTCTCAACATTCTCTTATCATTTTCAGTGGCTAATTCTGGATATTCTCGACTTTGGTGGTATCGTTTAATATCAAAATACCATGGCTTGCCATCGAATTCTTCTTCAATGAAATGACAATAAACTAGATCTTCGTGGCTTTGCATCTTAATCATTGGTAGATCCTTTTCTTGACTTATCACAAACATGGACGATAAAGTAGCAAGAGCATCAGCTAACTGATTATCCTCCCTTGAAATATGATGAAACTCTATATCTTCGAAGTGTTCAATCATTTCTTTGATGTATGCTTTGTAAGGAATCGACTTTTGATCTCTAGTTTCCCATTCTCATTTTATCTGATGGATAACTAGTGTTGAATCACCATATACATTCAAACACTCTACTTTCAAATTTATGGCTGCCCGGATCCCCATAGCGCAAGCTTCATATTCTGTTATGTTATTTGTGCAATCAAAACATAGTATCGTGGTCATTGGCATGTATTGTTTTTCTGGGGAGATAAGCACTGCCCCTATACCTTTTCCCAATGCATTAGAGGATCCATCAAAGAATAAAGTCCACTTCCTTTCATCATCACTCCTTTCTTCTATGGAAAACAGGGTCATAATGTCCTCATTTGGGAACTCAGGTTGCAGAGGTTGATAATCATCTACGGGTTGATGAACCAAAAATTCTGCTAAAGCACTGCCTTTAATAGCTTTTTGTGTGGCGTATAAAATATCAAATTCTGATAACAACATCTGCCAACGAGCTATTCTTTCAGTTAGAGCATTTTTTTCAAAAATATCAACCATGTTGTATGACTCAACATATATTGTCTCAAGTGATTTGTTGTCCAAGCCAATGCACAACAGGTTTTCTCTAATGTAGAGTATCTTTGTTCACAATCAGTAAATTTCTTGCTCAGATAATATATGGCATACTCTCTTTTCCCTGTTTCATCATGTTGTCCAAGAACACAACCCATGGATCTGTCTAATACTGTCAGATAGAGAATAAGAGGCCTTCCAGGGACTGGCGGATGCAGTATTGGAGGTTCTCTTAAATATTGTTTAATTTTATCGAATGCTATCTAACAATCTTCATTCCATTATACCACTTGATTCTTTCGTAACAATTTGAAAATCGACTCATAAGTGGCGGTTAGCTGGGAAATAAATCTAGCAATGTAATTCAATCTTCCCAGAAAACCTCGAACTTCCTTTTCCGTGCAAGGATGTGGCATTTCTAGAATAGCACGTACTTTATCTGGATCCACTTCTATTCCTTTTTGACTAACAATGAATCCTAGAAGTTTGCCAGATTTTACTCCAAAAGTACATTTAGACGAATTTAACCTAAGCTTATACTTTCACAACCTTTCAAACAATTTCTTCAAATTAACAAGGTGATCTTCTTCAGATGCAGATTTAGCTATCATATCATCAACATAAACTTCAATTTCTTTGTGCATCATGTCATGAAAAAGAGTCACCATTGCCCTCTGATAAGTAGCCCCAGCATTCTTCAACCCAAAAGACATTATTTTATAACAGAACGTGCCCCACAAAGTGATGAAAGTAGTCTTTTCAATATCTTCAGGCGCCATTTTAATCTGATTATATCTAGAGAATCCGTCCATGAACGAATATAATGATGACATAGCAGTATTATCCACTAATGTGTCGATATGCGGTAAAGGAAAGTCATCTTTAGGGCTGGCCCTATTCAAATCTCTGTAGTCTACACACATTCGAACTTTCCCATCTTTCTTTGGTATGGGAACAACATTAGCTACTCATTGAGGATATTGTGTTACTGCTAAAAACCCAACATTGAATTGTTTTTCCACTTCTTCCTTTATTTTCAATGACACCTCTGGTTTCATTCTTCTCAATCTCTGTTTAATTGGATGATATTCTGGTTTAAGTGGTAACCGGTGCTGTACAATTTCGGGGTCTAGACCAGGCATATCTTCGTACGACCAGACAAATATATCTTTAAACTCTTTCAAAAGAGCATATAGTTGTTGTCTCATTTCTTCCGTCAAACCAGCTCCAATTTTAACTTTCTTTTCTTCCCCCTTATTTCCCAAATTAATCACTTCAACCTCTTCTTGATGCAGTTTTATTTCTCTCGCCTCTTATTATACTAATCTCAACAATTCTAGATAGGGTTCACAATTTTCTTCATAGTCATCATTTTCCATATTAACATCGGGTCCGTGAAATTTGGATACAAAATATTGGAATAATTATTTTCAAAACAAGCATCGTCATATCTGCATTATTCAATTTTTACGGAAATAAATAGACAAAACAGAAATTTGAATGAAAACACAAACTTTTATTGATACTGAAACATTGTTACTGCTAAAAGAAAATACCACAACGAGAAATAAACTGTTCAAAACCAAACAAAGATTTCTTTTTCTAAAGCATTACATTTCATCACATGTAAACACCATGGGTATGTCTACAGATTCCCAATTGCCAATTTGTTCATCAGGAAGACAAGGGTGCATAAGATTGAAGCTCTGATCTTCATGCCTTTGCTCAATTGCTTCCACTTGATCAACATTGATCCATCCGATGTTGTAGAAACTCTGATCCAGGCTGCACATGGGAATTTTTTTCGTCCTCGGTTCCCAGCCTTCTATCTTGGCTCGACTTCTTTCAATTTTTTCCTCGACCATTCTTCTTCGATCAGCATGAGTAGGTTTATATCCCAAACCATACCTTCCTTTGTTTTCAACCAACTTCAGTGGCATTATAGACCCTCTATTATTTTTGCCCAAACCATTACCATACTTATACCCCTCTTTCATCATTGTCTTAGCCACCATCAAACATGGATTCACCTTAAAGGGTTCTACATAGGTTGTGCTAACAATCTCCAGAGCCTGAAAAGAGGTTTCCAAAACTTCTTCCGTAGCTTCAATATAGGGAGTGGATGTGGATCACATACTACCAAGTCCTCCTCTCCAGAAACTATAATCAATTTATCATCAATTACAAATTTTAGCTTCTGATGCAAAGTAGATGGTACTACCCCAGCCGTGTGTATCCAAGGCCTTCCCAGCAGGCAGCTGTATGCTGGTAATATGTCCATTACTTGGAATACAATTTGGAAAGTACATGGACCAACTTGTACTGGTAGCTCTACCTCCCCTATAACTTCTCTTTTGCTGCCACAAAAGCTCTCACCACTATGGTACTGGGACATAGATGAATCCCATCACTAGGCAATTTGTTTAATGTGGTTTTCGGCATTACGTTCAAAGATGACCCATTATCGACTGGCACACGTGTTATGAAATGATCCATGCATTTGACCGAAATGTGAAGAGCTTTATTATGGCCTCTACCTTCTGACGGTATTTCATCCTCAGTAAAAGTTAAGTAATTGTTAGCGGTAATGTGGCTAACAATCCCTTCAAATTTATCTAAGGAGAGATCTTGTTCCACATGAGCCCCGCTTAAGATCTTCATTAATAACTTTCGATGAGAAGTTGAATGCATTAATAATTCCAACAAAGACACCCTTTCAAGCATCCTGTTCAATTGATCCACCACTTTGTACTCACTTTGTTGGATAAACTTCAAAAACTCAGAAGCATCCTCATCAGTAATCTCCTTTCTCTCCCTCTCTTCAGGCTTTGAGTTAGCTTGCCCAATTTTTCCTTTCAAATATGATTTCGTCTTTTCCATAGTCATTTCTTCTCTATTATTTTCATGAATTTTTTCACCTCTTAAGTCAGGATGAGTAAAAAGGCACCCGCTCCTTATCATACCCCTTATTCCAGAGATGTTATCAATCGTTGCCTTGCTTTGCTCAACTGATTCTTCTTTTTGCTCTCCTTGAACGATACTAACACCATATTTTAAAGGAACGACTTTATCATTCTTATATGAGAAAGATGATGGTGTTTGAATCACTAAAGGTTGTGGCCCTAAAGGCATGGAAGTGGTGGCCTTGGTAAATTGTATCACCAATAGTTTAGGCCTTTGTAGAATCCACTCTTCTCCAGTAAACACTTCACCTTCTTTTCTTTGATGACTGACTTGTAGAACATGCATGTCTATCAAGTCTTGTACAAAATCTTTAAACTCAGCACACCCATCAATGGAATGTTTGGTGCAAACGTGGAAACCACATTTATCTCCGGACTTGTATTCATATTGGAATAAACCAACCTGACAAATTGTTGTAAAAACCTCATTCATAGGTTTCTTCATTTCAGTTACACTTCTAACAAATCTCAGATTTTGTTCCTCTATGATAGCATTAACTGTGAAGTTTGTATGTCCAGACAAAGGATTTTTTTCAACACTTGGCTTTTGATCCTGGAAGGTAAGCCATCCTGAGTCAAGCAAAGATTGCACTTTATATTTGAGAGCTCGACAATTCTCAGTTGAATGACCAATCTCTCCACTATGGTATTCACATTTGGCATTGGTGTCATAATATCTAGGATATGGTGGTTGTACAACCTTTACTGGACATAAGGCCACTAGTGCATTTTTGATCAAATCAGGCAACAACTCCGTGTAGGTCATTGGGATAGGAGTAAAATTCACAACTCTCTCTCCAGAATTGCTTTTTTGACCATAGCCTTGACTTTGTGCTTGATTAAAATTCTAACCTCCAGTTCTAGGATGAAATGCATTATTAGGTGTGAATGGAGGTCGATATGCAGCTGGTGGCCTAGGAGCACTCTGAGAATAGCTCGGCAAAGCATTTGCAACATATGCAGATGAAGGTCTATAATTAGGACGATATTATCACTAATATCCTCCCCAATAAGGCGTAGCAGAAGCTGCTTGAACCTCTCTCTCTTTCTTCTTGTTAGGATTGAACCTAGATTTTTTAGCATTGGTGGCTGCGGAGGAGCCTTGTGCTATTTTTCCACTTTTCAATCCATGTTCAATCCTTTCCCCAATAGTGACAATATTAGAGAAATTAGAGGAAATGCTTCCGAGCACATGCTCATAGAAAGAAGTTTGTAATGTTTCTATGAACGTGGTGGTCATTTCTTTCTCATGTAGTGGAGGTTCAACTTGGGCAGCAAGCTCTCTCCATCTTTGCGCATATTCTTTGAAAGTTTCAGAACTCTTCTTCATCATATTTTGCAATTGCACTCTATCAGGAGCCATGTCCATATTGTACTTGTATTGCTTCAGAAAAGCGTCCACAAGATCTTTCCAGGAATGAACCCTAGCTGGTTCCAGATGCATATACCAGTTCAGAGCCATTCCTGCTAGACTATCCTGAAAAATGTGCATCAATAGCTTTTCATCGTGAGCATGAGCGGTCATCTTTCGGCAATACATGGTCAAATGGCTCTTTGGACAAGTTGCTCCCTTATATTTTTCGAACTCTGGCACTTTAAATTTGGGAGGGATCACGACATCAGGGACTAAACATAGTTCAGTGACATCTCCAAATTCGCGGGCACTAGCTACTTCAATCACTCTGAGCCTTTCCTCTAAAATTTCCAGCTTGTCCTTGGTCTTGTCGGCATTAATCAATACGTTTTGAATATCTTCAGGAATATTGACCTTTGCTGAAGATGGTTCACCAATAAGAATTTGTAAGACTTGTGGCTGGGTAGTAGAAGGAGTTTTGTTAATTACTACATTTTCACCACGCCCACTAGGTGGTACTTGTGTGAATTCAGGTTGACCTCTAGCACTAGCAGCATTAACATCTTGTGGTATAGTTTCTTGTTCCACACCCTCCTCGTATAGTGGTTCATAGTTCAGGGGCAAGCCGCACAGAGGGAAATCTTGATTTGTTCGATTTCCTTGATTAAGATTTTGTGTCTGTAATGTTCCTTGTTGAAAAATAAGAGGATGTGAAGACTGAGCTCGTTCATTTCTGGTAACAACCTCTCGTTTGCTGTTTAGGATTATTAGAGCTTTGAGAATCTTACTCATCTGATCCTTTAGACCATGAATCTGACTCATCTGATCCTTTAGATCATTGATATCACTTTTCATTTGCTTTCATTGTTTCTTGTGTTTGCTCCCAATCTTCCACATTTTGTCGATTAGCGCGAGTCCTATATGGGTGTCGTGGAAATTTTGCCGTTATTGCTTTTCTGTACTGATTTTATTTGTTTTAATGAATTAGTTAGATGACAACGCAAAAAATTGAATGTAAATGATATAAAGAATAAAAAATGATGCATGCAATTTAAACAGTAATTATGAAAACTGTACACCCATTTCATGAAAATTAAACTTGCAATTTTATTAATGAGAATTGAAATTGTTTGACATCATAGAACAATTAATCAAAACAAACAGAATACAATCATTTCTTGGAACAAGCCACTATATTTTTCATCTCATCCACTAGAAATTTACAATGATTCAGAAAGTTCTGGACTTTTTCTGGAAGGTTGAAAAACATCAATGATATATCAGCCTCGCGCAGCATTCTTGGCACCTCATCAATAGCTCCATTGGCTAGAGCAGCTAATTGTGAGAAACGCATCTTCTAGTGAATTATGACTTCCTCTTGCTCAGCAATGTGATTCTGCAGATGAGTCACCATAATCCTGTGCTTCTCTTCTGTCTCCATTCTATGCCATTACTCATCCTTCATCCTTTCTTCATATTCTACCATTATTTCTTTCATCCGTGATTTAGTGTTGTTAAACCAAACTTGAAGATCATATAACTCCTTTAACACTTTCTGCCTATCCTATCTGACTTCATCATAAGATTTCTTCCATTGGCGCTCAGAATGCAAAGTCATGTCCCATTCTCTAGCTCTAGAGGCTAACTCAGCTTTGACAACAATCAGATCTTGAGTTATCTTCGTGATATAATTTTCATCCACCTTCCATTTTTTTACTAATCTCTCATTCACCTTTGTCTTTTCTTCACACTCTACCTTGACATTGGTATAGTTCTATCAAAGGCTATGCAAATCATCACTTAATGCGGTATTCTTTCTCTTCATCCTTTCAACTTCTTCCTTCAATTTTTTCACTTCTTCACAATCAACATCAGGCATAGATTTTTCCATAGGATTATGAGAAATTAGCTTAAAAGGCAATTTGACCTCCTCTACTCTATCTACCATCCATTGCTAATATGGGATTTCTTTGCTTATTACCCATGGCCTCATATCTCTTTCCACGTGGAATATATCCTTCCAGGCACTACGGATTTGGTGCAATGTTTCAGTGACAGATCCATCCTTGTAGTAACACACAAGTACAATTAAAGCAGCAGGTGTAGGTGCTCCCCGGATCGGATAGCCAAACTGTCTCTGAGCCAAGACTGGATTATAGTTAATGCATCCTTTGGTCCCTATAAGAGGCACATTAGGAAAATTAGCACAACTATAGATGAGACTCGTTCTTTGTTGCCAAGATGGTTGCCATAATATTTTCTTTTGATTCAGACCAGCAAAATATTGACCCCATTCTTTACCACTTTTCATCTCCCGTTTCCTCCGAGTCACCAGCTCTATCGGGCACCTAATCCCTATCACATTATCACCAATTCAAACCATCATCCAAATATACAGAGCAGGAACACAACAAGGTAGCTTTCTCATATTTCTCTCATGACACAAATCCAGAGCTAAGTAAGTGTTAGCTAAAATTGTCGTAACTGGATTTTCAGATCTAGTTTTAACAACAACAAAGATATCTACTGCAGCATAATCAACATAATGAGCAACATTAGGAAACACCATGACTCCATATAGTGTAAGAGCTAGACCGTCCATGAAAGTTTCCCAATCTCCCTTTACACTCAGCTGAAGAAGATATGCCTCCAAGAATCTTTGGGAAAACCCTTTAGTACCTTTTATAGCAGTCAGTCGGTCACACAACTCGTCCTGAGATATTTTAGTGATGGACGATAGTGTCAAAATAGAAACATGCTGCTCCAAGTGCCTGTAAGGAACTCCACCATTCAAAGATATGTCAAAGATCTGCTCGTACTGCTCAATAGTAGGCACCAACTAAAAGTCTTGAAATGTGAAGCATCTCAATGATCAGTCATAATAATGAGCAAGTGCAGTGATGACAGGTATTTGAACGTCCAGTTCTAACAACCCCAACAGATTTCCATACTTCTTTATGAAAACTCCTCTATGTATAGCTTTAAGCTTCCTCCCCAACTCTCGGAGACTCGACAAATTATTTTCTATTGTTCTGATCCTCAGCTTCCTCTTCAGGTTGAGAGATTCTGATTCCCTTTCAACTTCAAATTCAGATCTAATTTCCATGTTCTGGTGTACAACTTTCAACTTCACTGTTTAAAATAAAAATAATGATGTATGAGATCATATGTTACAATATGCCTGCTATGCAACAAAACAAAACACAGATTATTTCCACAGGTTCCACATTCTTCATTTATAACACATTCAACATCATTCCATCTTCCCTCAATAGATAATTGAAATGTCGGCGAGCGGTTGCAGTACTTGATTGCCTCCCTTAGTGCCCTAAACAAATCAGCAGCATAACACCTAAGGGTTCTAAGAACTTTACATGCATCCTCACAAAGGTAGGTTCCCTATTTCCTAGAGGTATAAAGGTCACCAGAGCTATGGCCCTCATTTATCACCTTATTCAAAGTTGTCGGTAAACAACTAGCTTATGAATAGGCAAATAAAGAGAACAGACTCTAATTGGGATTCTCATGAAAATCGGAGTAGGAAGTACATCCCGTCCAATATCACTGAATCCCTCTATTTCTAAACTTTTTCAGACCCAGGGTTTTAGGGTCCCACTCATGATACATGCATGAAAAGTCTGTGTAGGGAGAAAATTTGTACCCAACCCCCATCTGCAAAACAACCAGAAAAATCCCAGGCAGGTATATAGCATATATAATAGATAAAGCGTGTCGCCTATCCTAGGGTCAATTATTCAAGCAAGAACAAACAAGAATACATATATACAAAGAGAAACAAGAATACAAAAATACAAAGAGAAAGGAAAGCACAAACATTTAGAAAATCACACACATATTTACTTATTTAATTAAAATTGGCTTGACTCTCAAGTGACATCCCTAGTAGAGTCGCCATTTGTCGCAACCGGGGTCACTCGGAACAAATAAATTAAAATAATTGAAAAATTTAGAAAAAGGAGTCGCCACCACAGTTTATTATGGAAAACTATGGAAAAACCAAAAAAAATTATAAAGCAAGTCTGCGAAAACCAGATTCCGGGTCCAGGAGTCAGTTACGTGTAGGGAAGGTATTAACACCCTCACAACGCCCGTCCTAAGACGGTACCTTTAATTAATTAAATAAAATTAGTATAATTTTCAAAATATTTATTTTCGACAAAAATGAAAATAAAAACAAACAAAAATATTTTTTATTTTTTGAAAGGGGCCCGATAAGGTTTGACCTTGCTCCTATGTATCTCCATCAAGGATGGAGAATCAGGATACGTAGTTCTTTGGATAAGATTGTATGTTGGTTTTATGTTTTTAATTTTTGAAAATTTTAATATTTTTATTAGTTTAAAAAACTTCGTTTTGGATATCGTTAGACACGTACGACCTTTTTGGTAATCCAAAATAAATTAAAAATATTTCAAATTAAATCATATGACGCGGACGGCCATTTAGGAATTCAATAGAAATTCAAAACGAAATTAAGATCTTTCAAATTAAATCCCATGACGCTGACGGCCATTTAGGAATTCAATAAAAATTCAAAAAGAAATTAAGATCTTTCAAATTAAATTCCATGACGTGGACGACCATTTAGAATTCAATAAAATTTATATTTATTTATTTAAAAGAAATTAAAATATTTAAATTAAATCCCATGACGCGGACGACCATTTAGGAATTTATTTAAAATTTTATTTATTTATTCATTTATTATTAATTAATATATTTTTTAAAGATAAATAAAATAAAATCAAAAGAATAAAATTTAAGCCAAAAAAAAAGAAAATAAGGTGAATTATTATATAAAAAAAATGGTAGTAGTGTATACATCAAAATGAAAGTGTTAAGAGGTTATTGGGTAAAGCATATTTTTTAAAGCTAGATCAGGGCAAAGATGTCAAAATGCAAAAGTGGGAGTGCAACTATAAAGATTAGGGGTGCAAACAACCACAATGGGCCCAACCTCGAGCGCAAAAAAAAACTCTATTTCTAACTTGGGGTGTTGTCTAACAAACTAAGGGGTGTAAAACGTTTTTGGGCTTAAGAAAACACTAAGGCCCAAAGAAAACTCAAAACCCTAATTTCCCACCCTTATCTCTTTTTCTCAACACATTGAGGACTAACCTAAACCTAAACCTAAATAGAGGAGCGGCGCTAGGTGGTAGTGATAGTGCTGGAGGGTTTGGTATTGCGGTTGCAGGCAAGGCATCTTAGGTGAAAGGCGCAACGGCGGTTTCTGTCACCGTCGCGGAGGTTGTGAAAGTTATCGTGGGAGGCTATTGAGATGCGGCAACGACGTTCGGTGATGCTGCGGTTTGGGGGCAGTGGTGGCTGCCTGCGTGCGAACAGTGGCGAGGTGCAGGGAGGTGTGGCGAGGCGCGGAGGAGGTTCTGGTGGAACGTTTGACTACGTGGTGGGGGGAGTTGCATGCAACAATGGCGGTAGGAGAGTATTGTTGTGGTGACCTTAACCTTAATGGATTGGTGGAGAGGAAGGTGAGGAAGATGGTTTCCGACGAGGCAGTGGTGGTGCAGGGAGGTGCATTGCATCAGTTGAAGATGGCAGAAGCATTTGGTGGCTAAGTTTGGAGTGGAAGGTGAGCATGTGGTCGTAGCTGCTATATCTTCATGGTAGAAGCGAGAGAGCTTGTGGTGATGGTGGATTTTTAATTATTTTTTCAAATTCAACATGCTAGTTTGGAACCCAAGACTTTTCGATGTGGACTTACTAATCTCACCAACCA
>Ga0099824_1006538_pt1 | contig 15930 bp, 3 predicted proteins | sample SiratrowhiteBW_FD_76837 | JGI IMG/M metagenome (GOLD analysis project Ga0099824, IMG submission 76837) | Root nodule microbial communities of legume samples collected from California, USA - Siratro white BW | ecosystem: Host-associated > Plants > Roots > Nodule | place: USA: California...
GAAGGAGGAAGTGAAGGTGGAGATTGAAGATGAGAAGATTCTTCAGATAAGCGGAGAGAGAAACGTTGAGAAAGAAGACAAGAACGATAAGTGGCACCGTGTGGAGCGTAGCAGTGGTAAGTTTTTGAGGAAGTTCAGGTTGCCAGATAATGCAAAAGTGGATCAAGTCAAGGCTTCTATGGAAAATGGGGTTCTAACTGTTACCATTCCCAAGGAAGAGGTCAAGAAGCCTGATGTTAAAGCCGTTCAAATTTCCAGTTAAAGTTGAACTTGGAATCTTATGGTGTGTCTAAAACAAGACAGTATCAATATACATGCTGTGAGTGTGTCGACATAAGTGTGTTGCTTGGGAGTAAATTTCAATTTCCCACTATGAGAAAACTCATGGGATAAATGCTAATATTCCTAGCTGAATTAATTAGTTTATAATCTAATACCAAAAACTGGAAAGAAAATGTGTTTGTATAATTTTAAAACTAAGATTGTAGGTACTTACTTGGTTTGATTTATATTAACAATTTCCAAATAAGAGAATGAACATGCACGTGGTTGGATAAGCTTGTCCTTATCTGATTTTTTGTCTCTCTAATGTTATGTCCTTTTCTGATTTCTTGTCTTTCGAATGCAGCATATCGGAGCCGACACAATACGTGATCCTCTAGTTCAACGTTTCAGCATCTGTATTTGGTACATTATATACGTGATCCTTTAGTTCCACGTTTCCGCATCTGTATTAGGTACATTATCGTAATATTTCAATATAAAACAAACAATTATTTTTATCCTATGATACTTGGACATAAAAAAATATCTGACCTAAAGAAAAATTAAAAAAATTAATTTAATTTTCCGATCTGAAAATTTACCATCGGATCGAGTTCTCAGATGATTAAAGACTATGAAACGTTAAAGCATAATAATATAAATATTTAGTGTGTCTATCTGTTAAACAAAGGGCACTAGTGTGATTATAGACCTCTTGCAAGTAAAGGATACTCTATTATGTCATTTTCTGACTATGTCATTGGAGTCTGTTTTAGGAAAAAGAAAAAATAGTTATCGAAAACAACAAAATAATGATATAAATGAAAAAATATAAAGGTGTCTAATTATTTAAAAAGAAATAAAAAAAAAAGATAAGGAAAAATAAATAAAAATAATAATATTTTTTCACGAGAATATTGAGTTTTTATTAGTTGATTTTCTTTGCAACATGAAAAACAGCAACCTCCTCTTCCTGTTATTAAGGTATGAAACGAAACCCTGCTTCCTAAGAATGAAAATTTCAATTTACTTGTGAATTATGTGTGACTTGTGTGTATTATGCATTCTCAATTTCAATTTATTAGACTTTAGTAGTGATTTTAAATTATTTCTCATTGATGTATTGGTTTGTACTACCTATTTTTCACAGAAGCAGTTAAGTAGTAAACCCGATTCCTTCTAACCATCTTGTCTATGGTAATCCAGAAGCCTAGTGGAAGAAATCTTCTTGGGCAGTCCCTTCCTATTTAAATTATGTTGCTGCATCCACTAGGTTGAGAGGAAGTGAAATCTTGGATCCACCTAGTGTTGGTACCTCCATAACTGAAGTTATAATAGTCCCTTTCAATCTGATTTATAGACATGATAAACATTGATCAAATGGTCTTAAGTGCTATCTAAAATTACAGATGGAGATATTCAGAGAGTATGGAGTTGAAAGCAGAAGCCTTTGAGATTGCAGAAGAAACTACCACTACAGGTTTTATTGATTCAACAGATAGTAGTTCTATTTAATTATATAGATAATATGTTCATGATAATGTCATTGGTTCCATTTTGTGTTATGTATTAACCTAAATTACATATTTGGAGGCATTGTATTGGTTCAATCACTACTGTGGTAATTTGAGGAGTGGCATTGTGGAAGGATGGTTGAGCTCAAGGTTCTCCGAGGAGGGAATGTTAAGGGATTGCAGAACAACCACTTTGGATAGACTATGCTATTCGGTACATTCTCATTATATTTCAATTCAAAACAGTTTTGTTCGCCGTATGATGCTTGGACATGAAAACCATCTAACCTTAGAAGTTCACACCATTGATCCAAAAGAAATATGGCAAAAATCAGTAATCAGAAATCAGGTATTTTACTATTGAGACAATCCTCATGATACTTGCCTGTCATAGACATACTACACTAGTGATTGATAAATGTACACTCATATTTAATGGTCTTCCTCTTCACTTTTATGTAATAAATCATTCAGACTTTTATGTAAGCTATGGACAAACAGTGCACTGTTTTTTATAGGCTTTTGTATAAGAATTGCCTCTTTTTAATTAAAATTTTTTGTTGCTGATAAAAAAATGGTAAATCATTCAGACTTCTAAGTTATTGGAGCTATGAAACAAAAAATGGATAAACAATTCCATGTGTATCTATAAAAGTCAGGGAATTCAAATGATTATAGACCCCTTACAAGTGTTGCTTGTGAATAGATGGAAACAACTGCAAGATATGGTATTGTTGAAGCAATTATGTTTTTGGTGTTTTAATTACTACTGCAAAGATAGAAATAACCAATTATGTCATTGCATACGTTTTTGTTGAAATCAATGGTTGGAATTTCATACCAACTTAACAGAAGAAATGGTATTTACTAATTTCTAGTCACTTTAGTTATTGAAACTTGCTACATTTTTTTTGTCCAAGAAGCAGATGGATGAGTATAGGTGACTGCAATTATATTATAGTAGAGTAATCAAGAAAAAGGGAGTTGAACTCGCTCAGCTCTAACTGCATTATACACGACCATACAGAGGTGGCACCACACCTTCTACCAGATCTGTATGAGCGAGGTGTGGTTAAGGATATCCCATATGATCCAACCTATCGGCAAAAGATAAAGGAATCCATCTTATGGAAACACCACATGTGAAACATGAATACTTTGCACCCTCTTGCCTACCATTGCAGAAGGTGATGTTAGGCAACAATTTGCAAAATAATCTTGTTTGGGTGTCTAACATTTTGTGGCGTTTCAAATCAATGAGGAAATAATGGTTCTTGCACCAGAAGAACAAAACATACCAGATGCAAATCTGTTGTCATTGGAATGACAAACCTCTCCAAATCAACACTCAACTCTTCAGCTAAGTATAACTCTCATTATTCAAGCACTTATAACACTTTTACCTTTCACTTCCACCTCCCCTTCACCATCAAGAATCCAATCCAATACAGTACCAGAGAAGACAAGATATACAATTTCAACCACCTTCATAGAACATCACTTCCAACACCACCCATTACAAGACCAAATCAGATGAGCCCTTTTTGTTGCCCATCTCTTGTCATCATCTAAGAACTCCCAAATGCATTCAATACAATGGATCTTATTTTTCTTTTTCAAAAAAATATTTAATCAGAATGTAGTACCAATTACAATGTGAATCCATCATGAATCATCCAAATCACAAAAATTGCCATACATGATAAATGGCTGACTTTTATAATAACAACTATAAAAGTCGGGTGATTTCTCACAAAAGATTCATGACAACTAAAATCTTAAAAAAAAACTATAATTATTAAAAAAAACAGAAAGTAATAGATCACTTACGAACATGTCATGCCAAACAGAAGATGTCATCAGTCATCAACAAAATATACTGCAAAATCCTCAAGGGAGCATTTCCAAAATCCAAGTGTGGCAGCCTCAACTCCCTCACTCTGCATGCCCCATCCACCACCGGTGCTCCAACCCGAACCCGGTTCACATCCACCCTTCTGAAGAGGTAGAAAGCGCCGCCGCGGCGCTGATCGGAAGAAGGGTTTTTCTTGGTTTTATAAAAGCTCCAACCTTTGCCGGCGAGAACCCGGCAAAACTCCTCCATGGTGCCGACCCGATGGCCAAGGACCCGCGAGCAGAGAGAGAAAGAGCCGCAGTCCCAGTTGCCGGCGTTGCCAGCCCCAGCGGCGGCGTCAGGGTGGTGGTCGGAGCTGAAAAGGACGATCTTGAAGGCGCGTGGGGAGAGCGTGAGGAAGCAGCGGAGGTGGGTGAGTGGGGTTGCGGAGAGGGAAGGGAAGGGAATGGGAACGGCGTCGCTTTGGAGGGAACAGGAAGAAGAAGAGAATGTTAGTGATGAGGGTTTGGATGATGAAGATGATGGGTTGGAGAAGATGATGTGAGAGAGTGATGGTGTAGGGTACAAGTCCAAACCCAAGTCCCTTGCAATGGTGGCAAGCCTATATGTGTCTCTAATAATCTCTTTTGTTGGAAGAAATATCAAAGCTGGGATTTTGTACCTTCTTCTTCTCCTCCTTCTTCTATAATGGTAGGGTTGAGATTTTCCATGGGCTTCATCATCATCAACAACATCACTATCACCATCATCATGGTGGTGATTTTGGGTTAGCATGTGATGAGGGTTGTGGTTGATGGTTTCCCCTAAGACGAGAGAACGAACCAGCTTTAGTGGAAGCATCTTTCTTTTTCTTTCTTCCTTCTTTTCTTCACCTTGTGTGTGTGCCCTTATCTTGGTTTAACCAACCATAAGTCACACCTCACAAGACATGTCTTGGCCTTCCCATTCTCTTTTTTTTCACCAAATCTTCACAGCTACCCACTTAGTTCCTTGACTTTATTATTAGTAAAGCAACTATTGGAATTAAATTAATTTTTTAGTGCTATTCTCCTTAGTATTGCTACATAGTGCTTGGTGTTTATCTTTCTAAGGCATGGTATAATGCCAATACTATAATTACAAACCGAAAGGTAACGATCCCCTCTTTGCAAGGAAGATAGTGGTGCTATATACATCACTGGCTGGTGTATGGGACCTGTAGCTTTATTAGACTAATTATTAGGTTGGATTTCTGCATTTAGAGTCAACCAATAAATGAATATTTTTCCTTCTTTGTCCCCTTGCAATATCTTAGCCCATGATTGATGAAATGCTGTGGAGGGGAAGGTAGAGCCATAAATTGAAGGCATTTATTAGTTTATAAGTATGTTGATGGTGTAGAAAAGATGAGACGGTATTTTGAACAATTTTGTATGAGAGTTGTAGTTTCTCTTAAATATTTTATTTTTGTTAAAAAAATTATTTTGATGATAAGTTAAGTTTATGTTTAGTTGAAATATGAAATTGTTTCTCAAAATGTTATGAATAAAAATAATATAGAAAGGATGAAAGAAACATGATGGTTGGACGCAAGACTATATTTAGAAATGTATCTACACAGAATTCTTTCAACTTCACGAAGAAAATTCCTTTGACTCCGTGACTTAAAGCCCATCTATTACAGAACATACAACACAAAATTCCTCTTGTAAGTAATTTTAAAAATTTTATCCGATTAAAAAATATACCAAATGAAGTAATTTTCAAATATAAAAATATAGGAATGTGATAGTTAATGTTGCTCAATTAACTATTACATAAAATGTTTTTCACAAAGTACAAATAGATCTTCTCTTTTTTGTATTTTTATTTGTGCAACATGTGAGATTTTCCTTATTTTTGCGATCTTTTTGAATTTTGATACAATCTTTTGTTGTTTTATTTATGCTTTGTAGAGGCTATGGTCTTTGATATAGATTAGCTAATAGATTTTCTTTTATTTTTGCATATCCTTTTGAATTTTGATACCATCTTTTGTTGTTTTACTGTTCTTAAAACAGTGACAAATATCACTTTAGGTAATGTTAAATCAAATTACCAGTATAAAAGTGTTATTTAAATATAATAAAAGTAAGGTTTTATTAATGTGGATTAAAAATTATTAAAAGTCATGGTTTTTTAATTGTTAATGTTTTAGACAACATTTATGTAGACGTTGTTTTTCAAAATATATACTTAAAAAAATAAAAAAATCATGGTCTCATCTCAAATTAAAAAGAAATTTTTATACATATTGTTTTTCTTCTCTTTTTAAAACAATTTTGCTTCTTTTCTCTCGGTGCCAAAACTTTGCTTCTTTTCTCTTGTCAAAATTGAAATTTATTGTGACTTCTACGACTTTTTCTCTCATTGGCACATCCTTATTGATCTATTGACGTTCCTATATCGGTTGTTATCGGATTCGTTAGTTCATCACTATCATTTTTTTGTGTCGTTGATTTTCGTTATTACATGTCGTCTTTCACCTTCTTGGTCCGTCTTTCTATCTTTCATCTCTTTTGTTATTTCTTATATGTAATTATAGTTTTTTTTTATTAGGTTAGATATTGTGTGTCTCTACGCTATATTTGAAGAGTTTTAGATTTAGGGTTATTGTTTATATTAAATTAGAAAGAGGTAAATTAATCATAGAAGCTTAGGTCTCATCTTCATGACTATTGGTGATTAAGAGGAACAAATAAATTATATATTAATAGGTTGGTGTTTAGGATCAACACAAAAGTGAAATTATTGGAGTTGTAAGATGTGTCGTGAGTTGTGATGATGTGAGTGGTGTTTATATATAATGCTTGAACGAGTGTAAGAGTGAAATTGATTATAGATAAGAATTTTTCGTCATAGATAGTTCAATTTGATGACCAGCTGCTGGTTCAGGTTCCAAAAATGAATCAGTGTGTTAAGTTATTGTGTAACTTTCTGGAGAACATAATGTCTGTTTCTTATATGGGAAGCTAATGGTGAGACATGAGTAGTGAATGTTTACTGAAATATTAGTTATGAGAAGTTGATGGGGAAGATGAGAGAGTTATCCTATCAAGATTAGGTGATAGGGAATGATCACTTTAAAGGTTGAATTAGGTTAAATTAGTGTTAAAGAAAAATTATTATATTAGATATTAAATCTATAAACAAGAGAATGATATTTTGTCAAAATGAATTAATGTTTTGTAATAGAATGTTAACTTTCGTATAGTCTGAAGGTGAATTATAAGATTAAGATGAATTATAAGATTAAGTTTATGGACTATTCTTATCTATTATATCTATTACTTAAATATTTAACAATTTAAATCAATTATGTGTAATTTTTATTATTAATATTATTTATTTATTGTTCAATCTGTTCTTATAAAAGAATATTTTTCATGGATGATATTCCATTATTTCCTGTCATGGATGAATTTTTTATTAAAATTAGTTTCAAATCCCGTGTAAACCCATAACACTTAAAACTTCACCATAACACTTAAAAGTTCAGTTGTTAAAAATTATTATACAAAAAAAATAAATCCAGTTGAATTGAATCCTCTAACATCTTTTACAAGGATAAGGATAATAATGACTTTACAAGTATAATTTTTTTTTCTCTATTATTTGAGATATACTATTTTTTTACTTTATTTTTTGATATATTCTCTTTTAGTTTTCGGATAAATATGTCTACAAAAATGCTCCAACTCTCAAGTTAATTGAGATATGAATGTTAATAGATTCATAACAATATTCTTATTTTTTATATACATAACGCTTTAACGAAATTATATTTAAATGGACTTAATAAGTGTTCAAGTTATCCTAATACAATATTAATGCTTAGTCATCTGATTACTCAACTAATGTGTATTTACAACATCGGAATCATTGTAACCAACATTATCCTTTATGCCTTTCTGAAACATTGATTTTTTTTTTCCTTTAAAAACAATAATTAATTTAACTTCGACCCCTTTAAAATAATAGTTAGAATCATTATAGCCTCTTAATTCTTCTTGAAAACAAATTGATTCAACTTAAATTTCTTAAAATAATATAGTTAGAACCGCCAACTATTCTCTCTCTTTGGATTGATAGTCAAAGAAAGGGTACCATTTTTTATGTTAAACAAAATTAAATTAATTATTCAATTAAAATTTTGATAAAGTAAAAATCCTTGCGATGAGAAAATATGTAGCATATTTTGTAAACATAGAAATTAAGATATTGAATTTTTATTTAATTATATTTAAATTTTAAAAGATTTACATTAATATTTGTTTATCTAAAATGGTTAGTTCATATTATATTTAAAAATGTTTCACTTTCTTTCAAAAGTAATTATCTGTGTCATGAGCTAAATTAAAACGTGATGTACTTGTTTTCTTAGTTTTGTCTCTGGGCCTTGCTGTTGTTTCAGTTGAATGAACGACCAAAAAATTAGTGACACTAAACCCTAGGTTGCATTCTACACCGATCAAGTGTGTGTGGGTGTTTTTTACAATTGTTAATTGTTATTTTTCATTGTTTCCAAGTTTTTAGATAAAATGAAATAATAGGATGATAAAATATAATTTTAATTAAGTTTTAAGTTTTTGATAAATTTAAGTATTCTCATGGTTTATTAAAGTTTTTAAATTAAGATCTTGTGATTTATTTTTTAATTATGTAATTATCAATATTATTTTATTTACCCGTTTCAATGTGTTAAAAGAAAGGAGGTTCTATTAATATAAAAATAATATTACAAATAATGTAAAATGAGGATAGACTTTTATTATTTATTAACAATATATAGGATGATAAAATCATCAGACTTTCTATAATTTTTACATCATAACTTATATTGACTAAGAATCACCGTTATTGATAAAACTATTAAATAACAATAAAATTAATTATTTACATTAATAATATTATTATTATATTTAATCTTAAAAGCTTACATTCATAAGAGGTGGAAATAACTAAGCAACATTATGAATGAAGATAATAGTTATATTATCTGATTTATATGTAAATAAACAACAGAAATTCAATTAAAAAATATAAAAAAACTTTAAGTATTTAATAGATAAAAATTATAAAAATTACAGAAATTCAATTAATCCTAAATAATGTTATGAAAATTTATGCTTATTCAATAATATTTATTCAACAATATACAAAATAGATGATAATATGTAATAGGATTGTAATACTTTAAACGATAGTTCCAAAATGAAAACAAAGATGGAATTTAGCTTTAGAGATAAAAAAAATGATACCTAAATATTTGATTTAAAAGAAAAAAGTTCATAAAAATAGAAAACTTAATGATTTAGTTTTTCTTTATTAGACTGACGGTCATAGACTCTTGGCGTCAAGTAGAACAAGAGTGTTTGATTAGATTTTTGAAAAGAGTAAGTTCATTTTTTGTCCATCTTCTTCATAGTTAATTTTAGATCGATTTCGTTTTTACTAAGGGTATTTTGCATATGTACTCTGAGATATCAAGATAAGTCTCTGTTATCATTGATCAGAGGCTTCTGGTACAAGTTAGGTTGTTTGTGATTTTAGGTTTTCGGAACTCTTTTGAGAGTGTCTACTATGTATAAGTAAGGGAGGCTAGTTTGAATGTTTCTAATAGATATTATAATTATTTATTTTATTTAGTATGAATTAGATGGATTTGAATTAAATTGAATAAATGTTTATGTATGGTATGATGTAGTATGAATGTTTGTGAATGATATAGAATGTTGATTAAGATATAATATCTTTATGAAAGGAGATACACTCGTGTTGAAATGATTAGGATGAACATTGTTTTAGATTTGATTTTAGAAGGTATCCTGATTCTACAATACATTAGAATCATATAGATGAAGATTATCAAGTGATAAAAGTTGGAAGAAGTTCATATGACCATGTCCAAGGTTTTTGGAATATGAGTTTATTGGAATAGGATATACAGATTAACCATGTGTATATAAAAATTGTATTCAAGGTTTAAAGTAAGAACTAATTGAAACAAATGGAATGTATATGACAAATGCATATCTCGATGCATATCTCAAAATCTAACTAAATATACGAATCTTTTGATAGTAGAGAATGGAGTATCTTTGTATATGAGTCAGTGTATGTATGATATGAGTTATTGTAAATATGTAATAATGGTAATATGATGTATGAGATGAATTATGAAAGTTTGATTTGTTATAATTTAGTTGAGATATGAATTTAATTTATGAATATATATTTTAAAATTCTTTAGTTTATCTTACTTTTTCTATAGTATTTTTTTTTCAAATTTGAAATGATCGTTTGTTAGACGTGACTAGACATTAATCAATTAAATTTGTATAAAAATAAGTTAATTTGATTTATTTTCACTTTTGATTAATCAACTAATTCAATAGTCAATTAAACCAAATACATATAAACTAAATTTGTAGAAGTTTTTCTTAACCTATATATAAACTAGTTTTAGTTTATATTTTTTTTTCTTTAAATATTTATGATAAGGTTTGTTCAACAATACCCTAAGTTATTATAAAATTGATTTTAAAAAATGTACTTTTGATCGTTTATTCATTTCTTCTTTGAAAATAAAATGAAACTTTTAACCTTTCTTTAGATTAGAGGATGAAAAATGAGGGAGACGAAAAAAAATAAAAAAGTAAAATTATTTGAAATAAGAGAAAATAGAAAAATGAAAATTTTGTAAATAATTTAACTTATGTGATAAAATAACATTTTTGTAAATTAATATATTTAAACAATGATCAAAATACTTTGTGTTAAACATAAAATCCTATTAAATATTAAAAATATTTAAATATCTTCCGCCACCTAAAGTTAAATCATTTATCACATTACAGAACCTACTTATAAACTAATTGTCAATTATTATTATTATTATATATTTAATAAAAAATATATATTTAAAAACAACAAATTAAAATTAAATCACTTCACATAACTACCAAAATTAATTAATTAATTATTATATAAATATCAAATGATATGATTGATTATTTTTTATATTAAGAAAAGTAATCAATTATATCACACAAACATAATCGATTAGATTTAAAATATAATTAATTTATTATTATTATTAAAATACATATAATAATGTTTTCAATGTAATCATTATATATATTTTAACATATTCCTTTTACAATTGTACAAAAGTTGAAAATGATTTTTTTCCTATTTTTTAATTTTTATTTTGCATTTCCTTTCTCCTTCGGGGGCATGCACACTTTTCACCTCTTGAAGGCAACAATGTGTTAAAATATTATTAAGGTAGGTATATAAATGAAAAAAAAAAAACAATTGCCTTATTAATAATTTGTGTTGTTATTAGATACATAACCAAAAATTGAAAGGATAAGAATAATTGTTTTGCATTGATTTGGTTGAGTTGAATCATGTTTCTTGTGTGTGTAGTGAAGTGGTAACATGGGAGTGATATTTAATTTTTGAGAAAGAGCATAAAATGTATAAAAAAAAGGAAAAGGGTATTTAAAATTTGATGAGGTGTGGTTTGATAGGAGGAAGGAAAGAATAATACATTAGAAGAAATCCCAGTTTGAATTATGGAAGCAATGCTTTTGTGGACCCCACCCACACCATCATCTCAAATCATATATAAACGTTTCATGCATTTCCTCAAACACGCAACCCACATCATGAAATCGTCGAATTGGGGATTATTGCTGCTGCTCCTCTTCTTCACCTCTTCTACTTCTGCAGCATGGTTCGGTACCAAACACAGAACTTCCGGTGCAAGTTCAAGCTCAAGTCGAAGGATTCGTTCCGATGAGGCCTCCTCGTCGTCGTCATCGTCATCGTCATCACCGTTCCTACTAAACCGTTTCCGTTCCGGCTCAGCCGTGGTGTTCCCTGTTCACGGCAATGTTTACCCTGTTGGGTACGTAAAAGGACATTCCTTTTCTCTCAATCTTCTCTTTCTGTTATGCCTTTCTTTCTTCTCTACCGTTTTCTTCATCTACTTTCACCCTCTTTGTGTTAGCTTTATTTGTTCTAGGAAAGAGCACTCATTACGATGAAATAATGTATTCGAAAATCATCGTTTTGTGGTGTTGGAAATTTGGATCAACTAAAAATAACAACAAGAAAATATATAATTATAAATGGGATTTTTTTAAATTAGTTTTATAAAGATAAATTAAATCTAAATTTAATTCTTAATTTGGTATTAAAATGATTAAAAGTAATGAATTGAATAGATGAGGTTTCTCTTAATTTTAACTTTTAATATTCTCGACATAAGAAAATAAGAAAATGTGTTGAAAAAATTGTCTAAAAATCTCAATTTTCTTAAATACCACGTATAGGCATTAATTTGATATTTTGTTGACCATGTAAGTTGTTTATACAAAATTAAAATTGTGGATTAATTCGATTTGATATGAGTTCGAGTTAGATTGAAAAAGAAAAATATAATCTTTATGCAATAAGTAGAAATTAAATTGATATGATCGAGAGAGATCGAAGATATTCTAATTCATGTGAACTCACCTAAAAGAAAATAAAACTCATTATAAAGATAAGGTGATTTTAAAAATTTAAATAATCTTTAATTCATTATGCATTGTGTATTATTTATATTTAGTTTTTAATTATTAATTTAATGTATTGTATTTTATTAAATATATAAACAAATTTAAAAATAACTTTTTCATTTTCAAAATAATTGTTTTAAAGTTTTGATAGATCAACTTGTGTTTTTTAGGCGAGCAAGACTATTATTTCATTCTAACAAATATAACATATAGTCATATATCATTAGATCAAATGCACAAGCTTTTAATTATAGAAGGCAAAGAAAAAATTACTCGTAACCAAAATTAAAATTTACAAGCTTAAAACATATATAAACCTTTAAATATAAATCATACAACGTTCATGAATGCCTAAATTAGTAAACGCGTGGTCCATTTCCGTTTTCCTTTGTCTCGTTCAAATGTTATATGCATGCAAGTTTTCTTTTTCTTTTCTAGTTACACATCTAGAAATATGTACATACATGCCAAGTCACTATAATTTCTTTCAACATTCACAGGTTTTATAATGTTACTCTGAACATCGGGCAACCACCAAGACCATATTTTCTTGATATTGACACAGGTAGCGACCTTACGTGGCTTCAATGTGATGCCCCTTGTTCCCGTTGCTCTCAGGTGAATGGATATTCTCACTCACTGCTGAGTGTTCAGAATCACCTAGCAAATTCATAATGTTTTGTTTTTTATTGAACACATGTGTAATGTTAATTTGTTTGATTACAATATCCTGTTAATACTGGTCTTGTCATTCCTTATTTTCAGACACCCCATCCACTTTATAGGCCCAGCAATGATCTAGTGCCATGCAGGCATGCCCTTTGTGCATCCCTGCACCACACTGATAACTACGACTGTGAATCTCCACATCAATGTGACTATGAAGTTGAGTATGCAGATCATTACTCATCGCTTGGTGTTCTTCTCCATGATGTCTACACTCTCAACTTTACAAATGGAGTCCAACTGAAAGTTCGTATGGCCCTTGGGTTAGTATCATATCTCAAACCATTTTTACTTCCTTAGTTTATGCTTTAACTTTAGTTAAGAATCTGAACTATCCATAACAGAAACACTACTGTTGTATGATCCCCTATTTGGCTTGCTTTAGACTATAGAAATGTCACTTGATCGTGGAGACTTTGCATACTCATGATTATTATACCACATGCATTGTGTTGGGATGGAAAAATTCTTTGGTGTTCTCATAAATAAACTTCTTTTTTATTCCATTTTGCAGATGCGGATATGATCAGATTTTCCCAGATCCTTCTCATCACCCGTTGGATGGAATGCTTGGCCTTGGGAGGGGAAAAACTAGCTTGACATCACAGCTGAATAGTCAGGGTTTGGTGCGAAATGTGGTTGGACACTGTTTGAGTGCACAGGGAGGAGGGTATATCTTCTTTGGAGAAGTTTATGATTCTTCTAGACTAACTTGGACTCCAATGTCATCCAGAGATTAGTAAGTAGATCTTCATAAGTTATATCCTAGTTTTACATTTTCCACATCTATAGTCATCATTTCTAATTTTTTTCTAAACACTGAGATTGCATTTCTGTGATCTGTCTCAGCAAACATTACTCATCAGCAGGGGCAGCTGAACTCTTTTTTGGAGGGAAGAGGACTGGGGTTGGAAATCTTCATGCTATTTTTGACACTGGGAGTTCTTACACCTACTTCAACTCTAATGCTTACCAAACACTAATCTATTGGGTCAGTTGAAAACATTCACTAGCAATCCTTCTATTTCAAGCATTTTAGTATGCTCGAGGCTTTACAAAGATCATGTCATGTCAATTTCATCATGCGAAATTTGAGTTGTCCGAAGAAGGACAAAATAGAAATAAATTATTTCTGCAATTATACAAGAAAATATTGGCATGTTACTTATGGATCTTTTTGTTTAATTTCCACATGAAGTTAAGGAAGGAATCAGGTGGAAAGCCCCTAAAAGAAGCACACGGTGATCAAACTCTCCCTCTCTGTTGGCATGGCAAAAGACCTTTCAAAAGCATATATGAAGTGAGAAAATACTTCAAGCCAATCACGCTTAGTTTCAGCAGCAATGGAAGAAGTAAAGCTCAGTTTGAAATCCCTCCTGAAGGATATCTGATAATATCTGTGAGTTCCTCCTAGTTGATTCCTTCCAGATTAACTTTTTTAAAGTAAGAGACACATTTCATGTATGACTGCTAATAAATTTGTTCTGCCAGAATATGGGAAATGTTTGCTTGGGCATTCTAAATGGCTCTGAAGTAGGGATGGGTGATCTGAACCTAATAGGAGGTAGGAATGATTATTTCTTTTTCTTCTGATGCTGGTTCTGAATGATGAATATTACCACTTGTAGTATTACGGTTCTTAGCCTGTTAGCAGTTACCAAAACTCATAACATCTTTGATTTTACATTTCATGAAATTTTCACATTTACCAAATACACTAATAGTTACAACTTTCACCACTTGATGTGATTTTTCACTTCATAACGGGTTTCCAAACACAACTAATGAACTGTGCATTATAAAATTCGTGGTCCTGTTTATGCAGACATATCCATGCTAAACAAAGTGATGGTATTTGACAACGACAAGCAGTTGATCGGTTGGACACCGGCAGATTGTGATCGGGTTCCAAAATCGAGAGATGTCAGCATTTGAATATACAAGATACCTCCTCCACTCAATTACTTCTCTATAATCATATCAAATAGTAGCTATTGTCCTACTTTGTGTATATATAATACGAGACTCAGATGTTGTGTTTAATATATTCAGATATCTAGCCTGACTGTTATTGTTTATAGATATCTAGCGTGATAAAATGGGACTGGTTACATGTACAAAATAACCGGTCATAAAATCTTATCATATTAGTTTGATGGCACATTTTTTGCTACGTTTAAAATTCGAAGAAAAATTTCTCTTGCGGCTGTTCATTCCGTCGGAAAAACATCCGTGGAAAGTAGTTTTTTTGACGATTTTATCCTACTCCAAAAAATGCAGAACTTACTTGCTGACAACACCAAGTTATCACGGCTATCTACTCTTGTATTTTACGAGCGGATTTTTGAATCCTTATTAATGTCATAATCAAAACCTATAGTTCTTTATCATACTAACAGCATAAATAAAATTTGATATAATTTACAGCAGCTTTTAACACACTAACTAACAACAGAGTTGACCCTATATTTACATAATTTAGCAATTGATGCAAATATTTAGTTCATCTCTAGATTCTATTTTATACTTAATGGGCAGATTTCGTACAACTATTATCAACCCATGTTGTTTCTGAACATTTTCAGATATATTCAAATTTGATTGTAGCAACATTATCAACAATTTATATGTTGGATAATTCCGTAAACATTATCAACTTAGTATTAATATCATTGGCAGCTGTTATGTGCTTGATTTTTTGTGCAAGTTCTTTTCTTATATACCATCTGTCTATAAAGTCATTTCCACTAGCATATTATATAATCTGACGAAGTGTCAGCTGTATACACTGAGACCAAGATAGGCTGCACCACTTTTCCATCCTTTGAATGGAAGAATTTTCATTCAGCTTTACTTGGAATTGAAAAGTAGAAGTTTTATATTACAAATATATGAAAAAATCATACTGCAATACCAATGGAACAAGAATTTTCCTAATGGAGTCCCTACAGCTACATGTAACCCTCCAATATCCTATGAA
>Ga0099824_1006541_pt1 | contig 15927 bp, 8 predicted proteins | sample SiratrowhiteBW_FD_76837 | JGI IMG/M metagenome (GOLD analysis project Ga0099824, IMG submission 76837) | Root nodule microbial communities of legume samples collected from California, USA - Siratro white BW | ecosystem: Host-associated > Plants > Roots > Nodule | place: USA: California...
ATCTTTATTTTTATTTTGTGAGAAGTTAAGATTGAGTGAGATTGACTGATTCTTTTTTTATTATTATCTTTATTTTTATTTTGTGAGAAGTTAAGATTGAGTGAGATTGACTGATTCTTTTTTATTATTATCTTTATTTTTATTTTGTAGTTAAGATTGAGTGATTGAGTGATTATTTTTTTATTATTATCTTTATTTTTATTTTGGAAGTGCAAATGAAGGAAACACTTTGAAAAAAAATTTCTTTTCTTGTTATTTTTATTATTTTGTTTTTTTATTCTTGGATTCAATTTATATATATTTTTTATTTATTATTTTTTTTGTTATCTTCGTTTTTCTATTGTGAATTATTTTTTGTAATGGAAAAATTCAAAAAAAATTATTTATTAATTTTTTATTTTTTTGTCATTTCTTTATTTTATTTTATTATCATATTTTTAATTTAAAAGATTATCCGGACAAAATTGGGTGTTGACAAAATTAATAAGTAATTTTATTATTACTAAATTTATAAATTTATTTGTCTATTTTACAAATATTAATTTTTTGATTTTTAATTTAAATTTATTGATTCTTCTTAATATCTTAATAAATAATATTAATGGTTTTAATATTCATGTAAAATTATTTCAATGTCAAAAAAATAATAATTATTAGTGCATTCAATAATTAAATACATATTTATGATGTCAACTTAAATCATTAAATTAAATTATAACTTATTTTTAGTTGTTATCGTTAAATACTTTTTTCGCAATTGAGAAACATTTATTTATTTTTAAATTACATCACATAAAAATCATATTTTATTTTGAAAATACTATGATACTTAAAAAAAAAAATAATGATTACATTAACTTCTAAATATTTTAACAGTATCACACACAACATATATATATATATATATATATATATATATATATATATATTTTGAAAAAAATAATAACTATAAAATATAAGTTCTTTTTATCTATTTCAGTTTACTTTTATTAAGATGTCGTCTTACAACTTTATATGCTTTTGTATAACACATTATTATTCTAGTTGACAAATAATATAATCACACAATAATATAAGTTAGAGTTTTAAATTTTTTATAGAAGTATATATATTAAATCATACTTGTATATTATATTCAATTATTTTTATTTCTTAATAAATACAATCTTAATTATTAATTAATTAATATTAGAAAATATTTAATTATCATTACACTTTCCACATCTCTTGTCAGGATATTATTCACATTAATTATCATAAACACTTCATATATCTTGATTCAAAAATTTATATCTATTATTTACATTAATAGGAACATTTTCTACACATCTGACAAGGTAAATCCAAATGACCAACTATACAAACTCTTTTCACACCATAGATTAGGTTATAGAAATCTCCTTTGACTCATACAACTTGATACTTTTTCCTACATGTGATTCTAATATCAATAGAGTCACCGATATCTATTTTATAAGTCCTCAATTCAATACATCTCATCATAATATTCTATCTCAAAAATAACTATGTTTACAATAAATAATATATTATATCATATTCATAACATCATACCCGTTCATCATATATATTTAATCTCAATTCAATATTCTATCTAAAAAATAAATATGTTTAAAACAAATCATATATTATATTATATTGCTAACATTATACCTTCTCATTACATATATTTAATCTCAATTCAATTATTAATACTATAATATATTAATCATTTATCATACTTAATAACATTCAACCCAATATAATGATCAACAATATAATAATTTGATGAAAGACAAACAAATTGTAGCATTTAAAAACATTTAAAACATGTTTTTTTTTTAAATTTTGAAAACACTACTTGGCTCAACTAACTCTTTGTTCATCCAACGAATCAAGTACATGTTATAATTCGCTCAGCTACCACTATGCCCGTCTAACTAAAGACGCCAGTTTGTCAAACAAATTTTAGTCACCCAATGACCAAAGTTTTCATAAAAAAATCTCGCTTAGTGAGAATTGACTTGCCCAACGACCAAAACTCAAAAGTTTTGAATTAATTGAATTTTGTCCAACAAAATTAGGCTTGCCCACTTACTCTCCCAACTATCAAAACTCTCAGATTTTCAATTAATTAAATTTTGCCTAGTGGGGGTTTTGATCACCCAACAATTTTGTATAATTTAGAAATTCTTTAAAATATAACTAGTTATCTAATTAGTCCAAATTGAGTTTTTTCTTCATTTCTTATACCTAAGATGAAGTATTTTGTTTCAAAATAACAATAACTTAAACCAATTTGACTCAATTGACATATTCAAACTTTTAATTATTAAACATACAATATAACTCATTTAAAATTTATTTACTCAAACTACAAAAATTCTATTTTAAACACTTTTTAACTCTTTAATATCTCAAACATACCACACATAACTAGCCAAATTAGCCAAATTGTTTAGAAAAAGACATCTAATCATATCACACTATGGACATCTTCACCATTATTACCAAACATTCTTCTCATGATTCCAACAATTTGAATATACTTGAACCACGTATTGGTACCATATCAACTTCCCTTACCTGTCAAAACTTGTTTACTCAAGTTTAAACTCTTAACTTCTTTATTTCCAAGAACAAATTAAACATGTACATACTCTGATCAATGCCCTTCAATGAAAATTCATCTTTGTCCTGGAAGCAACACATGTCAGGACAAAACACATGCAACCAATTCCAAAAACTAACTCAAGTAAAAAGGTCAAAGAAAAACTTACTGAAAAACAATTTTTAATCAAACATAAATATTTTACCTTCCACCATGATCACTACTAAAGTAGTTTCTTATAAGAAAAGATGCACAAACATTTCCTCGTTCTATAGAAAAGGCAAAGAAAAAAAATATGTTAGAGAAGTGGTGGTTTTTGTAAAATGAAGTTTAAATATAAATCACTTTTATTTTTAAACACATTAATTAGTTCCTTATAACAATCTTATCCCAACTTAATTTAATATATTTATATAATTAATTTAACAAATTTATTTAAATTATTAAGCATTTATTAATATTTTAAAAATAATAATTTTAATTATTATATTATTTATCTTTCATTTTAAACCGCTTTTTTTTAATGTATTATTTTACTTCAATGAAATAAATTTGCAAATCCCATTATACCAAAATTTAAAATATAAAATATATTTTCAACTTTTATTACCAATTATGTGATACGAATATAAATTCCTTATATATTCTAAAAAAATGAATTTAAGATATAATTATTATCGAAATATATCTTAGAACCTATTTCTTTAATTTAAATCTATAACATCAATTAATTATTGCAAACAAGATATTACAATACATTTAATTTTATATTAATATATTTAATTATAAATGGACTCAACCAATTAATTTAAATTAATATTTCAATTTCTAATTGTTATTATCAAATAACTTGATATTCTTTTAACAAAATCCCAATATCAAATTATATCTAACAATCATTTGAATTTTACAGAAAACAAATTTTAATTATAAACAAGTCATAAAATATTAAATATTTAATTATTATATTTTAAATTTTAAATTTTTTTATTTCAGGTTTTTAAAAAAATAGAAGTTGAATTCTCATTATAAATATTACTTACTGTGTAAAGTAAACAATGTTACGTGGATTAATACCGTAAACATAATACTAGTGGGCCAAATTAAAACAGAAAAAAAAAACTCAAAATGGACCAAATTAACCCTAATTATGTTTTTCTTCTTGTATCCCATAATTTTTAAAATAACCATTCTATCTTTCATGATTTATCTCAATGGTTTCTCCTCCTTCTGTCAATTTTCTTGCTTTTGATTGCGTTTTTTTTCCAATTAGTTGCTAGTTTGTAGTCAGTTGCTACAAGCTTAAGGATTCTAACGAGCTTTTGTGATGATTTAAAGTTGGTTACCCTGCTGTAGGTTCAAAAGATTTGAATGGCTAACTAATAGACCTTTTTTTTTTTTTAAATGGTCGTCGCACAGGTTTGTAAATCACCTCATTCTAGGATGACGTCGAACAAGAATTTTGACTTATGGTCTCAAAACAAGCTTTCCAGACAGTATATATCCTACACTATTTGTGAAACATATACTTCAAATTAAGCATTGCGAAATACAAATATACTTTTCAGAATGTATAATTGAGAATCTGAAATATATATTTCAGATTAGGCCTTCCAGAACACATTATTTGCTTTCCATAACATCTAATCTAAAATGTTAAATATACATTCCGTATTAGGTATTCTATTAGGCATTCTAGAAAATCCAAAACATGATCGAGTAATCTGAAAAGATATTTTGAAATTACTAATCTAAAACATTACATAAACACACACCTTCCTTTTCCAGAAAGGTTATGGATTGAGCAATTGATGAATTTTCCAGATTAGCCAACCCAAAAGGTAAAAAGAAACCAAATTACCTAAAACGGCGATCCATGGTTTGAGAAAAAGTTGTTGAAGAAAAAAAAGACTCCCATCACCAATGCTCGACAATAGAAGGCGTGCAACAATAGAGAGTAGTAGCGGCGTGGGTGTAGCAAGGGAGTGGTGCAGCGAACAAGAGAGAAAACGTAGAATGAAGGTAAGGGAGAATTAAGGTTGGAGATTAAATTACAACTTACGGATATTTTAGTCTTTTTACGATTAGTAGGGGGTGTAGGTAGTCGTCATGGGGTGCAAAGATCCCTAGCTACTATAAGAAAGTATTGTACCAAGGGAACTTTTATAACACAGATCACCTTTAATGAAATTATATTCATCAACAACAACCAAAGATTCCAATATAGCATCTCAAAGGCTAATAGTAGATTACAGAAACATTTAATAGTAGAGCAGTACAATCCAAAATGAGAGAGTTTATATACGTAATTAACAAACAAAATGAAGATATTGAACAAGAGATCGGAGCTAAACAAATAAATGAAGCAAAACAAAACTTATATTCCTAATATAGTTCTTATCTGATCAGGCGGATGCCTTGCCAACGCCCTGGGGTCCGGATAACCATTTTTCGGATCCATAATAGCCTTATAAATAAGCTCGTAAGCTTCGGCCAACGACCTGGCTACGCCAATAGAAGCTTCAGAACGCAATCTGGGAACCTGCATCTGCTCAAATTCCGGCAGGGAACTTTCACTTCCCAAAATAAGGCCAAACAGAGCTTTCAAACACTCCGAAAGAATGGCTGGACTACTGTCCTCCCTCTCAGCCAATGGGGTACCCACTTCATTCCCCCCTTCCTTCTGGATTGAATTCCGCAAGTGAGGCATCTTTTCTGATAAATTACATCTTCTTAAGATTGCTTCGGCTTCTTTTTCCACAAGAACACGTAAGTGATTATCTATCATCGCTCCCAGTCTATTCACGTAATCAGCGACAGCCTCGTATCCAGATAGAGGTTGTTGAATGGCACACAAGCAGTTAATGAGAAAGATCTTTGAAGGGGTTTCACTAGTCTGTCAACACATGGCACGCGTTAAGGCAAATGTCACACAGAACTAAAAGATATTCTATTGCATAAAACTTCCACAAGGAACTTAAATTTTTTTTATAAAGATTGGATACATTACATATATGTTTAAGTTCTCCCATATTCCTTTCACTTGCCTGGAACAATGGAGTACGGAACTATATTTGTTGGTCCACAAGATTATACATTCACAACATGACATGGAATTTCTCTTAGAAAATTTCCAGTAAAATTACAGATTACTTCAATTTCAGGCTCTAGATTCCAAATAAAGTTTTCATTTAATTGCTCGTGGGGCTGATTTTAAAAGGAGGTATAGATAGACTCATGCACCAACATGGCAAATGAATATAGCACATACAAACACAAACAACTGCAGATCATTGGGATTTATATTGTCTTACTAAAGAGTACACTAAGGACACTGATTAAGAAATATAAATATATTAAGTGTTTCTATTTACTTATAAAAGTATTACATGACATCTGCATTTTCAATACGTAATTTTCTTTCTTTTCTATTGAATACTTTCCACTTTTGTTTTCTTAATTAGTGCCCAATAGCATTCTCTCTTTATTTTTTTACAAAATGGGAATAAAAATTTATTAAAATGCAGAGGAATAAAGTTTATAGCAAAGGCAGAAGTTTGTTAAAGTGAAAAAAAAAAACACTAAAATCCTACGAGAAGCAAATATCTGCAAAACTCAAAAGAGAAGGGAAAATTAAGTTAAATGTAAAAAAAAAGAGGAGCAAGAACGGACCAGTGAAGATGAAGCAGAGCTACTATTTGACAAAATTGCGTCCACTGATGATTTAGTATGTTGATTAGAATCAGAACTCGTCCTACCCCTCCTTGACGAGAGGCCTGCTCCTTTTGACTTGTGTGCCTCCGCTGCTTGTTCACACATCTGCAACAAATAGGAAGCTAAAGCTCTGATCTCCAATGATTCACTAAAATAACAGCCACGGAAAATGAACAACGATAATCTAGATCTCTCTTCAAATTGGAATGTTTTACTGTAGGGAACAAAGGGAAAACAAACCTAGAGCACTCCTATAATACAATATCAAATACTGTTCGAATAAAAAATTGATTATTATCACTCTAAAGCCAAATAGTTCAAGCGTCTACAGCAAGGCCTATTGTTAGACAGTTGCTAAATATAAAGATGCCAACTTGGTTCAACTTTGAAAGACACAATTGCTTATTTTAGCCAACTTTCTATGATAACTTTTTAAAAAACAGGCGTGATTATTTCTCCCAAAATTAAGCTTTACCAGACACCTAAAAAATTCCTAAAAGTATAACCCAAAATCAAAAACCCAAATTACAGAAAAAAGAATCCTAAATAGTAACTAAATAACTAACTAGCAGTCCAAACCTACAGTCATTTAAGACATCATTGGCAGTAGAATTTAGCTCACATCAGCCCAGAAGAAAATTCTGAAGCTTCATACAAAAAAATATGTTGGAATCCAAGGGCAGCACTTCTATATCTGAATTTTACGCCAACTAACTATGTCATACTGTGATGCACTGATATGTTCATCAGGCCAACGTTTTCGTGTCAAGGACGTATCTGACACCGATACACTTACATAATTTTAAAATACGTATCCGTACAGTGTCAGTAATTAAAATTAGAAGAGTGCTTAATATACGTTGAAAGAGTGCTTGTAAGTTAGAACTGCTGCTTTTTGGTACAACTAATAGTCCTGTATTATGAATTCTTATTGTCCTTTGGTTAAACCTTAATCCAACAAAAGGCTTAATCAGCGAGGGTCTGCCACTTATTTATTACCCATGTTAAAGAAGACAACACGAACCAAAGATCCCACACCCCAACCCCTTTCTCCTAAACTAGCCTCATATATAACGTTCCACTAGTACATATAACTATCATAATTTTCATTTGTATATATTTCCAAACATTAAACATACATAAAATACATAATCTTTGCCATTTATTCCATGAAATCATTTTTAGGAATTGATATTTGAGTACCTCTTAATTATAAAACAAGTGCTGTGATAACAAATATTAATAGAAGCCACTCTCACTCTCACCACTTGTTTGTATAAAACTATAATTTATATGTACATTTGAGTTTCATAAGTTTGACTTGGATAATATTTAATGATGATTTTCAATTTTAATATGGTTTCTTAAAAAATTACAATAACATTTATTTTATTTTGTGAATTATATATGCATAAATACATACTTTAAAGTATCATATTATATACTTTTTAAGAAGAGAAGAATCGCCGTGTTGTATACATGCCGTATTCAATACTCGTATTGTATTCATGCATTGTAGGTGTCATGTATAGCTAAAATGTCAAGCACAAATATTTTCAAATGATCTAAGTGACCATATTATATTACCAAGGTCAAATTTTATAATAATATTTACAAATTCACATCATTTTCTTTCATGACTACACAGAATGATTATGCCATCAATTATCAAATACAGGTAACAGATTGAGAAGCATACCTGAATTATTGGATCCAGTATAGCAGATACAACTGGACCAAAAGCAGGTTTCTGGCCAGAAGCAGGAACCATCATGCTGTTGTAGGTCTCAATTATTTCAAGAAGTACAGATACCCCTTCCCTCACTGCTGGTGGCGGGGAAAGATCAACAGCAACAAGTGGGGGATACCGCAAAAGCTTTTCCCCTCGAACTTTCAAAATATCAAAACATGTTTTCTGAGCAGCATCTTTCAGTGCCCATAGTGTATTACAAAGTGCAGTTTCTCGCCCAAGTAAATCTGAGATCTATAAGACCATGAGAAGTCATAAAAATATATAAACATATGGGATAACTAAAATCAAGAAAAAGGGACGAAGATGAGACAACTCACAGTGTAGCAGTAAAATTCAAGTGTATTACTGAGTTTGTAGGATACTATAAGACTTGGTTGAGACTGCAACACTTGTTCAACTCTCAATTTAAACGGTCTACATACTCCTTCAAAAATTCTATCAAGAACAAACATCAAATCAGACTCTGTCTTCCCAGAGCCATTCTCAGTGTTGTTGGTGAATTGCTTTGGTCCAGAATCAACAATAGCATCTGGATCAAGTAACACAGCTACAAGTTCACGTTCAGATGCTAAGGCCTGCATACATACAAAAAAACATATGATGAACAAATAAGCCATGGCAGAATAATAGCACTCAGAAGAGGCTTCAAGCATTCATCCACAAGCCTTTCATGTCGTACCTGATGCAACCAGCCTAGCATATCACCGACATATCGCAGTGGATCATGAGCATGAACTTCAATTGGTCGAGGCAATCCACCAGGTCCTCCACGTGTAAGAGCACTTATAAATCTTCTAAATAGTGCATTGTGTCTCATATTGGCAACCTGCAAAATTAGTAAATCAATAATTTCTGATGCACAAGCTAAGGAATCCAAGTTTCCATAATTTGAGAATAAGAATATTCTTTATATGTTATTATGATGCGAGGTCCACTAGCAACCTTTTATAATCGACACCAATAGATGATGCAACATAACATGCTTCAGAATGCAAAATCTCTCCATACTAACATGGAAGATGGCAAATTTGAAATCCCAAAAAAACAAGAATTATCAATTTTAGAGCCAGTCCATTAAATCCATGACAGAATTACCTCTTCTGCACAATATTTGAAAAGGACAGATCTTTCCCTGAGGTAACGCACAGCTGTTTTCAGAAGCTCGCTAACTTCCGGATTGTCAGTGTCCCCCAATTTTCTACATTCAGCCTGAACCCACCTAGAAATGAAAATTATAAGTAGTTATATATATTATAAATCTAGTTGATCTTAGTACAAAGAAACAAATATCTATCCTTGACATCTATATCAACAATAAAGAGATTAAAATTCACACTTCATACTTGTAGTAACTCACAGATAAAATACAATTCATGTTCTAGCCATATGAGCTGAACTAGATGAATCTTCACCTGCATAGGCGTTCATAAGCTCCTTCTTGATAAACAGCCATCATGTCCATCAACTCTAAACCAGCACGCTGCAATGAAATTCCTTAATTTAATAACATTGCAATTTTATTTTAAATGAATAAGGTAGCAGCTAAGTTTGGGGAAAACCTGACAGAAAAAAATAATATAAAGTGGAAATTGTCACAGAAAAGTAAACGGCGCACAACAAAACAATTCTTGAAATGAAGAAATACAAAGACTTAGTTGCTTCGGTCATTTATAACTCAGATATAAAATATAAAGTGAATAATATTTATAGAACATCCTAGCATTTTAAGTTGTCAATAATATTTTCCACATTCATCTTTGTAACGCTATTACCAACTTTGCAGCATAGTGAGCTAGCATAACTATAATCACTTAGTCAACAAGAGAAAATATTGCCTCAGAGAATGACTAGTATTCAAAATTAAACCCGTAATTATATACACAATTTGGATTCAGAATTCAGATTGCCAACAGCAGGTTTAGTATGGCACAACACACAAATAGGGGGATAGAGATGACAAGAAGATTACCTGATGATGTGTCCTTAGCAATACTTTGCAATTGGCATGAATCTCTTGGACATGAGATAATGCCTTGAAAAAGTTTTCATTCAGCTCCTCTTCTCTAAGTGCGTTTATCTACAGATAATCAACAACTAATTGTAAGCAAGATTATAATACAAGTATTTCATTTAATTCACACCACAGTTCAAGTCATAAAACAATCATTTAAACCTCTTCAGGGGAGAGCTGATAATCGCGTAAGAAACATGCTACAATCTCTTGTCTTTGTGTGGTAGTTTCAAGCTCCTGTTTGAGCCTCTCTGTGGTACTGATAATGTCAGTAGTGCTAGCACTACAACTGTTCAAAGCCTTTGCTATCCTGTAAAAGTATAAAACCTCAAGTTATATCAGTACCAAAACAAAGAATTTATTCTCTTCGAGAGAACAATGAGACAGTTTCAATTTTCAAATGTAAAATTGATAAGTTATGAGGCAAAATTTAAAATCCTAACCCCAACAGAGTGCTGTAGTACCACACAGACATGACTCACAAACTAGTTATTATGGAGCTGTGCGGCTAAACCAAAATTGAGAATCACAAGCTAAATTCCATATCAAATACAAAAATTAAATCTTTTTTATCACAAACCATACGCAGCTCTAATGTGCTTGCCAGTGTGGAACTGCCTTCCTTGTACAATAATTTAGCAAATTTTTCACCCAAACCACCCAATTATCCGAAAACTTCGTATGAAGTGATAGGAATCATTTTACATCAAACCAGAACTCTAGACACACACTACAGCATTGAGCAACCTAATTTTGTTCCTAATTATAGCTTTTTTTAAATTATTTTCTGCATATGGAGCATAAAATGCATCCGAGTTATAAAACTATAGAAATAAGTGATTAAGAGAGTTCTAAAACATTGAATGTTAGGACACAACGAAACTAACTCCTAACTGCATTATACAAGCCTGACTAAGGTCATCTTTTGGCGAATATACTTATCATGTAGGGATGACAAATAAACTCGTACCAAACTTCGTCTTGATTATGACAAAGAATTCCCATATTAACCGAGCAGGTTATGGGTAATATACTTAATTTTTCAAATCAGGAAAGGAACAGAAATAAGTATGTACATACCTGTCCTGTCCTCGTTCCCATCTTAAATTAGTAAAACACTCTTAGTTTATTAAGTAACTTAAAAAACTTATTTTCATTATTCTATTTCATCATCTGTTTTGTTTCATCATTTTTTTTTTCTACACAATTTTTCATTTTCTCCCTCAACACTTCAATTCATTTTATATCCACCAAGTTCACTTGAATCCCGAGCTACTTTCCCTCACAACATTTGCTAAAATAACAAAAGTTGTAACTATCATGAAATTTCTTTACTATTTTATATAACTATTTGACGTATATGCAATTGTTATTTGATGCTCTATTTTAATATCTATGGAATTATAATTTCTTTCCTTAAAGTTGACACTGAAGAAAATAGAATGTGTATACTTTTGACGGAAGAAAATAAAATGCATATCCTTGCGACATTGAATCCTTTATAATATCATGTTTCCTTAAAGAAATAGGGATGGGAATAGGTATAGAGATAAAGATAGGGATAAAAATGGGTATGAACTTGTATTTGGGAAACTAGTATAGTAAAATCCACACCCGTAGCCATACTATTACCATGCTTCTACTGCGTATATTCTTTATCAAGATGGAAAATGATCTAGGAGTAATAAGTCCAGTTTTCCAAAATTGTCTCATTTCGACTTTTGGATACTTATTTCAGCAGTAGTTGATATTTGAGCCCTACTAAGAACTTCCAGCAATGTGCTAGTTTCATATCTCACAGTCAATTACCACGACACAGCGATTAGGATCCACATAAGAACTTCCGACCGAAGCAGAAGCGAATGAACTCGATAGCATTCTACTAAGCAACGAAACTTAACATCATTTGGCATCAAGCACACACGCGTCAATTTATGATAAGCACGCAAATAACAAATTGCAACTAAGGAAGCCTTCGAAACAGAAATCTAAACCTGTCGCAGCATTCGGCGAGAGCATCGACCTCCCTCTCCACGCTATCCAAGGCCTAACAAAAAAAAAATGCAGAAAGAAGTGAACCGGATCAGTACAGCGGAAGCAAGCGATGAAGCGAAGAGAGAAGATTTACAAGATCGAGGTGGAAGAGTAATTACCAGTTGCGCGGCATGGGAAGCGTCGAGGAATTCGCGGTTGATGGAGAGAGAGCGCTTCTCGATGGTGGATCGGAGGTTGCGACGCGCCTGAGGAGTGTTTTCGTCGTAGAAGGAAGAGAGTGTGTTGAGTGAAGACAAGAGATCAGGCGTGTCGATCCTCGATTCGAGAACCTTCTTCAGCTTCCGAGAAAGACCCGGCGCTAGACCCGCCACCGTCGTTCCCATTCTCTATTTCTTATTCTTCTTCTTCCTCCTCTCCGATCTCGGTTCAGATCTTTGTTCTTACTAGCTTCTTCGTAGCAAGCAATTTTGTTCGTTAAACCCGGTTCAGGATGCACACCGGTTGTGTCTCGTGGGTTCGATGTTTGACGGGCTCATTTTGGACATAGGCCCCAATTTGATTGGGCAATCATTAAGGCTTTGGACGGCTTCTTCCTCCACATCCATGCCCTCTTCCTGCACCTTCATAAATTTTTTAAATTCCTAAAATAACCTATGTAATGACTCAATTACTCTTATGTAACTTATGCCTTTATACCTTCATTTTACCCCCACACCTTCACTGTGTACCCGGCGCATTTACTGGAAGTGTAGAGTGAAATTAAGATATGAAGGTACATGAGGGTAATTAAATCATGACATATTTTACTTAAGGTTATTTTAGGAATTTTAAAAATTTATGGAGTACAGAAAAAAGACATGGAAGTGGAGCTGTCTTTAATCCAATATCTCACGCCATATATTTAGAATTTAGAGGCCCGAAGTCGTGTTCACGTATTTCCTTTTTCGAAATTACTTTCTGCACCCCCATATTTACTTTCTGCATCTTATTAAAATATATAAACGAACATTTATAACCTTATTAATGAAGACAGAAGAGGTTAGGGTATTCCGGAAAAAGTTTTCCAGAAGAGACTAGGGGTGTGAAATATCTTACGTCCGTGAAAAGTTTTTGTATTATAGAAAATGTTTTTTGTAAGAGGGTTTTGTATTATGGAAAATGTTTCCATAATACAAAATTTTTTTACGGAAAACGTTTTTTATAATACAAAACCCGATCCTCACACTCCCTCTTCTGAAAAATATTTTTCATAATACAAAAACTTATTACGAAAAATGTTTTTCATAAAGTATTTCACACAAATCCATTATGGAATTCATTTTTCGAAATCTATTCTCATGATACGAATATTCAAACAACCTTATACCCACTCTGCATCTCCTATATAATGCGAAAGCAAAAGCCATTTACCTCTGACTCATAATGACGTTGCCAGAGAAGTTTTTTTTGCAGCACCCACCACCATGATCGTCGAAAAACGTTCACACCACTTAACGGCATCCACTGCACCACTCTTCTTCTGACAAGGATATTTGACATTATGATATTTTGATGGGTGCAGTAAGCAAATGTGGGGGTGCAGTAAGCAATTGCCTTGCTTTTTATTCCGTCACAGTTGTCTTGTGATATTTTGTTGAGTCCAACATTATATTATGGGTATTGTATTATGCACTCCATTCCTTTTAAATCTGCTCCTTTTAAATCTGCTCGAACGGGAAGAAATACCAAACTTGTTCTTCAATAAATATATTTTAGATTGTATCCGTAATATATTTCAGAATGTATATTTTGAAATATATTTCTAGTAATCCAAAATATATTAATGAATTTTAGAATATATTTTCTGATTTAAAAATATAATTTAGAATATACATTCTCAGAATACATTCTAAACGACACAATTCAGAATGCATATCTTTTAAAAGATAAAATTGAAAATTCAATTTTGATATGAATATATGCGAGGTGCAGAATGCAACTTACATTACACGTGGGGCACAGGCATTGTCACATTTAGCTGTAAAGTTAAACGGACCAAGTACTATATTATTTAGATCAATGGTTGTAATGTGGTACTCGAAAAATTCTCTTTGGTCTTTCTTTTTTTCTTTCACGCCATGTACATTCGTACTCAACACGTAATGTTGAGTTGGATATAACTAGTTTTGTTCATTATTGTCATGATAAGCATAGATAGTTTTTGATGATTTTCATGAACATGGATTTAGATAGTCTTAGGGTGAGAATGAGGAAAGAAAGAAAGAAAAGCGTGCAATAAACACATGAAACAATGTGAATGGATTTGTATGTATATATGAAAGAAGAAAGAAAGCAATAGAGGGTAGTGGTACGGTGATAAATAATAATTATTCCCTGGCCTACCAAGCAAGGGAGCAAGAATTAGTGCTTCTCTAGCTAGTTTGCACAAAATATGGCATCACGTCCTTTAGTTCAAGTTTTTCTACTTTTATATAGTATATATTATCATAAATAAAAAATATCTTTCTCAAACTTGGTACCGTAAATCATTCTTTAAGCTACCACTTTCTCTCTGTTAATTATTTAATTAGTAAGATATACATTCAAAATAATATTTGATTATTTAGATGATGATGATGATGAGATACATTAGCGATGCATATACTGAAATCAAATTAAAGAGAAAGAATTTTGAGAATGAGAATGTGATGATGAATTATATGAGTAGGTTTAGCATTGACCTGGTCTAAAGGGAATCCAAAGATGTCTTCTGCTAGTGCTTTCATTATTTCACACTCATAATTAGATTTAAAAGGGGACTATATCAATTCATCTTTTTCTAACAGTATGCCAAGACCAAGAAAATCCATTTAGGAGTCAAATATAATATACAACTAATGATATTCAAATTAATATTTCACATTCACTTGTACATCAAAATTATATTATAATGTACATGAATAGAATAAATATATTGATGATAGTGAAAAGTATAGTAAACAAAAAATCACTTTAAAAAAAGTTCATATTTGAAGGAAAAAAGCTTATAAAATAGCTAGTTTCTTAAGATTGCAAATACACACACTAGTCGTTTCAATCATTTGTGGTAACATTTCTAGTCACTAATTTAGATCACTCATGATTTTGTCATGAACTAAATACACAATTCACTATTTGAGGGAGTAATATATATACACTGCACAAAAAAAATTAAAAAATCATTGAAAGAATTTAAATATCTTGCATTTATAATTTTTGAAAATCACTAGCTGACTTTTTCTTTAGTGGCTAAATTGATTTGAATATTTTTTGTTTCGGAATCCGATTAAGTGTTTACTCTTAAAACTAGAGTCTTGCATTTGGTAATTTCAAAACTTTTAGATTATTAAGTTAAAGAATAAACAGGCTGAGAAATGTTATTGAGATTAAATGGAATGCACTTCAATGAAAAAAAAATTACTTTTATTTCCTCAATTAATATCCTTAGACATTCTTTTAACATTTTCTTTGTATTTATATTATTTGCATTTTCACTACAAAATTATGTTACTCCAAATGATAAAAATGTTTTGTATAAGAAAAGCAAAAGCTACTGACAAAAATTCAATTATTGATGCCAAAAGGTTGGCCATGTACGGGAGAATTTTTCTTTCAGAAAAAGGTTTCACTGGGGATATTGAAAGAAAAGGAAAGCTAATCCTTTAATAAAAGGAAGAAGGAAACTGATTTTTTAAAAATGCAAGAGAGTGAAAATCAAAATTATCTCTCAAAAATAGAAAAAATGAAAAAAAAAAAAAAAAAAGAGAGAAAGAAAATTGAATTTGGAAAAAAGGGGGGGAGGAAAAAAAAGGGAAAAAAAATATGAGG
>Ga0099824_1006543_pt1 | contig 15926 bp, 2 predicted proteins | sample SiratrowhiteBW_FD_76837 | JGI IMG/M metagenome (GOLD analysis project Ga0099824, IMG submission 76837) | Root nodule microbial communities of legume samples collected from California, USA - Siratro white BW | ecosystem: Host-associated > Plants > Roots > Nodule | place: USA: California...
TATATATATATATATATATATATATATATATATTAAAGTTTATAATATTTAAATATATTTATACACTCAACATATATATACAAATGATTTTGTAATACCTTTCAATCATGGGTAAATAGAATGCTCGGATATTTTTATTTTTATTTGTCATCTATTTAACTGTTGGTATACAATTGAAGTTAAATCAAGATATTTAAAATATGAATCATACTTAAAATACACCATAAGAAAAGATTTAAAAAATAAGAGGTGTGTTCTGTAAAAAATAATAGCAATAATAAGAAGCGTTACTCGTACAACTAATATAGAAAAGCGTAAAAAAAAAGTATAAAATGTAACGAATAAAGAGATGAAGAAACGCGAAGACATTAAAAATGTTGAGTAAAATGTTATGCAGATAACAAGCACTTCTTTAAATTTATAATTCAATTTTTTCCAAAAGACCATATATGATATAAAAAGTAAGATTAATTACTTGCAAAGTAAGAGAGTTGCAACGAAAAAATAATCAATATTTTAGAGGAAATAATGAATCTACGAAGGTTAAATAGTTTTAGTCCTATATAGTTGTGTGATGATAATTATCCTTTTCATTCTGCGTTTTTTCCCTCAAATGATCTTTCATAGCTATTACTTTTGCCATTGTTATTTTATTTTAGTTCTTCTAATATTTCTTTTTATTTTAGTTCTTATATATAATATTTGGTTCATTTTAAATTCTCGTGAAATAAATTATATGAGTAAAAACTAAATTATTCACGCATTAATGTAATATCTTAAAAATATACAGTGAATCTAACAAAGGAGAACAAATTTTAAAAATAAATCTTAAGATGTTTCACATATTTTTATTTTTGCATTCGTATCTGTTCATGTACATAATACAATTATCGCAATTCACAACACAACAAGAAAAACAAGGATAAACTAATGACTACATATAAACATATAATTTAATCATCACACTCGATACTGAAATATATAAATGCATATGTAATCATGATACCTTGATTTTCTTTCAATCCCTAGCACAACGATTTCATTTCAACCAAAATAGTTACATATAAACATATAATTCAGTTATTACACATCATATTAATTTAATACTGAAACATATAGATGCATATATAATTATGATACCTTGATTTCCTTTCAATCCCCGGTACAGTGGTCTCATTTCAATCAAAATGGTCATGAATATATAATTCAGTCATTACACATCATATCAACCATATAGATGCATGTCTAAACATGGTACCTTGATTTCCTTTCAATCTTCAATACACCGGTTTTATTTCAACCAAAATGGTTACATATGAACATATAATTGAATCATTCCACCTCATATCAATTCAATCAAAAGTGTACTACTTTCTAACATCATTATCAATTAATCACACCAAATCAAGATAAACAATCAAACTCATTCAATATGACCAGTTAGACCTCCAATAAATATTTGAGTACTAATAATTACATATTTAAGTCTTCTATCTTAGAGTTTTATTTAAAATTAACTAACTATTATAAAAACAAGCTACTAGTTTTTGTTAATTAAGATATAGAATAAGTTATCTAAACAAAATCAAATTTCGTTATAATCTTAATTAAAATCAAATTTTGTTATAATCTTAGTTAAGTTGAGAAAAATACTTTTTTCAATTGTTCTTACCAAGATTAATGACAAAAAATTATAAAAAACAAAAAATAATTTTTTTTTAGAAAAAATAAAAACTTATTTTTTTTATGAGATAATCTCTAACCTGACTTCTTAGCTATTGGATGTGATCAATTTTGAAATAAATAAACTATAAAAAAATATCAAAGGAAAAAGAAAGATAGTTGCGAGAGAGAGAGTCATGTCCAGTGCTTTTCCCTCCTTTCTTTTTTTTCTTTTCGGGTGTCACAACAAAGATAAAAACAAAAAAAAAAAATGAATGTATTACAAAAATTTAAACAAAAATAATGATATAAAAAGCGAAGACAATTTCTAAGAAAATTTGTAATGATAAAATTAAAAAAAATATAACTATAAGGGAAACAAACGTGTTTAAACACAGATTTTGTAATGTTAGGTAAAATAAATAATTACTTAATATTTTCATTTTGAATTAAATACCAAGCATATTACTATGATAATTAGAAAGAAAAAAAAAATGGGGAGGCTGCTTACGAATTTTAATGCGTGTAAAATGAATAATAAACTAAGTAATTAAGTTTACCACAAAGCTTTATAGATGGTTATATGTATAAGTTTAATTATGTATTGATTCATCATATAGTCATTTTCCCCTGTTGCTATCAAGTTTCTTTCTCATTAAACTTTATTGCTTTTTTTGGTTCAAAATCAATCTTCACTGCTCATTAATTAATGCAATGAAAATCATGTTAGATCAATCCTCTCCAGCCAGCTGAAGCAAAATCTCACTTTTCTAATATATTAAATTATATTTTTTTATAAAAAGAGAATGTTATTTAAATTAAATAAAATTATTATAGGTAATAAAAATTCATTTTTAAATATTAAAAAATCCAATTATATATCTAAAACTCGAATTCAGCACCATCAATATTATTTCATGATTTACTTCATATGTTTCGTTGTCAAATTTTTACTTTAAAAATATAGAAGATACGTATGATACATGTTAAAAGTGTTACATATTCAAATATGATTCTTAGTTTCACATTAAATAAAAATATAAAAAAAAAAGTTAAATAATATATAAAAGAATTTAAAGTTTTTGAATTGGAAGTGATATCATAATATTTTATACGAGTTCACTCATAATTAATGAATACAAAATCTTTCTAATAATGATAAGAAAAACTAATATTATATTCTTCGTCCCATTTCATTTCAACATACTAATTAACAATAATTAAATTGTAAAACCTACTTTAAAATAATAAATATTTGAATCTTATTTGTATTTTATTTAGTTTAATATAGTTTTCCTTCAAAATGTGAAAAAGTGTTCAGAAATTTATTATTAATTTTTGAATATACACTAATTTATTAATTGATAAAAGAGCCAAAAATGTAAACCATAAATATATAGTTTTCCTCTTTTTCTCCTGTCAATTATATCAATTTAGTTATTTGGACATGTGAAAATGTTGGTTGGCATATGCAATTAAAACAGTTGGCGAAAGGAGGCTTTATATATATAAGGCAATGAACCATAAAACCTAAAATAATATAATACTATCACACAAAAACATGAAAAAAAATGGAAACTTGAAGAAGAGAAGGAGTAAAGTTTGAAAGGAAGGTATCAGATAAAGAAAGAAAAAGGCACAGAAAAGGTCTAATGGGGAAACATTATTATTTTGTGAATTGAATTGCAACCCTCACAGTTTGTGTTGTTTGCTTGTTAAAGGAAATTTTGTATCACTCCCTATTTTTTTTTCTTTAATAAGTTCTTTATATATATTATTACTCTAAATATTAAGAAAATTGTTTTTCAATGGTGCTATCAATAAAAAAAAATACATTAGTAAATGTATTATTGTGTTTGGGAAGTGTAGCTGGTAGAAACAGTTTAGTTAAATAAATACAGGGTCAATATAGAAAAATATTTTATTAAGATCTGTGTATATTAGTTTTTAATTTTAAAATAAATGCTTCTATTTCTAATATTTTAAAAAAATGAAATTTTTATTCTATATATTTTTTTTTAAATAGAAACTTATGTTTCTCGTGTTTTTAATAAAATATTCACCTTTTATATTTTTAATAAAGTAATATTCATGTACCTCATTTTCTTTACAATTTTCTTTTAAAATTTTTTGTCTATACAAAATTATTTAATCATTATATTTTATAATTTTAGTTATTCATTTTATTATTTATTATTTAAGTTTTAATTGATATGATATTTTTAAATAAAATAAAGTGTGTGAGGGTGGAAATATACCATCTAACTCAAACTTTATTGATATAAACTACATGCAAAAATTACTTCTTAAACAAACTTATAATTTATAGTCAAAATGTAACATTTTCTATTCTATAACATAGTAGTTCAAGTTTCAATATTTGATTACTTGGATCATCATATATAAACAATATAAGAAAAATATAATAAAAAACGAAGTCATTGTATTAAAAATGGATAGATACACAAAACATATAAATAATTTCATCTTGTAACAAAATAAAAAAAAGCATAAGAAAAAATTATAAACTTAAATATTTCAGCAATAAAAATAAGTAATATAGAGAGAAATAAATGAAAAACTTCAATTAGAATAATTGAATATTTATAATTTTCTGTTGCAGTATCATATACTACCAATCACTATATATGATTATTATTCCCTCTTATTAAATTAAAATTTTAATTTTTTAAAATTATTTTATAAAAAATAATTAAATTAATTCAAATAAATATAAGTTTATCATATATATTGAAGTTTTATAAATTAGAAAAAATATAACTTAGAAAACTTGGTTGAAAGTAGTAAATCATGGAATGACAATAAATGTTTTTTATTTAATTATAAATCATTATATATTATATGTTTATTAATTTTTATAATAATTATTTGAAAAGTTATACTAATAATAATTTATAGTCAAATAATATTACAAAACTATTCATATCCATTTAATTTATATGTTTATTTTACTTCATTTTATTTTATTGTAATTTTATTCTTTCTTTTATTGTGTCATATAAGTATAATATTTTATAATTTTTAAATTGTATTAGTTTTATTGTACAATTCATTATCAATAGTTATATAAAATGTGGTACGTGATTCATTTTAAAGTATTAACATGAAGCTGCCGCGTCCAATACGTCATCTCTCTCCGTTAGAAAATCATACCTTCAAGTTAGAATTCTATTTTATTGTTTCTATATTTGTTATAAGAATTATATATTAAGTTAGTCATAATAAATTGTATTGTTTAGTGTATACAGATAATTTTATATTAGTGTTAGGTTAAACTGAATGATGCTCCTTGCAAAAGAACTTTACAAGGCAATTTTCCCATTGAATCTTCTTCGTAACCAACATGGAGGAAAGTGTAGATACCACATGCATTGCTTTTATGATATTTATAAGAGTATTATAGATATGTTGTTGTAGACAAAATTAAAAGTATCGATTATATTTAACATAATTAATCATAATGAAGCTATAATTTGTAACACTCTAAATTGTTATATTATTAACCTATTGATAGAGTCTATATAATTAGGAAATATTCAACATGTCAAATATGAACTTAGTATATCTTAGGTGAGAGTGACATATAATTTTCTATAAAAGAAAGATTGAGATCTACAAGCAAATTAAAAAAAATGGAACAAAGTAAGTTCATTATAACCCAAGTTGTGTATCGACATAAATCAGTGCGCAATAACTATCAAGGTAAGTTCAACACAACTCAAGTCGTGCATCTATAACAAGAACTCTCACTTTACATTTTCACCACTTGATATCTTAGTTTAATGTGACTTAAACCATGAGTGAAGGAAAAAGATTTATGTTACAACATAGGTCTCAATACTTAATACACAAAACAAATAATAGTTCATAAACGATTCCAACTATGTGACCACAAATTTAAAGCATTGTTATACAATATAACTTATTTACATAAAAATACAAAATCAACTCAATTTACAACTTAATATTTATTTCACATTTAAAATAAATGTTCATATACAATTTCAATATATTAAAGAGACAACAAGAAAAAAAACTAATATTTTTTATTTTATTATTTTCTTTTGTTAGATTGAGTGAAAATAGTTTAATTTGAGCGAAAATGAGTTTGCTGATAATATTTTAACTTGAACGTAAATTGAACGATTGATTTTTAGTGTTGTTTCGTTTTAGTGAAAATTTATTTCTTTGAGCAAAAGTAGGGTCAAAAGCAAAGTTGAGTTGAAAAATTATTTTCACTTGAGCAAGAATTGACTCACAACCTCAATAACAAAAGAATGAAATGTGTTTTCAAAGATCTTTTCAAAATATTTTAATAATACAACTTCTAGAAAATGATTAAATAACTTATTTAGAAAAATATTAAATAAATTTTTTTATCTGAAATTTTTTATTCTGATAAAAATGATAAATATCTAACAAAAGATATCTAAACATTACTGAATTTTAGTATAAACATACCCAATATCACTAAATTTTAGTATAAACATACCCAAATGATTTTTTTTCAACTAACTCCATTAAAATTGATGATATCCATTCAAATTAATGATAGAATCATAAAAAATTAAAAAATAGAAAATATTTAAGGTACAAAATAACTTACTTTTATACTAATTAAATCCTGAAAGAAACGAGTTAAAAAAGAATAAAATTAAAGAAAAAAAACGAAAGAGAAAGGTTGTGCCAAGGTTACATAATTTATTACGTAATAAAAATATAATTAATATTTACATTTTTAATATTAATAATTAAAAGATAATAATAATAAATAAAATTGAAACTAACAATAAAATTACATCGTTTTTGTTTAAATTAAAATAATTTTACTTGTCAAACTCATTCCTTTTTTACTCTCTCCTCAAATCAAAGTGTACGAGAAGTACTTTCATTTTCTTATTAGTTGGGAGGGCCTAAAGTCCCGAAGAGAAGTTATATGATAAATGATTCAACAAACTCCAACGCTTAACAGAAGATGGTCCAGCTCCTATATGTTAGACCTATACCCCCTCTTAGACTCTACCTTTACGATAACATGCGATTGTAACAGGACTGTCAACAACGCATGTCATAATCATAACAATACATCATAAAATGTCTTAAATAAATTAACCAAATTCAAATTCAAATCATTTTATTTTAGTTTATTTCTCCCCACCACACATTGGTTAATTTATAGTTATGCTTAGAAACTAATATACTATGATATGATGAGCTTAAAATGTTGTTCTTTTCCCTTTTTTATAACTGTGACAATGTACAAAATATTTATTGGCTTGAATTAAGGAGACTAAATTCGATATCATTTAGACAATCAATTTACTAGTTTTTATTAATTGAATTTTTATGATAAAATAAAGCAATATTTTGTTCTATCATTTAGAAAAAAAATGATGAAAAAAAATGAGTTATTTCTTTAATCTTCTTATTATCCTGATACCTGTGTTTTTAATATAGTTTTTTCATATTCTTACATGTATTATTTAAGTAGAAAGATAAAGTAAGAAAATAACAATAAAATACGTGTGAAGTTTTATTTTATTTTTCGATATTTTAAAAGAATTTTTATATTAAATCATAATAAATCAGATTTTTTTTTCAAAACCTACTTAATTATTGTACTTTTTATAGAGTAAAAAGGACGAGTCACAAGAAAGACGTGAAAGAAAAGAGAAATATATATATATATATATATATATATTAAAAACTCGATATATAATAAATTAGGTTTAAATGCGAGGAACAATTTTTGTTTGATTATCCAGTAATTTTTTAAATTAAATTTCTAATAAGCAAAAGTTTATCAGCTGAGCTAGCGGTTCCTTTATCAACCATCAGCTAGTTTATTAATAAACTAGCTTATAAGAGAGTTAACCATACTGGAGACTAGGGCAACTTTAGATGTATTAGTACATAATCCAAAAGAAACAATAATTAAAATTATTTTTTCTATAAATTAAAATTAGTAATGAAATACTTTTATAAAGAAATACTTTTTTTCTTACTTTTGTATTCTAAAAAGTTTATGAAAAAAGTGTCCAAAGTTCTAAACGGACAACATTTACTGCTCTATAAAGACTGGTTTAATATTTTTCAATTATTAGTCAAAATTCTACAATAAGTTAAATGTTTAACCAATATTATTATAATATTAAACAATTTCATTACTATAAACATAAATGTATGCTTTTATGTACCACACTGTTAATATACTGCATTATAATAAGAAGATATTATTTATTTTACCAGTTTGGTCACCTCCAAAATATTTATTATATATTATCCTAAAATTGTACAACGTGTCATCAGTTCCGAATGTTAAGTGATTTAAATTACAGAATCATAGTATTTAAGATGTTATCTTCTTAATTAATAGAAAGAATCATACCTTAACGAGAAGTTATCGCTCCTAATCTAATCTAATGTTAAACGTTTTTAATCTAATAATTAGAATAAAGAGCAAGGTCTTGAAAATTATTTAAGCTTTTTATCCCATAGCTGAAACCAAACTTTCATTTACATAGTAAGTAAATCTTTACTTAATCAAATGACGCAGTGTTTGGAATATTATTATGAATGGTCTTTGTGTCTAAAACTATTCTTGATTGTAAAATTGTTAAAAAGTCTTAGTCTAAATGGAATGATGCTAAGAGCAACAAAGCTCAATTTGATCATATGACCAATAATATTATAATATGAATTTTGATAAATTTTTTAAGATATCATAATTTAATTTTTTAACAATTTTTTTTTTAAAGTGTTATTCTAGTTTGTCTCCTTTTAAGGCTAAGTAGTTTCTCCATACACGTGGAGTAACCTCATTATTTTCATTTATTTATTTTTTGTTGTTGATAAAAAAAATACAAATTTTTTAAAAGAAATGTAAGACATTCTTGAAGTGACTTATCAACGAATAAATGATGTTAAGCATGCAAGGAAATGTGTACTCATCCAAGAATATGAGTTATTTAAGATGCAACAAGGAGAAACTATTATAAATATGTAGAAAATGTTCACTCACATTGCGAATCACTTGATAAGGTTTGAAAAAGTGTTTGACAAAAAAGAGTTCAACATCAAAATTTTGAAGTACTTGAATACAAGTTTACAACAAGGTTAATGTTAAATAAGAGATCTTATAACATTGAACAGTGCAATATTATTTGACATTGTCAAATAACAAAGCATGAGCTAAAAATGAAAGAATTAAAGGAAGAAGAGAATGGACATAAAAAAAAGTAAGAAACTTGCAATCTGCTGCTCAAAATGAAAACAACAATGACTACAATGATTCAACAAGCTTTTGAAGAAAGAGAGAAAAAGAAAAAAATCAATAAAAAAATATAACAAAAAAATCTGATTCAAATTTCTCTAACTTCAATTGGGATAAGCAGAGAGACAATGAACCATAGAATTACAATATCTTACTTCAAGCTTTCAAAGAAACTCGTGAAAAAACTTATATCTCTATATTCTTGTTCATCAAAAACACTTTTCTCACATAAACCATACACAAAGCTCTCGTGGCTACTCGGTTCCAATACCTAGATTTCTCCTAATTTATTGGATGAAGACTAATCCGACTTATAATACAGGCTGATTCAGAATTTTTACATAATCAAAAACAAACATGACGATTGTGCTATTTAAATTATGTACAACACCTCTAGTTCACTCTCTTTAGAAAGAATTGCTAAATATCTATCGTTATTACTATTAGTACAATTGGAGTAGTGTTGAAAAGTTGGCATTTGAAGAAGAAAAAGTGTGGACCATTCCCAACTAAGCATTGGTCCTAATGGTTAGTGGAAGAAGCCATTGATTATTGGTATAAGAAGTCGATGGTAAGCAGAATCGGCTTTCAGTTTCGTACAACACAATAAATGAATTGAATGCAGCAGATCTTTGGTTACGCTCACAGCGTGCATTCTGAGGCACATTCTGTGATTCAGAATCTCACAAGTGTCTTAGATCCTTTCACTATACAACCATGCCCTACCAAGATTTGCTTCCAAGTTTGTAATCTACGCAATAATCATCACACTAAGACATTGTTTGAACATGTTCAAAAGTAAGGACACGATTGAATATTCCCACGTGATGTTATTTACTAAAACTTGTTCTCTGGTTCATTATTTCTTTGTCAATATTTTATACAAATTTTATGCCCTAGACTCTTCAATTATTAGCCTTATTTACGCACGTAACTTGTAAATCTCTCCCTGTGTAATTAACTTTTGCATGCATGGAATGTTAATGGAACCTGTAGAAAAATATAATTTTCTAACAAATAAATATTATGAACACGAGATTTAGAATGGAGCTAGACACTTACAAATAGCTTTTCGTCCAATAATAAATGAAGACGAGGCCACAAAAATATTAGTTGAATGTCTTCATTTTACAGTTAAGTTGCTATTCATAAACAATGCACTAACTTGAAAGCTACATAAAGAATATTAGAAAAAGTTTATTTATGTTTTTGTTTTGATTGATATAAAAGCTGAAATAGATAATAATAATAATAATTTGAGTAAAATAAGGAAATTATATATATATATATATATATATATATATATATATATATATATATTATTCTAAGGGGGCAAAAGGAAGACAACACGTTTAATTATTCCGGGAAATATAAAAAAATTCCCAGCCAATATTAATAATAGTTAATCAAACATTTTTTTTAAAGTCCTATATTATATTCAATGAAATAAACGTCTACAATTCCCATTTGAGTTCTTAAAAAAACTTCTCATTTATAGTTTTATAGTCATCTCCTTCATCTTCTTATATAATAAAGAATTAATTAATGCATGTGATCAGTATTAAGACATGGTACGACAAGATAACTTAATTATGGTTTGTACCATGTATAATCATGCAAAAACAAGAAGAACATAGTCATTTTAAACAAGTCAGTGACTTAATTGTAAATGATTTTTTTCATAGACCTAATGTACACAATTGAAATATAAGAGATCAAAACCATACCGCTACATGATACATAAATAACTACAAATACAAATAAGTCTACCAAATTTGTTAATATCAATATGTTAATTTTTCTTTCAATTGTTCAATGAAATCATATTTGACTTCTCAGCCTTTTCGATTTAGTTTCTCAAAAATATTATTTTAACTTATGGGAGAAACTTATATTATCTTTCACAATATTGCTATTATGTGTATATAAATAGAAAATCCTTTTAGTTATTTAATTCAAATATTTTATATTAATTTAAGATTATATGTTGCTATTTATTCATTTTCATACATGTCCTATTACTCACATGTATCAATTAATTTTGTAATTAATAGATGGAACCGATATGAAGGATATCATTATAAATAAAAGGATTAACTCAGATTGATTTTCACTAACAAAAAAAAAAAATTGTCGTTATCAGTAGTGGAAATGACAGTATTAAATCTAAGAAAAAAAACACATTGGGAATAAACATATCAGAAATACTATTATTTTTTAATTGTTTTTGTTAAGAAAGGTCTAAAGGCTAATTCTTTTTAATTATCCATAAAGAAAAGATATTTCTTTGACTAAAAGACACATTTATAAATAATGTAACATTAGTAACTACGATGGTAATTATTGTGATCTTGAAGTTGTCATGAAAATTAAATGCTTTATTCTCTCTTTATATGCTTATCCTTATTGAGAGATCTTAAAATCCTACCATCTATGGACACTTTTTCTAAAATATGGGTGTTACATGCATTAATAATTTCAAACATTTTCTTTACGCTTTGGAGTGATAAATAAAACCATTCTTATTCTTTTTCCATCTATTTGGAGTGATAAATAAAACCATTCTTATTCTTTTTCCATCTATTTTTCAACAAATTTATTTAAACGGACTCTTTGAAGAAAACCAGAAAAAAAAAAAGACTCAAACTCTCATTAAAAAACTCATTTTATTTATTTGTTTACTTGAAATAGGATTAATAAATACAATTAACTTGATCTAAAATATTGAACACACGTATCAATATTTAAATATACGCATAACTAATTTTGGCAAATATATGAATATATCAATACCTAAATAGAAGACCTTTCTATATTATGAGATCCTATAAATAGAAGACCTTTCTATATTTTAAAATGTCTATTTCTATATTAATGACATTTGATCAAAATAATCGATGAAAAAAAAGACAGAAACTGGTAACAACATGCAATTAGTCGAAATGTGTACAAGGAATCCAACACTTAATTAGATGAGAGGGCTTTGATGATCTTTTAACTAGATTTTAAAAGATGTTTGAAGGTAAGAGATTTATGTGAAATAAATCCATGGAATGTTGATGTTTTAACAAAAGTATAAAATACAGGGGGCAATGCACCTTCGAAAAGTCGTCAACTTAATTTTTCTTTAAAAAAAAGTTGTCTCAATGGCAAATAGTATCATTACTACAAAGGATGAACACTTTGAAAATTTTGTGAAGTGGAAATTCTAATTAATTAAGTAGTAATCTGAACTCAAAATGGGAAAACGGGATAAACTATTGTGTCAATTTAAATATTAGAAAACACTCATAAAACATTTTAATAATTTTGAATATGAAAGAGATCATTTCTAATAGGGTAATTTCTTCTTTTATCTTAGTGTTTTTTTTTTTTTTTCTTATCCAGTAACTACATCGTGTTGTTGACATAATATATTTAGAATGTATTTTAAATTATATAATTCAGATTGTTGAAATTACGTAACCTAAAATATAAGTCTAAATATATAATTTAAAATGTAATTCAGAACATGATTACAAAATCTAAAACTTGGTTCCAAATTAAATATTCTAGATTAAAAAAATACGATATACCACTACATAATTTTGAATCATATAATTAAATCCAATTCTGAATTATATGATTTGAAATATAATTTCAAATTACATAGTTTGAAATATAACAACTACATAATTTCAAATATATTTTTCAATAGTTTAGATTATATAATTTATAGATATTCTAAATTATGTATTCTAAAATATAATTTCAAATTAATTATGAAATTTTATAACAGGCTTGTTGATATATTTTATATTGTGGAGTCAGAGGAGAAATTATAAGAGTGTAGGAAGAAAAACCCCTGTAATCAGTTTTGCCTTTAAGATTGAGAGGCCCATTCTGTTCGGAACAAAAACTAACAAAAACAACAGGCCCATTTTTCACAAAGCTGGACACGGGATTAAAATATTCTTCCAGCTTATATAGGACTATTTATTTTATATTTTTAGAAGAGAAAAAAATCTCATTATAGAATAAATATTATTTAATAATAATTTTTTTAAAACTATTTTGAAAACAAAAATATCATTTATTTTTACTTTTTAAAACCTTAAAATCAAAGTACAGAAAAAGTTGTTCTGGTTTTCTATTTTCAATTTCCTATCACTCATGATAATCTCATCTTCCTCACTTCTACTGTCTGAAAAACATTTTTTCGAATTTCCATAAAAAAACATTTTTGTTTTTTTATAAAACAGACTTTGAAACATAGGATGAAAAATAAAATTCAAACAGACTCCTAATGTATTCTATTTTCTACTGGTGAACCAAGCTTACGACATGATTTGTACGAGCGGTCTTAGGTTGAATATGTTTAGAGATCAAAATAGCATCACATGATTAAATTTGGAGGTTTAGATCAAATAACTGGAAGCATTTTGAAATTTGTTTAAACTTTCCTTAATTTAAAAACCTAACGTTATGTCTAAGGACATCCTAAGAAATTTATTTTTTTGTTTTTCACTTTTCGTAGCATAAATTTTCCCAAAAAAATAATCAATAGCAAAAAGATCCTGAAAAATTATGATCCATTTTTCTTAATTTCAGAATGCATTCTTAATTTTGTATTTAATAATATACGATCTGAAATTCGAATGTATTTCAGATTATACTCTATTTTAGAATGTATCATTTAAAATATAAGAATATTGATGTTCCAATTTTCCATTGTATAATTTAAAATATAAAAATATTGGACTATCCAATCCAATGAAAATAAAAATCCTAAACTACACAGTAACTTTAAATTTCCAATTTTATGGAGGTGTATCTTAAAATATGAGGGTGCAGAGAGCAACTTCCCATTTCCGGGGATGAAAAACTGGGCCTTTTGTTATTGAGCCAATGGAAATTGGATCCTATGCTAGTCCAGAGTTCAACTTCCGCGACGAGAAATCGTCAAAGAAGCTTAAAGTGCTTCTACTAAATAATTATAATTAAAATCTATAAAGTCTATTTAACGAAAAATAATAATTCATTGATGTCAAGTCCCAATTTAGTCCAGACAAATAAATTATTTCAACTTATAAAATAATATAAAAATTAAAATAAAAATGTGTGTTATTAAAAGATAATAATTAAAAATAATTAAAAAACGAAAATAATAAGTAATAAATATTAAATAATTAATGATTAAATAATAAAAACAAAATAAAAATAAATATATATTAGAAAAGGAGAATAAATAATAAAAAACAAAAAAAGAAATGAAGACTGTTTTCAAACTACTTACTTGATTTGCACGTTCAAGATAATAAATAAATAAATAAATAATAAAAAATAAAAAAAGAATGAGTCAATGGCACTAGACTTTCATGTTCTCACATCTTAACTCCAACGTATTATTTTTTAAAAAAAATACATATATATTTGTAAATAATAATTTTTGAAACTGCTCATATTACAACCCACATTCTCCACTACATAAAAATAAAATTAATAATAAATAATGAATTATTATCGTTGGAAAATGGCTTAAGTCTCATTCATGGGTAAAAAAAAATATAAATAACAAGGAGAAGGAGTAAAAGATTGATAACTTCCTAAACCACTTGGATTTAAAAAAATATTAATTAAAATAAGAAAAAAAAGGAAAAAAGGAGATATATTAAGAGAAAGAGAGAAAAAGAAAAGACACGGATCATCAGTGAGATTGAAAGGAGAAAAAGAAAAAACAGTGAGAAGAGAAAGACGGAAAAAATACACAGAAAGAGAATGACATAGATTGAAAAATTATCGTGCTCTTAGGGTCATTGAGAGCAGAAAGGAAAAAGGAAGAGTCTAAAGTTTTCAATCTGCACTTTGTTTTCAGTTTTTTCAACTGTCTAGTCTTCATATTCGAATATATATGTCTGCTCTGTGATGTAATGTTTTGTTTACCGTGCATCAATAGTTATGGTCCTGTATCAATAGAAATGTTATATTCTAATTGTTCTTGTGTTTTGCACGTTTGGATGTGAACATCAAATTAAAATTTGTAATCATTATAACACTTGTATAGTTACTGTTTTGTCACAACCTTCATGTCTAATGTTGATGGCTGAGTCAAGCACGTTCATATACCACTAGCTTTAACGGGATAAAACAAATGATAATTTCATTAAGTTTTTTAATTTGTTTTTTTACTCAACCTCTATTTTATTATTTTATTTTCTTCTTTATCATGTTAATTTATTAATTTTTGTTGTTTTTTTTTAAATAAAATAAATACAAGAGCAGTCTATTTTGAATATAAGGTATAAAAAACAAATTTTTCGAAAATAAAATATGAAAACGGTTTCATATAAAAATAAAGAAAAATGTTTTATTTTAAAATCTAAAATTAGTTTTTCCCCTTTCGAAAATAAAAGATTTCGTTAATAAAAAAAAGCAGCCTCTTAAAATAATAAAAACAATAAAAAATTTATAAAAGGGAAAATTCTTTTCTTAAAATAGAATAAAAAATAGTTTTTTTTTTCTTTCATATAAACCTTTTTTTTTAATAAAAAAACAGTCTTACTAAAAAATAATAAAAAAAAAACATTTTTTTAATAAAAAAAGAAGCATAAACATAAGTTATAAGGAAAATTAAAACAGATTTAAAAAAAAAAATCTCTAAAACAGCTTTTAAAAATTAAAACAGATTTAAAGCTTAAAAATCTATAAAATAGTTTTTTTAAAAATTAAAACAGATTTAAAACTTAAAAATCTATAAAATAGTTTTTTTAAAAATTAAAACAGATTTAAAACTTAAAAATCTATAAAATAGTTTTTTTTTAAATTAAAACAGATTTAAAAATTCAAAGCAATTTAAAAAAAATAAAAAAACGGATTTAAAAGCTTTTAAAATAAAAAATCGATCTTTAAAATTAAAAAAAAAGAAAAAAGTTTTGAAAATTAAAAAAAAAAACATAAAACAGTTTTTTTTTTTAAAATTAAAATATATATA
>Ga0099824_1006547_pt1 | contig 15921 bp, 9 predicted proteins | sample SiratrowhiteBW_FD_76837 | JGI IMG/M metagenome (GOLD analysis project Ga0099824, IMG submission 76837) | Root nodule microbial communities of legume samples collected from California, USA - Siratro white BW | ecosystem: Host-associated > Plants > Roots > Nodule | place: USA: California...
AAAAAATAAAAAAAATTTTTTGATAAAAAAAAAAAAAAAAAAAAAAAAAAAACTTTGAAAACTAGTATCAAACACGGATTGATTATCATCAAATAGTGAAGGGAACTTAAGAGAGTGAAGGAAAATATGTCCAAGTGAAGAAAGCAAAAGTTTTACTTCATTGAATTCTTAAAGTAAATATTTATTTTTGTAAACTTTAAAGATAATATTTTCACACACTATTTATTTAAGATAACTTATTTGAAACCTAACCCATCATCCAAGATTTAGATTTTGTTCCTACAGAACCATCTTTCAATGGGTCATTTCTTCTTGCACCTTCATACATTTCTTTTGCACACTCATAAACATAAAAATTCTCATTTTATCTTTTTCAAATTATATAATTTAGAAGTAATTTTTGACTTTTAAATTATATAATTTAAAAATTTTAAATTAATTCAGATTGTGTAATTTAAAAATAAAAAATAATTTTTAAAATGTATAATTTAGAAACGTTTTTAAATTTCACACTATTTTTAACTTTTAGATTGTACGTTAAAAAGCCAATAAACATATATGAGAGTGGTGAATGCAGAAAAAATAATTGGTTAGACATTAATGTTGCATTCGAAACTCAACCCTTGATCCATCATGAAATGGATATTAAATTAGACATTGAATCATTAGCGATCCATTTGAAACCAAACCCATCTAAGGAACCCTTTATATCCTTTACTCATCATACTTCACTTTGTGCTTATGATCATGGGTAAAATGAAGAAAATGAGATTAAGGTGGAGACGAATCCCATGTTTTATCTAAATGAAGACGAATCTCATGATTTTGAAAGCTCATGAACAGTACAGCACCATATTCAATTATCCAATGCATGAAATTCGATGTAGAAGGCAAAGATTCACGTACTAATAGATTAAAATTTTTCATTACTGTTAGGTTTGATTGATTCTTGTGTAAAAAAAATTGTCAACTCTTATTTTTATTAATTTTTGTTGTTGGCGTGTTACCTTAAACTCCTGTGTGATTTAATTACACTATTAACTTGTTAGCATTGAAAAACATAGGTCATGCAAGAATTTTTATTGCGAAAATTCTATGCATCTTAATTCCAAAATATTATCTTAATATCTATTCTTTTATCATAAGATTATGTTAACACAGTCAAAAAATAAATCATAGTTTGACACTCATTAATAACTTAAAGGGACAGGAAATTACAATTATAATGTTCAAAATTCAAGACTAAAATAACAAATTTAGATTTAGAGAACACAAACAAAAGTTATGATACTAAAATCAAATTCAAACCTAACATAGATCCTATGATGATGGACCCTTTAATTTTTGTTTTAAAATGATAATTATTTCCAAGTTCCTAAATTTTCAATTCCACTATTTCAGTTTCCAACATCCTTATCTTGGGTCACACAATACAGTTTCACAAACCCGCTTCAAGCACCACACTTCGCGCGCTCCCTGAAAACCCTAATTTTTGCGATCAAGCTTTTCAATCTCCAATAGTTAGCTTCATCTCTTCACCAAAGAAAATGGGTGAGGCTGTGGAAGCTGAAGAAAGGCCCAAATTCAGAGATATTAGACGCTATTTCTGCGAGTTTTGCGGTATCTGCAGGTCCAAGAAAACCCTCATCACCTCTCACGTGAATTCACACCACAAGGTGGTATCCCTTTTTCATTATTTCACTTTCGGTTATGCAAAATCTAATCTTTTGCAAGAAACCTCATTTAAATGTCAACTGGGTGAATATGTGTTTGATTTTGCCTTTGATATGTCTTAGGAGGAGGTGGGAAAGGCAAGAACTGAAATAGAAAGAGAACCCAAAGCTGAGGCTGTGAAATCCAACACGTGTGAGGAATGTGGTGCCAGTTTCAAAAAACACGCTTATTTGTTGCAGCACATGCAAAGTCATTCGCTTGAGGTAATGCTAATAACACATTTTTCTATTTCTCATTGGGAATGTTGTTATATAGCTTTTGTAATTCTATAAATTTTAGTTGGTAGCAAAATGTTTATTAGAAATTCTCAAATGCAATAACTCTATTAGTTGCTTATATAAGCAACTCCTATAAGGACTCTTTGAGAACTCATTTTCTCCAATGGTATTCAAGTTTCTGAACCTTAAGAACCAACATAAGTAACAACTTGGGAGTTGCTTTTAGAGAGTGTGTCGTTGAGAGTTGTTCTTGCCTAATAATAAAGATGACTTTGTTTAATTTTCCTAATTCATTCTTTTATTGTATTTTTTTCATTATGTTTTATCCAGTACTACATTCCTTGAAAATTGTTTTGTGGGAGTTATAGGTTTATGTTGTATTGTGTTAGTTGTTACATGGACTGAAGATGAATATTTTTGCAGGATAGTAATTTATGACTCTAAAATCATTGGATAAAATGTTATAGTGTGAAGCATTGGATCCCAGAGAAAGAACTCCAAAATGCACGAGGCAGCATGTTTAGACTTGATGGATCAGTATCAGGTTGGGAGACCTCCTGAGAAGCTCCATCAAGGATGCCTCATTCACGCAAAATTGAGGTTGGCAATTTGTATTTTGTTCTTGTCAAGGTATGATAATAATTGTGTGTCTTTTGGCTTCTGGCTTTGACATGCTATGTGTGTGTGCGCGCACGCGTGGTGGTTCCAGAGGTCGTATGTGTGTGTTGTGGATGATTGTCAAGCAAGTTACCGAAGGAAGGATCACCTGAATCGTCACCTTTTACAGCATCAAGGGAAGACTTTTAAATGCCCTGTTGAGAATTGCAGCACCGAGTTCTCTTTGCAAAGCAATGTGAAGCGACATGTTGAGGAGATCCATGATGACAGTTCTACCTGTGACAAAACTCACAAGCAGCACACATGTCCAGAAATTGGCTGTGGAAAGGTTTTCAGATTTGTATCACAGCTACGAAAACATGAAGATTCTCATGGTAGGCTTAGCTCCTTTTGGTTTTCTGTATGAGTTAGTGAATTTCCATGGATTTTTGTAAGGCACTTTATTGTGAAAGATGTTTGGCACAATTTTGAGGAAAGCCTTTATCTTGCAGTTAAGCTGGAGTCAGTAGATGTGTTGTGCTTAGAGCCTGGTTGCATGAAGCATTTCACCAATGTCCAGTGCCTTCAAGCCCATGTAAAGTCCTCCCATCAATACATGACCTGTGAAACTTGTGGTACTAAGCAACTAAAGAACAATATTAAGCGTCACATGCGCACTCATGAACCTCTCAGTTCACCAAAGACCTTATTTCAATGTGAGTTCAAGGGTTGTAGCTGCACATTTTCAAGAGTAAGACTTCTTATTCTTAAACATGTTTCATGTAAGTTCCAAATGAATTCTCAATCTGGTTACAAGTTGAACTTTTTTTAAAGTTTTCTTGGTTATGTGTCAACAGAAATCTAATCTTGATAAGCATAAGAAGGTTGTTCACTTTAAGGAAAAGCCTTTTGTGTGTGGGTTTGCTGATTGTGGCATGAGATTTGCTTACAAACACGTGCGAGATAACCATGAGAAAACCGCAAAACATATTTTTACCCTTGTAAGTTCTTTTGCCTTACTGTTCTAGTTCTTGTGCACATCTGATAATAGATACTTTGTTTTGCCTTTTTGCTAATGTACTCATAAGATTTTCACGGTACAGGGTGATTTTGAAAAGGCTGATGAAGAGTTCAGATCAAGAGCTAGGGGAGGGAGGAAGAGGAAATATCCTAGTGTTGAAATGTTAGTCTGGAACAGAGTTACCCCACCAAGTCAATTGGAGAGTTGGTTTTTCATGCAGGATAGTGAGTAAGGTGCATTCAGCATTGCCTACTCTTGATAAAAGTAGGTTAAATGTAAATTTAATGTGTTGAAATGAGTATAAATAAAAAGTAAATTAGGTACATTTAGGATTAATATTAGTGTTACGGATAGGATTTAGGACTACAATGATGTATAATGTGATAGATATGGCATCTTGGGCATTTGATTTTGGCTCTTGGGGTTGGTGTTTGAAGGTGATAGATATGCTTTCTAATTGCCAACTATGTTTGAATTGGTGAAGTAGATGAAAGGGAGAAAAATGAAAAATGATTGAATGAAGTGGAAGAAAGTGCTTTTAGCATCTAATTAATATTAACATATCCTTTACTTAATTGGTATTTCAATTAGTAAAAGTTATATTACTTTTTAAGTTTGTATGTGTTTCAAAGTTTAAATTAATGGAGATGTAATTTTTTACGAGTGTTCTTGGTGCCATCTTTAACTACACAATTTTATGTTTTATTAAATTAAAATAAATTTATTGCTTGATAAAATGTGTTACTATACAGTTTCGTTAAGCAAATAATTCTCTTTAATTTATATTTTTAAAAATTATTTATATTTTATTACAATTTATATATAAAAAAATGCAGAGATAAAAGTGCCATTCCGCTAGTAATAATAAAATAATTAATTTAAATATTGTACTATTTTAGGGTTTAGGATTTATTATTTTAAGAATTATAAATAAAATAGCCTCATAAAAAACAATTTCTATTTAAAGTAGCTTAGAGTGAAGGAGAGATAAAGAACATTGTGGAATAAGTTTTTTGAAACATATATATTTTCCACCGTTTCAGAAGAATAGAGAAACATATACCTCCCATTGTTACAAATGAAGTAATTCAAAAGGTTAAAAGAGCAAATTATGTGTGTAGTAGAAGAGAGAAAACTTGGAATGGAGATTATGTCCCTTCTGTTGGTGATTAGGATGCAAGTAGTAACTATGGAGGTGCAGGAAACAAAGCCTTGTTTGTATTTAAGATTAGGGCTAAGCCCAATCCATTCAGCATTACCAAAAAACCCAATATTCATACGAATTAGTTAACTACAATCAACAACCGCTATTAAAAGGTTGTATGAACAAAACGGGATACTATTCGTATTTTTATTATTTATTTATTTCATTGAGTTAAAATTTAATTATTGTAATAAATTTTAGTATTTTATATATTAATATGTATATTACTTTCTATATAATATATATTTTCAATATATTTATTTATTTTTATGTTCAAATAACCCCTAAACCACTTGGAATGAAATAACTTGTTAGAGCTAGGTTGGGATTTGTTTTTCAAATAGTTCAAGGACTTGGTATATTTCTTTTTTTAATTAGCCTTTTTGAAAAACAAACTTATGCAAAGTTTAAAGGAATAAAAATACATACGAACTTTTAATGAAAATAGAAATGGAAGCTTTAATGGTAAAAATGGGAGCATGAAAATTGTGATTAAAAAACTGAGCATAATTATGAAATATTATTATTCCATTTTGAAGGGTGAGCAAGTTGTTACTAAATAAAGTATAAAGTGGGAGGGGATTTGAAGTTCAATGGATGTTACTGTGAGATAGATATTCATATTCCTCTTTATTGGTTGTTGTTAGTTTGAACTTCATCATTGTGTATCCAAACTATCTTGCATCTCATCATTTCATATCACAATTTCTTATTCCTTCTAATTATTACCTCATTTTCTTTGTTATTGTTATTTTGTAATTTAAGACCCAAGATCATAATTATAAATTGAAATTCAATTAATTAGCTTAACAACATGAACACATTCTATGGTTTTATTTTCTTTTTCTTCTTTTGAAGATTTTTTGTATAGAAGTAAATATATTGAAAATATGAAACAAAATTTAAATAGATGACATATTTTCAGAGTTTTGCTGATAAATATTCTTAGTAAGGAAAATTTAATATATCTTATTAGATGTTTTTAAATGCCTAAAAAGTAAATATTAAATAATTTTTATTTTTAATATGATGAGTAGTTTTCATTGAGCACTTTCTAATTTTGCTTCTTTAAATATTAGTTAGTGTTAAGGATGTTTAAGAGTTGGGTTGAATTTCACCAAACCTATTACTCACTTTGATTGAAAAACCTATTACTCACTTTGATTGAAATAGCTTGAATTAGATTCATGTGATCTTGTATAAAAAAAATCCGATTTAAGTTAGATTGGGTCAATAAATACTTAAAATCAAAATCATTTTACAAATATTAAAAATACTTTTAAAAATATACTGTTGCTATCTCAGAGTCTTATAAAATTTATTAAAATATTATTATTCTTGTATATAATTAGAAATTTTATCTCGATAAATATATATAAACCTTATTTTATAAATCAATTTTGTGATTAATATTATAAATTAAAATAATAATTTTAAAGAATAAATTTATCTCACTACCTCAAATAAAATTTCTCAATATTCTCTTATGTTGTATCTTTCTTGGATACCCATAACCCCAGAATTTGCCTAAAAACTTTTTTCTCAGCCATTACAAATTTTATTTTATTTCTTTTATCTCTATATTTAATCTCCTTTACAATTTCTTTTTTTCATTCTATCATTTGTTTATCTTTATCCCTAAAAAGTTCACAAATTTTAAAAGAAATAGTCAATAACTAAAAATAATTTTGTGCCACTACCATTTAAAAGCAAGAAACTATTATGCAAAATAATACAAAAGCTTAAAAAACCTACCCATTACTAAAATTAAAAAGCTTAAAAAACCTAGCCATTACTAAAATTAAAAAAAAAAAAAAACATTTTTCTCATTGAGAAATGGACTTGTGCACTGTTGACAACATTCATTGTGCATTGATATTGAAAGAGCAGTCTTTCCATGAAATTCCCCATCACTCTCTTTTGGTCAATTGTGGTTTTTGAGAGAAGTATTCAACCATGTGGGTCCCTCCTCAGTCAAACCCTAATTTTGCATTCCAACATTGAATCTAAACCAAAGTCAGGGGCTACGTACCAAAATCTAAAATAAAATAATTAACCTCTTCAAATTGTTGTACCTCAATTCTTGATCAACTTCATTTTCAGAATTCCATAAAAGTTATAACCTTTTTAATTGAAGAAAAAAGGAAGTAAAAGTTCATCATAGATTCATTTGTTTGGGAAGAAGTTGGAAATTTGAACACGACAATTAACCTCATTCACCCAAATTTGGATGTTCTTCAAAAAGGTGTTTCAGTTACAATAAGTTTGGACAACTTACAAGTAGAATTAATTTAATTGAACTTTTCAAGGGTGGTGGTGGAGTGCACACTTTTTCTTTTTATGAATATAAGTTTATGTATAATTTTTGTAATTTTTTAATTGCCAAAACATAGTGTTTTCTTTCCAACACAAACACTCAATTTTCTCAAGAATTTAAGAGACATGAAATAAGTTAATATCTTTTTTAATTTGAGTTTTGCGTGTTCTCGAAATTTAAATCTCATTCACTCTAATTAAAGTATTTAAGAGATATCAAATAAGTTAATATATATATATATATATATATATATATATATATATATATATATATTATATAAAGAACAGATATATTATTTATTTTATGAAAAGTAAAAAAAAAAATGCTTAAGCAACTCTTTTAGAAAAATATGACCTCAAATAGTCTCGAGATCTATCATTGTTTAATGACGTCAACATATCAAATCTTAATTCTTACGAAAAAAAGTCGAAAACTCTTGATTTAATAAATTGTTCAATCAAATAGCGCTTGAAAGCTAAGTTAGTTAACCAACATATAAACAAATAAGATAAGAAAAAAAACCACAAAAAATTATGATAATTTACCCTTTATAATTTAATTGAGAAATAGACCTATTTTATTATTATTATTATTATTATTATTATTATTATTATTATTATTTATGTAAAATAAATCATGTTAGAAAATAAAGACTAACATCATGCTCACCTAAAATTTTAAACAGTATTAATCATTAGTCTTACCGATAAATAATTAGTATTAATTTATAAAAGTTTTAGGCCACGACCCTTTATTTTTTGCTTTTTCATATTTTTCATGTTTATGTGCTTCTTTTTTTAATTATTTTTTTCATGTCTTAATATTTTTTCTTTCGTACCTAAATTATATAAATTAAAATTTAATTCAAGGAGAATTTATTGTACATATAAATATATGTATATTCTCAGATCTTGGATAAATTTATCTTAACATATGAAAATTGAGATTTGTAGACATAGTTTATTTAAAATGGATAAGGTATTAATATTTGCTTTATACAAATTTTAAAGAAGATGTTAATTAAGTTATAAGCATATGACTCGTTTGATGACATTTATTCATTAAATGAAGGTTGGGTATTTTAAAATAGTTTTAAAATAATTCATTAAAAATGTGTTAAGCATTCATACCTAAAATAATTCATAGATAAAGGAATGTTGGATATTTTAAAATAATTCATTAAAAATGTGTTAAAAAAAAATAAAAAATAAAAAATTACTATTAAAGTGTTGACACGTCACACTTTTCTATCTCTACTGAATTAATCTGATTGCTTTTTAGGCCTCCATATTTTTAATACAGGAAAATAATTTAAAATTAAAAAAAATAATAGAATTTGAACTGTGTGATTATTTTGCTTAAATACAAATAATGATATTAATTAGATATTGCAAATAAAGATAATAATGGAGATTATTTTGCTTAACTATAAATAATTATGATGAATTGGGATTTATATCTCAATTAAGTACATTAGAGTGGAATTAGGAGGACAAGTTTTTAAGAGAGCACTAAAGTTACACACGGAAAATTATTGAAGATTACAAAGGCTTGAATTAGAAGAAAGAGGTAAATTTTGTTAAAGTTAGAAGAAAGAGGTAAATTTTGTTAAAGCTGGTTTTCAACTGGTATGTCTTGATTGCTCAGCCTCATGTGATTATTGTGTTTGTCTTTGTTTTGTTTGTTTTGACCTGTTGAAATTTGAATATCATGGATATTAGTATTTTGTATTGCTTGTAAATAAATCTGCATTATAAATGTGATCTTGTTATATCGGAGATCATGCTCTAAACAAGTCTCATGCTTGTTTTTGTTATACAGGAGAGGCTGCTATAAGCACATATAGATGATGTTTAATTCTTCTTAAAGGCCGTTGTTTCCCACAGTCTCAGGGGAAAAAAATTAACTAAATCTCAGTAGATCATTAAAGAAAAAACATTAGAGCACTCAAACAGGTACTCAAAATCATAGAGAACAACAAATATTACAAATATTTAATAGAACCACTGAGCACTTATCCACCCTCAATCCCCTACAAAATGAAGAGGTTGTTGCTCTTGTCATAATCTCCATCTCAGCCATCCTAAAACATTCTCAAAGTGCAAATTTCTAAAATTCAAAATCCATGTGAATCATGGAAGCAAGAACACCAGAGCACTCAATAGGAACCTTAACCTCCATGTGAGCACTCCAAAAGAAACCCTAAATCATTTTATTATTATTATTACCATTACTTTTTTTTTTCTTTGTGTTCTTAACAAATCAATAAATAATGTTTTATTTCAAATAAATTTGTGAAAATATTAAAAAGAATATAAAATATTTCCAAATTTTCTAGGAAAAAATATAAAAAATATTTTTCAAAAGTTAATAAAATATCAAATTTTCGAAATTAAGAATATATATAAAAAAAATTTCAAACTAAAAAATATATAAATCAGTTTTCAAAATAAAAAAATAAAATAGTTTTAAAAAGTAAAAAATATAAAAATTTCACAAAATTAAAATAACAAATTCCCAAAATTAAAACTACGTGAAACCCTGATTTTCTTTTGTGGAAATATGTACGACCAATGTCAATCTTTGTCGGACCCAAAAAAATAAAAAAATAAATGTTTATTTGTCTTATTTTTACTTATTATTTTTATTTGCATAATTATTATTTATTTGTATCATGTTTATTAGCATGTTTTCTTTATCTTGTTTATTTATTTGTTTTGCTTTTGTATTAGTTTGTTTTGTCATTTTATTTGTCTTTATTCATATTATTATTGTTATTATTTGAGAAAAATGACATTTTGTAAAACTACACATATTTCTACTCATTTGATTAAAGGTTAGTAGACATTTTATTTTTGATTTTTCTGTAGTTTTCCATAATAAACTATGGTGATAACTCACAATTCTCAATCTAAATATTTTTAAATTTTTTTAATCGCCCCTTTGTGAATCCGGTCGCTGTGACAGATACAAACTCTCACTAAAATGATACCATATAACTTGAGTAAGGAGATTTCATAGCATAATTTAATGTGTTATTCTACAAGTCACCGATCAAGTAAAATAGCTTCATTCAATAGATATTTTTAGATGTATGAGTCATTGTTAATTCAAGTATTCAATGTATAATGTTATGATTTATTTGTGATATTTGATTGATTAAAATAATTATAAATGATATATGATATGAATTTAATTGAAGTATCTTATCTTACTCAAGTGTTTAAATCATATAGATTAAGTTATTAGATAATAATAAGAACCTTAAGGATAATTTATTACACAACATATGCATGTACCTGATTTTGAATGTCTTAATTTTTTTAGCTATGAAGCCAAGATATAGTTAATAATAATTTCTTAGAAGAGTCAATTGAATTCCTTATATTTATTTGATATTAAATCTATATATTGATGATGTATACTTAAAGTAATGAATTTGATAATTAAATATATTGATCAGAATTATTTTTTATAATTATTTTGTTAAATAATTATATTATATTTAATAATTTACTCTTTTATTTTATTATGTTTGGGAAATATTGTGACTATGAATATATGAATCAATATAAGTCATAACAAAAAAATGATTTCAAATTAACAACAAAGATGTAAGAATTTTTTTTCACTAAAATTGTAGGAATTTTACAATATTTTCAATCCTCAAAAACCCATGTACTGTTTTCCTAACATATTCCATGCTAAAATACTAATATTATTATATATAAAATTGTTCAAGTATAGGTATCTCTCAAGGTATATAATTAAAGTACAAAGATATTAACGAAAAATGTCTCTGAAGAATATATATATTTAAAGAATAAAAGAATTGGATCATGATGAATATAACAAAAAGTACGAGTTCTAGCTAGTAACATTTAAAGTCTACATTCCATATATGTATACTAAGAATATATCAGAAATATCAGATACGTGTGCAATTATTTTAGTAATGTTTTCAGATTTTCATATAGAATTATTATTATTATTATTATTATTATTATTATTATTATTATAATAACGGGATAATAAGTTAAATAAGTTTATCCACCTTATATTAAAAAGTTGTTTTTAAAGTAAAGGAAAGGTTTTTTTTTTATATATTTAACAAAACAGTTTACATAAAATTAAGATGTTATGATTAAAAATTAAAAATTTCACATGATATATAAAAAATTAAGGAATCCATATCGACTCCAAATTTTAAATGTTTAAATATGATTTTTAGAATAAATTATATTAACATCACTTTAAATTTTTCTCAAATTAAACTTTTATCAAAGTGAACTGGTATCTCAATTATTATTTTTAAATTATATGGAAATTTTTCTTTTGTTTTAAAAAGATTAAAATTATACGAAGAGATGAGTTTTAAATCTAACTCAATCTTATAAAATTTATACTTATTTTATAAACTATTAAAAAATCTTATCTCCAGTTGATATGAGATTTCCAACACATCTCTCCTTATGCCAAGACTTTTCAACTCGAACATAAACTTATATATAAGGATGATCTGGTAGCGGTCCTATACCTAATAACTTTGTTAAGATAGACTCTCATACTATATCAAGAAATAAATTTTTAAGTCTAACTCAACCTTACAAAATTGACTTGTAATTAAAATAAAATTTACATTCATTTTATAAATTATTAAAATGCCTAATCTCTAATTAATATGGGATTTCCAGCACATTGTGTAGTTTTATTTACATCATACATTCATTTCTTAGATTTATAAAAAAAAATATCTTCACCATTTTCTTACCTTACATTTGCCGTAAAGGAAGGTCGTTGAAAGATGAAAAAAAGTTTGAAAGCATAAGCGTAATTATCAAGGAGTGTTAGTGTAAATTATTTTTTTCGTTAATTTCAAGTTTTCATAAAATATATAACGAATTAATAAATTAAATTTTTAATATTACTTTTATGATTATATTTGTTTTAGATAGATTGCTGGACGAGTTTTGCCTAAAAAATTGTAAAATGGGTCAATTCAACTTATTTAAACCCATTTTACATCTACCTACCAAAAATAGGTCGTCATGAACTAATTTGAAATAGTTAACATATAGAAATCATGACTAGCTTTGTCGTAATCAGATTTCTTTTAAAGAATATTTTTTTTTAAAACACAGTAAGTTTTAATTGATTAACTAATATATGTAATTAGAGAAAGAATTATTATTTTTTCATGTCAAATCATTCATTTCAATCAATAATTAAGATTTAATTTGTAAGTATTCATTTAAATTAGAATCTTATTACCTATTTACATCTTTCAAATAATACAATACAAACTTATAATTTAAATTATAACTTTTATTTTAATTATGATAAATCAATTTTAATGTCATAATACAACATAAAAAAAGTTAATCTACATAATCCGTTTATTGCTTGTCGAACTAGTGCCATTTAGCAGAGGAACCTGTTAAACTCAATCTATTTTATTATCCCTGACTTATAAGTAGGTTAAATCCTAATTCTTAACTGATTGTAAATTTGTTAACATTTACGTTAATTTTAAGAAATTTAACCCATATTCTAAATTTATAATATTTTTATTATCTCTTATTTCTTTATATATACATATTTCTCTTATTTTTATCTTAGTAATTTTTTAAATTGAAGACAATTGTCCGAGACTAAGAAAATAATTGACACCAAGTTGTAGATGTACAATAGTTGAAAATTAAATAAAAAAAATTTAAAATTAGTTCAGTCTTTATATAATTATTTTTAAAAAAATTGTTATTGTTTATAGAAACAAGTTGTATATAATATTGTTACGTTAGGATATATCAAAGAAAAAAAAATACAACGTAGTTAAGTCAATATACTTTATAACAATTAGTATCAGGAGCAAAAATGCTATCACGTTTACGTATTTATATTTCGAAAATTTACAAAAATAACTTGAATTATTGTAAAATATTATAATTAAAAAATATAAAAAATAGATTTTACATTTTTTTATTTGTTCGAAATATAAAATAATTAAAAAAAAGTTGAATACAAGGATGTCATAAAATTAAGAATTATGTATTTTATAGAAGAATGAAATGAATTGTATACATGAAATTTAATTTGATTTTTGTTTTGTGATTGGTTGAATTTGGGTGGTGGGACCCTAGATGCAATGAAGTTGTGTGAAATAGGGAAGAAAAATAGGGTGGTTCAGTACAATAGAATCACGCGTGTGTTGGAAATGAATCAAGTGGTGGAAATTGGAGTGAGATTGGCGCGTGGGGTAAGGTAATCCCACGTGGTCAGATACATTGCACACACCACAATTGCTATTAATTGGATTCTAATAACCACTTGCATTGCATATATTCTCCCTCTTCACTCTCTCTCTCTCTCATATCCATGCATGCATCATTCATTACCTCTTTCATGCCAATCCATCATCATCATACAAATCATAATCATCATGTGATATTCTGTCTCTCACTCACCACCTTTGATTTCAACCCAAAGGATATATCTTTCTCACCACTTCTACCACATTCCTTTTAATATTCATTTTTCTAATGGGTACCACAAGGTTGATTAAAAAAAATTAAAGAATGCATAAAATTAATTCCTTTGTGGTTAAGGAATTAAATATAAAAATTTATTTAAATATAAGTAAATAACTTAATCCTATATAATTAATGTTGTTATTTTAAAAATATTTTTAGTTTACATATATATACCTCATTCAATACATATAATCAAAGACAATTTAAGAAGTGTTCTTCTTAACTTTATGATTTTTCTTAAAGTAAACTTAACTAAATTTTTTAATAGATTTGAAATTATGCATTTGTTTTCTATTTTTAGGTCAAAGACGGTAGTTCGTGCATGTTTTTTAATAATTTTTCAATTTTTTTTTAAAGTAATAATCTTTTAAATTTCTTAAATGGTATTTTAAATAGACAGGATAACAACGTTCCTTATAAAAATATATTGATTTAAAAAGTAGATATAAATGCTCATATAATCTCCAATGCTGTATAGATCATTACGAGAGGAAATTTTATTTTATTTTATACCTCTTACTATCTTATATTATTTTAAATCTTTTTTTTTTAATTTCTGAATCAATACAAGAATTATTCTAATAATTTTTGATTTGCTTAATAGAAGAGATGTTGTTAAGACATTTTTTTTTTTAATTTTATAATCTAGGTTTTTATCTTTAAATTTTATATTATGTGAATATATTATTATAATGAGATTAGATCTTAAATTTGTTTATGAAAAAGTGAGTTCATGTTCTTCCGAAAGCTAATAATTTAATACGAATCAAATTTAAAATCTGATGCAAGCAAAGGGAGTAGAAGTGTTTGAAAAGTAATGTGATGTATTAGAATTTGTGTGTGAGAGAATGAAGAAAAAGGCAATTTGAATTTTGACAGAAGATTAGGGCATGCAATGAACTGAGACACGTAGAAGCTGAAAGCTAACGTGGGTTGAGAGATAAGCGTATCATAGTCACCACACCCACGCCCATTCCCATGTTGATTCTTGTCTAGTGTCTTCTTCCTCTTCTCACTTTCCAACCTAAAGCATTCTTGGATTTTGAAACACACCCTCTCTCATTTTCCTCAACAAAATTCTGGACTATATATGTATTGGACTCTGTGATTTTCTAAGAATCAGAAAGTATGGTCCTCCACAGCATCAACTTTGATTATATGCTGTTTCCCAATCATCAATAATGAATCATGAATTCACCACAATTAAATACTATTTCCATTTTTCATTTCAAAACAATCACCTCTTCTATATGTTTTCATATTTCTTTTATGTTCTTGTTCACTAATATAACAAACGTAAATTTCATGGAACAAAGTTTCATCTTTTAAATCATTTCTCATATCCATTATCAAAATCTCGTAAATTTGTATCGAACAAGGTATCTTTTCTTTTTTTCTAACAAGTTTTTGAATTCTAATATTTTTAACAATTAAATAGGAAATTGGAGTCTTGATTGGAGATATTTAGTTTGACTTAATAAACGTGTAAGTTGGAGGAGAGAAAAAAAAGTGAAATTAAGGATTAAGGAATGGTTAAGAAAATTAGAATCGATGAATGTTTAGATTTAACTATACAATTTGAGTTTTTCTTTAGTTAAGTTTGGTTGCAGTGGTATAATTGTGGAAGTAATACTATAAGTATATGAAATTGAACATTTTGAACTTATCACTACAATGGATTTGGTTAAAAGAAAATGATTTTAAAGTTCTTATATTTTACATTATTTATGCATATTTCATTTGAAGGTTGAATTATTAATTAAGTGATGCTTAAACGATGACTCTAATTTTAAGTGTAAAGAATTATCGTTTGAGTGATCATTTGAATGCTTAAATAACAACTCTTATGAATTCAAGTTAAGAGTTTAAACTTCGAAGAAAGAGAAGCAATGGCTATCTCTTTTCTGTCAAGCAACATTTTTTAACTTCAACAAAGAGAAACTGAAGATTAAGGAATATTTTTACGAAGTTTTGTTCTTAAGTGTTTATAGAACATTTAAGCGATATGATCTCTTGCTCAAGTGACACTAGTAGCTTGAGCAATATGACTCTAGTAATATATTCACTTTTATTTATTTATTTTGTAGATCGCATAAGTAAAGATATGCAGTAAAATGACACTTTTTATTTATAATTTCTCTATTGTACTCATTTATTCAATATAAAAATTTCATGTTAATGTTATTGATTATTAATGGAATGATTATGAATATTATACATGTGTGAAATGTATGTGGTTGAGGTCACACATTTGAAATGATATGTAAGCCATTGTTTGAATATATATATATATATATATA
>Ga0099824_1006548_pt1 | contig 15919 bp, 5 predicted proteins | sample SiratrowhiteBW_FD_76837 | JGI IMG/M metagenome (GOLD analysis project Ga0099824, IMG submission 76837) | Root nodule microbial communities of legume samples collected from California, USA - Siratro white BW | ecosystem: Host-associated > Plants > Roots > Nodule | place: USA: California...
TAAATAAAAAAAAATTAAAAAAAAATTTAGAAAAGAAAACAACTTAACATTTGTTTTTTTGATGATAAAAATATTTTCATTGTACCTTTTTTTTTTTTTTTTTTTTTTTTTTTTGCCAAGATTTGCATTGATTTGAGGAATAAAAAAATTTTCAAACGTGTTTATACAATTGATTTAATATATTAATATTTATATCTACATAATAACGAAATAAATATAATAAATTATATAATATAATAATATTTATTATTAATAATAGTTTTTAATAAGATTATAAAAATGATAATAAAAACAATAATAATAAAATTAAAAATTATAAAAATAATCAATATAAATTTATAAAAGTAATAATTTAATTATATAATATACATAATAATAAATTTATAAGATAATAATAAAAATAAGATAATTATAAAAATAAATATTAAAAATTAAATACAATAATAAAATCATAAATAATAACTAAAATAATAATAATAAAATTGAAATTATAACAATAATGAAATAAATTTTTAAAATAATAGTAATATTTTTAACAATAATAATTTAAAATTTATTTTAAAATAATTAATAATCTTATTCCTTTATTGATTAAAATAATAATTTATTAATTACACTCAACAAATTAATTATTTTTAATTTTAAATTAATTTAAATTACAATTTCATCTATTAAAAAATTATTTTATCAATCACACACATCACATCACTCACAAATTTTTATAAATTTTCCACTCAAATCTTACCATTTTTCTCTTAATCCAAACAATCAAACTTTTCTCTCAAATCCACTTTCTCAAATCTACTCCTCAGTCCAAACAAACCCAAAAGGTGGATGCACACACATTTTAAAAACTTTCAAAATTTGGAATTCAATAAAGCTCGATGGAATATTGTTATTTATCGTACCACTTCAGTGATACTACTACCAAAACCATTCTCATAGTATCAATTAAAGATTTTTTCTTCTTAAAGTAACCTAAAGGTTAATTTTTCAATAAACAGAGAAAAAATTACTCTAATTTTAAAATTTTCAGTGATTTATTAATAGTTAAATAGTAGGTAATTTATATTGGTTTGAAAAATAAAAAAAAAGGTTGATTGATTTTACAAACACAAATCGATGAATTATACGCGAGTTTCTGTGATGGATTTGGCTAAGTGAAAAATCTTAAGAGGCATTTGATAAAAAGGTCATATTATCAGTAAAATAGTTGACAAAAAGTGAGAATTATAAACAAAGTATATTGAACAAGTGTCAAAGATTAGATTACTTAGATGAAACATTATATATATGTTGTGAATTAAAATAGATACTGAGCATGTCATGTAATTTGTAAGACCTAAAAAATAACTTTAGATTAGTAATATGATAACACATATAACTTTAGAACTGGGGTGGCGGATAGTATGACAACGTATTCCCATATTCGCCATTGTGACAAATTCAAACATACAAATGTGCATGCTAATCCAATAACATATGCTCACATGAATATAACGGACAAATTGGCTGCAACTTCCAACAAATGTGGCAAAATGTAATGTAACTCAAAATTAGTGGGGCCTTTAAAAACAACCCTTCAAAACAAATTAAGACGTATTTTCCAAGGATTTGAAATAAAAATCATGCTTAGTTTGAGTAAAATCTGTGTCAATAATGGGGTCTAAGTTAAGAGTGGAGTGGTGCTTAAAGTTTTTGTCAAAAAAAAAAAAAAAAGCAAAATATCTTTCGAGGCCGGAAGGCCCTTACACTAAAAAAAAAAATACCTCGATGTCATTTTCACAGTTGTGAACCTTAATTACATGCTGTGACTGATTCTTCTCGCACCTCCATACTGCACTTTCATACTGACTTTATATACTTCCATAATTTTGAATAATTTCCACTTTAATATTGAAAAAAAAAATAAAAATAACCTTCGTTGACGGAAAATGTGGTTTTTTTTTTTGCGAGTTACAAAAACCATAATGCAAAAAATTTATAAATATATTGCGGGTTATAAACCTGTAATACAAAAAAAATTATAAATACATTGTAGGTTATATAACCTGTAATATAAAAAAAATTTATAAATACATTGTAGGTTGTATAACCCGCAATACAAAAAAATTTTATAAATACATTGCGGTTTGTAATACAATTTTTTTAAAATATATTGCAGTTTGTATAACCCGCAATATATTTAAAAATCTTTTTCTATTGCGGGTTGTATAACCCACAATGTATTTATAATTTTTTTATATTTAAAAAAAATTTGTATTGCGGATTGTACAACCCGCAATCTATTTATAATTTTTTTTTTTGTATTGCGGGTTGTATAACACACAATGTATTTATAAATTTTTTATATTGTGATTTGTATAATCTATGAAGAGAAAAGAAAATAAATTACAATTATCATCAATAAAAGTTACTTTTGTCTTTTTTTCAAGACTAAAATAAGAATGTGTTAAAATTATGGAAGTGTTGAATGCCAGTACCAAGGTGCAGGAATTCAGTATGGAGGTGCATGAATAGTCACTCCATGTTGATTTACCTCTACGAAATTGTCCTCGTGCACTTCATATCCATTTATGAACAAACGATCTAGTCAAAATTTTCATTTCCAAACACCAAAAGAATTCATTTTCAACCTCACTGTATTCTCTTTTAAATCCACCACACAAACATCTTAAGCAGCTGCATACAATTCATATTTCCATATAATATATTATGAAGTACAATTTCTTTTGCACATGTCAATACAAAGACAAACAAAAGAAACAATCAACGGTAAAATACTCGTTTTATTCGATAAAAATATTAAATAATAATTTATTTTAATATCAAATATTTATATTTTATGATATTATAGTATTAAAATACCAGTACCTTCTAGCAAATTAAACTTCAAGTCCAAGATATATGAGATGAGGGTAGTTTATTACCACACAACTAGAAACAATAATCAAAATTAATATTATCCTATATGTCCCATTAGTAACAAACACTCGCCCACTCCCATAATTTGGGAGAATCCATATAATTTTGAAAGTTAAAAACTTTAAACAAGAGAAAACTTTCAACGAGAGCATATCTAACATTTTCCATTTTCAATTATATAAACCAAACAAGGGAACTAATTCTTTTACTTTTTTTTATCTAAACAGAGGCCAAAGGTAATTACAAAATAAAAAAAAATAACAGAAGGAGGAATGAAATGGTAGGGAGAGATAAGAATAGACATGGGATACTTGATCTATATTGTTTGATCTTAAGTTCTCAGTCCATGGAGTTATATATAGTTGTCATAGACATTATTTCATAATATATACTGGTTTGATGAATTTTTTATAAATATTTTAGGAAAAATAATATTAACTTTTTTTATAAGTTACCATTAACATAAATACAAGTTTAAAATTTGGAGAAATCATAAGTTTTTTTTTTTTTCATAAATGTACTTATGTATAAAAGAAGTTTACCTTATTGAAAAATTAATTATTATCATTATTATTATTTTCCTAAAAGTTATAAAATGTATGCATGTTTAAACATACTTTGAAACATATCACAGATTTAAATATATAAACATATTTTTTTACTTATGAAAAGTTAGTTATAATTGTTAATAACCAATTTTACTTTTTCGATAATCAATAAAAGTTTATCAATATATTCCTTACCAATAACAATCATAAACAAATTCTACTAAAAATGTTAAAATTTAGTAGCAGTGACAATGCATATTGATCTGTTTTATTTTGCTCCATCTAGAAAATGAAAACTGTTTCATTTTGGAAGGTGGTGTTGGAATTGGAGAAGTATTCCATTTTTTTTAAGATTTGGAAGAATAAGAAATTTTGTTTTTAGTTTTTTTTTTTTACTTTTATTTCAGAATAGTCTTTTTAGAACAGTTTTTCAGAAACTGTATTATGCAACTTAAATTGAATTTCTGTTTTAATATAATTTTTATTTTTAAAACTCATTCTGAATTGTGAATTCCGAAAATCACTTTTACATCTCAAAATTCATCTCCCAAAGTAAATTTCGAAAATTATTTTTTCATCTCACAAAAGCAAGAGATGAATATTTTAAAAATATGATGGGTGCAGGAAGTAAACGAGGGACTACAAGAAGCAGTTGCCCACATTTAATTTTATAATGGTGGACTGGCCCACTGGCTGCCGGCATTACTATTTCAAAGATTTAGAGGCTCAATTAAAACCAAAGGAATACACTTATTTGTATTAGATATAATGTTTGGAGAAATATTTTCATAAACATGTACAGAAAAGAAATAAAAAACGCATTTATAGAAGAAAAATAAAAATACATTTATAAGTTAAAATTAATAAATATAAATTGAAAACAAGATTTTGAAAAATAAATAATAAAAACTAAGCTTTACAAATTAACTAATATACAAACTAATTTGATCTTATGAAAATATTAATTTCATTATTTGATTCTATTTTTTTAAGAAATGTTTAGAGAGAACTCTTTCCTAACAATTGTATATACTTATTCAACATAAACAAAACTACATATTAGTTAATTAGAAAAAGTTCTACATCTATATTTTGTATTAGTTATTCACTTTCTCATTATATGAAATCACATCACATGATAATTTGATTTTATGTGTCGATCTTACATTCATGATTTTCTTACTTTGAACTTTTAACTGACTCTGGTACATAATTTGATTTTTGAACATGACTAAACCGTTAAAAGAATAAGAAGGCTAAAAGTACGAGCTTATATTTGATAGAAAATTAAGTATAACAATATGAAGTAAAGAAGGTTCACATGCAATTTTATTTAATGGCGTCCAATATGCATGCTTTTATAGTTAAATTACAATGAGAAAAAATAACAGTAAAATAGAAATTAATTGAAACAAACTCTTCATAATTAGGAATTAACAAGGACAATTAAAATAACAATTTATTCAATATTCTCTCTCCTAAACTGGTGTCAGTTTAAATAAAAGTGTATTTTATTTTAATTTGAACAAACTCTAAGTTTAACTTCTAAAAAATTAGCAATTTGAAAGCTTTTGTAAATATATCAGCTAAATGGTTTTTATTCTTGAATTAGATGAGATCAATTACCTTTTCATTGGTGAGTTCATGCAAATAATGATATTTGACATCTATGTATTTACTTCGACCATGTAAAACTGGATTTTGAGAGAGTCTTATAGCAAAATTGTTATCACAATAAATAACAATTGTTTTTTCTTGTATGAACTGAAATTGGTTAAGAATTTTCTTTAACCAAATTGCTTGACATGCACAAGAAGTTGTTGTAACAAATTCTGCCTCTCTCAGTTGATAAAGTAACAATTGATTATTTTTTATGACCAAGATAGAGCTACCGAACTCAATATAAATACATGATCTGAAATACTCTTCCTATCATCTTGACCAGCTGCAAAATCACTATCAATAAAACCGATTAATAGATCTAGCACCCTTCTTAAAGAATAACCCAAAATCTCTAGTTTCTTACAAATAATGAAGAATTCTCTTGTCAACAAAGAGGTGATTCACAGTTGGATTCTCTATGTTTCTACTACTCAGACTAACAAAGAACATAATATCAAACTTTGTAATAGTTAAATACATTAAACTACCAACAATCTTCTTGTAGAGTGTACTATAAGTTTTGTTAGTGTACTCACATGATTACATTCTTCCATTGAGAACCTGATGAAAACTTCTTGCAATGTTCAAAATTTCTTGCATATACTTATTTTGAGAAATTAAAATTCCAAGAAGAAGATTGAATCACCTCAATACCAAGAAAATAAAGCATTATGCCTAAATTAGTCATCTCAAAATCATCCATCATTAACTTTTTAAAATTATTAAACATGAAAGTATCACTACGAAAAAAACAAAAATTACCGACGTGACAAATCTATCGAAAACTCTCAAAGTTCATCGGTAAATTAATTGTCTATAAATTTACCGACGGATTTTTGAGTCCGTCGGTAATTATCAACGGACTATCGACGGATTTCTGAGTCCGTCGGTAATTATCAACGGACTATCGACGGATTTAGGATAAATTCGTCGATAAATTTAGCGACGGATGACATTTGTCGATAAAATCAACAATAATGATATTTTACTGATTGATAAAGTTTTGTAGGTAATTTAACTTTTTCTTGTGGTGTATTATTTCCAGTAAATACAAGGTCATCCAAATATAAACAAACAATAGAAATATTCTCTTTTTCAATTTTCACAAGTATACATTCATATGGGCACTTATGAAAAACAACTTTCAAAAAATGAGTCTCAATTTTACTATACCAAGCACGTGGGGCTAGTTTTTTCATACAAGGCCTTTTTTATTCAGTAAAACTTTGTGTTCACTTCCTTTTTTAATATAACCAAGTAGTTGATAAATAAATAATTATTCCTTTAAGTCACCATTTAGAAAAGATGATTTCACATCCAGCTGAAAGATGGGCCATGATTTTTAAGCTGCAGTTGCAATCAACAATCAAATTGTCATGGCATGCTACTGGTGTCAACACTTCAATGTAGTCCACTCCAAACTCTTGCTTATAGTCTTTTGCTACTAAGTGTGCTTAAACTTGTCTATTTCACCATTCTCCTTAAGTTTTGTTTTATACACTCACTTTACTCCAATTGTCGTGACACCATTGGGAAGCTCAGTTAACTCTCAAGTTTGATTTTTTTTTTCAATCACAGCAATCTCGCCATTCATAGCCTTGCACCATTTTGACTCCTTGATAGCATTTTCAGAGGTATTAGGATCACAATCTGAAAATAGAGCAAAGTGATTGATAAGACTTTCGGATTGATAAAGTCCAACTACCTCATAATCTGACATCCATGTTGGTCTGCGTCTAACACAATGAGAACGCGAATTTGATGGTCACTAGATTGCTCATCAAATGTTGTCACTATTGGCAAAATTTCAGAAGTAGTAGGAACTCCATGTTGAGTATCTTCAGAAGAGTCATTTGAAAGAATCTATTGAGATAGATTGTCATTAACTTCCTTTTGAAAGTCTAACACAGTTGATTTTTCATTAGTAGCAAGTTTTTCATTCCAAACCTAAAAAATTTCTTCATAAAAAACAGCGTCACGATTGCTTACAATTTTCTTAGTGTTAGGATTATATAGATTATAAGCCTTAGATTGATCACTAACACTAAGAAAAATGCATTTTTCTTCTTTATCAGTTAACTTCTTTCTTTTCTCATCAGGAATATGGGCATAAGCAACACATCGAAATATTCTGAAATGGTTGACACATGGTTTTCTTCCACTTCATGCCTTCTCTGGTTTCATATTTTGAACAGACAAAGTTGGGCTTCTATTCAAAATGTGAATGCACACCGAAATTTTCTGAAATGGTTGACACATGGTTTACTTCCACTTCATGCCTTTTCTGGTGTTATATTTTAAACAGACAAAGTTGGGTTCCTATTCAAAATATGAATGCTTCATGCAAATGCTTTAGGTCAGAATGTCTTTGGGACAACAATTCTTGTTAAAATGCTTGTACCATGTTAAGAATAGTATGATTCTTCCACTGACAAACACTATTCCATTTAGGCATATAAGCTGCTATTAGTTGCCTCTTGATTCCATTGTCTTCACAAAATTTTATGAACTTATAATGAGATGTGTACTCTCCTCCACAATTAGTACGAAGAGCAATTAAAGGCCTACCACTTTCTTTCTCAACAAGCACTTTAAAGTGCTTGAAAACATGAAATGCTTCTCATTTTTCCTACAAAAAATACATCCATGTTTTTCTACTAAAGTCATCAATGAAGATTATAAAATATCTTTTACCACCATTAAAGTTTGGTTTATGGTCCACAAAGATCTGAATGAACAGTTCTGAACATGCTTTGCTCTTCACGAAGTGCCTTGTAGAAATGAACTATATGATTATTTGTTAAGAACATAACTTTCACAATTTTCAGTAGAAACTGTAATTTGAGAACGACGAGTCACCATATTCTTTTGATACAATGTTTTCAGTCCATTGAAATTTAAGTGACCATATCAAAAGTGCGATAATAGTAAAACCATCATTCAATAGTGTACAATTTACTTTAATAGCTAAACTACAATGGAAAATAACAGTAAAATAGAAACTAACTGAAACAAACTCCTAATAATTAAGAACTAACCTAAACTACAATGAATAATAATAGTAAAATAGAAACTAACTGAAACAAACTCCTAATAATTAAGAACTAACCTAAAGATTAGAACAAACAAAAGATCCTAAAGACTAAATAAAACAAACTAAAAACTAAGTCAAATAACAATTTATTGAACAATACTAAGACTTTGAAGATGGTAATCTACATCAATATCTACCAACTATGATAAAGTCATCATCATCAAGAACCTGAACATCTTTTTCTCCAACAAAATGCTCTCGACCCATTTGCTCCACCAAATTGACAAACTCTATCCTTTTATCAACAGGCAAGGGAACATGGGGTAGCCTGAAAACTGGTTTGATGACCCCAAGTTGAGCAAGAGCAGTGTTCAAAGCAATAGGGATAGGCTCTTGAGAAAGCCAGTCAAACAGAGGAATCAGCTTTGAATTCAGTGTAACATTCTTCTTTTCAAACATGAGTTCTCTCATCAAACCAATAACCAGGTTGGCAGCAACAGATTGAACTCCAACAGCACCAAAATCCCATCTAGCATCGTGGCTTATTTTATCAATTCCTGTCCATACAGCAATCCCTTGATCTGCATAGTGTTTGATCCTCTCAGTTCCCACACACTCCTTGACACCAACAAAATTAGGACTCTGAGCCAAGGTTTGAACTACACTAGGAGGAATATCTTGATTAGTCCTTCTAGGTATGTTATATATAATGATGGGGCCTATGGAAAGTACACTGTTGTAGTGAGCAACCAAACCATCCAAAGAGGTTTTACCATAGTAAGGGTTTATATGAAGTGCAGCATTCATTCCAACAGCAAAACCTCTCTCAGTGGCCTTAATTGCCTCTGATGTGCAGTTGCTTCCAGCATTACCAATAACCTTAACTTTGCCCCCAAAATAGTTAACTGTGTGTGCAATAAGCATTATTTGTTCACTCCAGGTCATAAGTTGGCCTTCCCCAGTTGAGCCTGCAACAAGAATACCTTCACTGCCATTTGCAATCTGCATATCCACCAAGTTATCATATGCATCAAGATCAAATTGGCCGCTAGGTAGGTATGGAGTTTTAACAGCAGTTATCAATCGCAGACTCCTAATGTCCTCCATGGATGTCCTGCACAAACAGTTCATGCAAAATTTATTTCCATGAACAAGTTGCCACAAAGCTTACTCTGTAAATCTTGAGATGTCTGTGAACATAATTTGCAAAATTTAGTTAGCAAGTGTAGCTTTGTCAACAAAAACCAGCCAAGTCATGAGGCTAAAAGTGCATAAGCATCTATACTTTTCTAGCACATTCCTTAGAAGTTAAAATATACATGCCAGTTGCAGATTGTATCATATAAATTGTTATAAAACTGCATTGCAGATCAAAGATACAGAACATGATAGAACGTGCAAGCCTTGTGGATATATCCAAACTAAATCTCAAACCATAGATTCCAAAATCAATTCGTGAGGCTTTCAGAATTTGTACCCAGAGAAGAGATTTCAAATGTTTCAACATAGTACACATAATACAGAAAATAACTTCTTGTTGGAATAATAACAAATAGAATGTATACAATTTAACAGGAGAAATTACTTCATTATTCAAAAATCCACCTATTTTTAACCACAGAACTGCTTATTGGGAGGTGAAAATCATTTCTTGCAGATGCTTGTGGAGGCTTCCAGTATATATTTCTGGGATCTTTTCTGCACAAACACAAAATAGAGATTAAACTCACCAAAATTTGGATTAAGGGCCAGAAGATTTGGTATTTTTTCTGCCCAGCTGGCACCAATCACTGATTTCAGTACATGTTTGAGAAAAGATTAACTTTTCAAAACCTCTCATATTTGGAACTGAATAAGATAAATGATCATTCTCCAAAATAAACTGAACAAAATATGCACTTCCTAACTTCTGAAGATAACTCCCACTAACCTCATGTCTCTTCTACATGTTAATTTCATCAAAAACTGCAAATTAAGAAACCTCAACAACTATCATCATACTTACATACCAATGAAACAACATATACATGCACATAAACCAAAGTCAGAATTAACAATGTTCAGGAACACATTAAGATCACTGTAGAAAACAAAAATCATGATAACAATTTTAAAAAATGAATTTTAAATTTAACTTAAACATCAACAAATAAAGTAATCATGTATTTAAATTTAAAAACTAATGATAAAATAATAGTTTTCGTTTACCTGCTGTTGGTACAAGTTCTGGCAACGGAGCAGAAAAACACGGAACCAGGTGCTGGGAACGACATGCTACAACTACAATTCAACATGGTCTCTTGACCCGAACTGAAACTGATACTAAGATCCGACCCGATTGAAGCTCTGAACAACGGTTTCGTTTGAAACAGTTGGAAAACATAAGACAATCGAAAGGGTTTGCAAGCGTTGACAAAGGAATCAGTGTTTATGTGTATAAATAGTAAAATACTTTGTAAAATTTATCAGAAAATATCATAATCCTTAAATAGATTTTTTAATAAAATACTATATTTTAGCATAAAGTGGAAGTTTTATAGAATTAATAGTGAGATCATTATGGTTGAGAATCTCATGTTTTTCTAACGCCAAGAGATCCATTCCAATTGAATGAAATAACGTGGATTAAAGTAATTAAAATTTATTGATGTTTTATTCTAATTAATAAAATTATATCTCAAATTTTCTTTTTTCTTCAGTTTTTCCTCGATCATTACGAGGAATTTAAAGATTTAACTTGTCAATTATTTTTCTCAGAATATTTTTTATTATATAATAAAATTATATAAGTATGTCTCATCACACTGCAATATTTGTTCCTCCAAATAATCCATCTCATACCATCCGAACACCATAACTGCAAGCCCATTTATACCATCGGAACACCATAAGTGTCACTTTTTCATCCATACTAATAAATAGTTTTTCTATAGTAACTTTTATTTGGTTGAAAGCATATTTTTTCTCATAAGTAAACTTATTTAAATTTTTTATCCATATTAATAAATTAGACCTTTGTATGAGAGTTAGATCATCCTTAAAGTAATCTGTTTTATTTAATTTATTTTTACTTATAAAAATAAATTAAACTCTCTTTTAATTAATATAAAATAATTTTGGTACAATTATAAGAAATATGCTAGTAACACTCTTTTAAATGTAATGAGTCAAAACTCATTGAAAATTAGAAAAAAAAAAATATAGCAACGTAAGTCTAATTAATCATCTCAAATTTTGAAAGTGAGTAAGAACTTGTCAGAAAGTATTTCCCCAATACTTATAATTTATTTATTGTCACTTTCTTTCCCATAATCATTAAAAAATCTTTAAGAAAATTTATCTACCTTCATCTTCTTTTTATTTATTTATTTAAACTAAATATTTTTATATATATTAGTCCTCATTAATTCTATCAGACATCCATCTTTCTTTTATTTCACTTATAATCTAAATATACGGTTTAAAAAACAACACAAAACCACTTACAAATTGTTGTATAATCAAATTAACTAAACTTTTTGCTGGTAACCTTTAACATAGTTTCCCATTTTAGACAAGTCTTTCCCTCACAAAGCTTAAATTTAATATTTATTTTGAAAGACTAATTTATATAATAATAATAATAATAATAATAATAATAATAATAATAATAATAATAATTTTGGTACACCCAATAGTTTCACATTATTTAGGAGTCGAGACCAAGGTCAGTTTATATACACTTTTCTTCCTTAATCCTCCGAAGTACCTTTTAAGAACAAAACCGTGACAGAATAATTGAGATTCAAAGCAGACAGCACCTCAAATACCTAAACGGACTTAGTATCGGAATAATAGTAATAAAAATAATGTTTAATTGGTTCCAATGAATATTTTAATTTATAATTAACCAATTCTGCGTATACAGTTAAGGACCTTGGGCAGGATTTTGCAGGTTGTTGGTGATGAAACAGCAATCCAACTAGCAAAGCAAAGTTTCTGCCACATTTGTAAAGGCTGGTATGAGGATAGGTCTAGTCTAGTGTGATTGAACTTAGTCCATCAGCATGACAGATTGCAGATAAACACAGAGGTTTCTCTTCACTTTCAAGTTTCAAATGCATGTATTTATGGCACCCTTTAGCGACCACCACACAACTATTAAGACGTGCAAGATCCCAGCCTCAGAACAATGCCAAATGGATCAACTTACTGTTCATACTCTGAAAAATGTGAGAACTAGATTCCTTCAACTTCAATTTTCCCCCCACTTTTTCTCATGTGTTTCTCTTTGTCTCTCATGGGATCATATCATAGTTTTAACTTTCTGCCTTGCTTTAAAATCTTCATGCTCACTACTTCTCTCTTTTATATCTGGACTTCTTCATATCTTGATTCCATCATATAAAAAAATTTACTAACTACTTTTATGGTTAGTGCCACCATCAAAGTTTAGCTTTAATTCCACTAAATATTACACTCGTCTAAGTCTGATATTATACACTCTTCAATATTCTATTTCCAACACACCCTTTTGAAATTTTGGATAAAATTCAAATTTTCACATGCTATTAAATCAGCATAATCATACTATTATTGTAAGTAAAATTAGTATTTGGTTCAATAATGAAGTGGAGAAAATTTCTGTCAAGACAAAAAATAAAGAAAAAATTCATATGGGTATCAAACTGTTGACACTAACAAATTAATGCATGTCTTGAAAAAAGAATATTGGACATGTTGAATCCAGTTTTAGATCCTCATACACCATATAATTCAACTTCTTTTATTTGGATTATTTCGTTGTCAAGATCAGTGTTCAAAATTTTGTATTTTAGCGTCTGACTATATGTATTTTTTCTTATCATAAAGGTTTGGTTATTTATTTAATAAACAAAAGTAGTCCTTTTCATTGGACATCAAATTGAAATTTCATACCGTTTGGATTGAGCCATAAAAGTGCAAAAACAAGATGCCCATATCCAAAATCTTTAACCTATTATAAGTTTTAAACAATAATTCTGAACTTGTCTCTTCCCCTATATTGGATAGAGTCGCTTATTTTTTGTAATATATATATATATATATATATATATATATATATATATATTATCATATTCTTTAATTTCCTATTCAAGAGGAACTGATACAATGAACCTCGTATACCAAAACAAAGGATAACCTTGACATTTTCCGCTTCCTTCAATTTTAAATACAGTTTGGTAAGTTTCCAAGGCTTTTAAGGTTTTTAAAAAACTTGCAATTGTGGTATAATTTAAATATTATCATTTGAGAAACCAAATGGTTTAACACTATTTGAAATTTTTTACCCTTCCAAAGATTGTTTCTATAGATTTTCCTTAAAAATTGCAAGAAATGAGTTTCTAACAAATTTCCATGTGAATTTTGGGAATACGAAATATTCGTGAGAAAAATCTCCATCAAATATGAAAACTTGGATGACTTTAGCAACGTAAGTTTTAGAAGTTAACATTTAATTTATTTGTTGGACATAACACTGGCTTTACAAGGTGTTACAGACAGTCACTAACTTTTTTTAAAGATAAAAAAGTAGTTAATTCGTGTCATATATCATAATAAAAAAATCTAAATTTAGAGGAATGAAATTCAATAAAAAGATTTTCATAATATAAAATCAAAATTAGTTTATTTTAAAGTGACTAAAACCATGTTAATTCTTGTTTCCATTTCCATGTTTCCTATTTCAAGGCCTGTTATAAGCCTCTTTAAAAGAAAACAAAAATCCATATAAGTTAGAAGTCTTTATCATCACAAGAAATAAAAACAATAAATTTTTACCAAATATTAAAATGACCAAGATTAAAAGTTTTAACATTCAATGATTATTTTAAAATGTCAAATATATTTTATGTTTTCACTACAAGAATGTTGGACCAATGTTAACGTTACACATTAGTGGTTAGAGAATAACATTAAAAAGAAGATATTACTAAAGTTGATTGAGCCAACATTAAGATAAAAATAAATAAAATATTCATATTCACATAGACTAAGTTGATGTAATGTGTAATTTTAAAATAAAAATTTATGAAATATAATTTGTGTTAGGTTTGTCTGAGATTAAAATTACAACATTTTAACATTAGTTTAGACCGAATATAAACAAAAATAATATTAATTAAACATTTTAAATCATTGGGTGAGCTTAATCAACCCTATTTTTTTTATTTATTAATAGAAGTGTCCATCCACTTAACGTTATAATTAATAATAGGTTAGTATCGACTTGACTGGTACTAAATGAGTGGGATAAAAAATAAAAGATGAATTAATGTTTAGAATATGTTTCTATTTTTGTCCCCTTCTGCTAAATATTGTCACTAACTCTTAGAAATCTTTCAATCCCTAATAGTGTTGATGAGTATGAAACCTCAATAGGCCCCAAAGTTAGTCTTCCGAATTGAGGCCCCAAAGTTAGTCTTCCGAATTGAGTTAGTGTGTGAAGCAAAACATGGGCTTTTGCTTCCGCACCTCCACAAATTTGAATATCCCTTAAATACCCTTAGCAGAGTATTAAGAGGGTCTCCTGCACTTGATCTGCGGCGAGTGGCGTGGAGCTTGTGGAGGAGCTGCACAGTGGTGGTTGAGCTTTTGAAAACATTTTCCGACAACATTTCTATCGCTGCAAGAGGTAAGTATTGTTCTTCATTAGGTAGGGGTGCATTTTCCGTTTCGCAGTGAACATTCATATTTCTAGAAAACAAAATCTGGACGGTTGATAGGGTGTAAGAAAATCATTATTGAAACACATTTTTGTAAAAGGATTTTTAGTTTACGGAAATCAATTTTTCGTAAGAGGGGGGTGGGGAATGGGTTTTACGGAAAACGTTTTTCATAAGAGGAGGTACCCAGTTACGGAAACCATTTTCCAAAACATCACAAAGCATTCCGAAAAACGTTTTTCGTAATGCATTTTATATCATTACGAAAAACGTTTTCTGGAATGCTTTGTGATGTTCCGGAAAATGTTTTTCGTAATTGGATACCTCCTCCTACGGAAACGTTTTTCGTAAAATCATGTTGCAGTGTTGTCCTCCGGATTGACTTTTCCGTAATAATGGAATTAATTATTGGATTTACTTTTTGTTCAATTTTGTTGTTTTATGTAGAAAGACTATGGATATGGAATTGTTCACCGGCATTTCTGATGAAATGGACATATGGTGTGGTGATGATGTTGATATGTGGGAGTCATATAGTGGTGATCGAATAAGTAATGAATCTCTGGGTGATGTCTGCAAGAATGCTTTTGATACCGATAAGGTGAAAGTTTAATGCATAAATCTATTTTAATAAATCAATATGGGAAAATTATTTTGAAGAACAAAGTTTAGTGTTTTGTTATGTTTAATGCAGGTATTTGCTTCTCGGGATGAGTTGTTGAAGTGGGCAAGAATGACTACTTATGGCTTTGAATTTGTCATTATTATATTAAGGTCAGATACTGCAAATGGTCAACGAGGAAGGAAGACATATGTTCTTTTGGGTTGCGAGAGAGGAGGTAAATACAGACGTTATAAGAAGAATTTAGATGTTAGTGAGAATGGAAGTAGAAAATGTGATTGTCCATTTAGACTAAGAGGAAGGCCAATGAATGACGGAGAAGGATGGATCTTGAAGTTAGCTTGTGGGTCTCACAATCATGACTTGGCAGAAACTTTGGTGGGTCATCCATATGCGGGTAGGTTGACAAATGAGGAGAAGAGCACGCTTGTTGAAATGACTAAGA
>Ga0099824_1006550_pt1 | contig 15916 bp, 8 predicted proteins | sample SiratrowhiteBW_FD_76837 | JGI IMG/M metagenome (GOLD analysis project Ga0099824, IMG submission 76837) | Root nodule microbial communities of legume samples collected from California, USA - Siratro white BW | ecosystem: Host-associated > Plants > Roots > Nodule | place: USA: California...
GTAAAGTTAAGAAATTCATTTTCATTGGATCTATAATGAATTGAGATAATTATATATATATATATATATATATATATATATATATATATATATATATAGATAGATAAAACCTCAACTATTTTTTAAGGTTATGAAAGGCCACATGTCTTGGTTGGGTAAAGGCTTATGGTTTTATACATTTAAAATAATTTCAATGCTTTTTTGTAAATTTAAGATTTAATTTAATGGACATTAAAGAGAATCAATTTGTGCATTAATTATTAATTAAATTGATAGAAAGAGATTACGTAAACAGAATTAAGGGAATTTAATATCATTTGACTGTTACAAAATATATATTATTAATTTTGTGAGATTAATGGTATGATAGGTTTGTAATTAACCAAGTGATGAAATCTTTATATTTTATTTAATTTTAGATTAATAATATTTTTTTTAATATGGAATTACTTGTGTGATAGATTTGTAATTATCAAAAATTATCAAATTTTTATGATTTATTTAATTTTAAATCAATGTTAATCTTTATTTCAGTTACCCATATAATGGATATAATGGATGCTAAATTATAAATAATTAACTTATGGATTAATTGAAGTTCATTATTGTAAGACATTTATGGATTATCCAATGGTTTATTAGTTTTTCTTACAACTAATGAACATGATTGTTGGTAATAGATACGCTTTATATATCTAAGGATAATAAGTTTTCCTAATTAATACATATGTATTGTTATGGATGTATGCTTTAAAAACTATCATGTATCTATTGAATAGGGTTCCTAGTAGGACAGTTCAAAGGACACTTTTGAATTGTAGACAGGTAGCAAAACTCAGTTTGAGACACTTACATGTTTGGAGTTGTCATGCAAAAATTATAATATACAATTCTCAAGAAAAGAAACTGGATACAAAAGCAATCAATGGATATATCATTCATTATCCAGAAAAATCAAAAGGTTATATGTTTTATTGTCCTACCCATAGTACAAGAAATGTTGAAATTGGAAATTCCCGGTTCCTTAAGAATGGTTAAAGTAGTGGGAATCAAGCTTCATGAAATGTAAAGATTAAGGAAGTTAGAGTACAAGTTCCTTTAACTAGTATCTTTACTTCAAAAATTGTTATTCCTCATGTTGATGATCCAAACAACAATCACAAAGAACAAATTAATGATCCTAAAGTTAATAATGAACCTATAGTAAAACAACCACAAGAAATAGTTTTAAGAAGATCTCAAAGAGAAATTAAATTTTTCATTTCAAATGGTTATGTGGTTTATATCTACAGGAATTAGAAAATGACTTAAGTATTGATAATGATCAAGATTCATTTTCAGAAGCCACTAATGGTGATAATTCTGAGAAAAGTTGAGCTTAAATAATTGGTACAAAATTGTGTATGGGACCTTGTGGAATTGTCACAAGGATGTAACGAAGCTGGGTGTAAATGGATCTTTAAGACTAAGAGTGACTCTCATACCAATATCGAAAACTACAAGGCCTGACTTGTTGAAAAATGTTTTACTCAAAAAGATGGCATTGATAATAAGGAAGACCTTTAGCTTGATCTTTGTTAAATCTTGAAAAATAGCCACAGTTAAAATTTTAATTGATTAAAATTTGATGTTAACTTACTATTTTTCTGCTAGGATAACTGAATATCGTCTAAGTATTGTTGGGAAAATTTTAGTCAACTAAATTGTATTATTAACCTGTTGTTTTTCTATTTACACGCTGCCAAAAAATTTTAATCGACTGTTTTGACATTTTAATTGACTTTTTTCTGGGAGCACGTAAAAATTGAATTTTAGCTTGATGTTTTACGATTTTAATTAGTTGATTTGTGTATACTTTGATGGTTGAGAATTGATCAATAAAAATTCTCATTCTTTCCAAATTGTTTTAAAAAGAATTAATAGCTCAATTCACCCCCTTCTTGAGCTTTAGCCTAAATATTTTTCAACAATTTGTATGGAGAGTGGGTTCTTGAAAATTAATCAAGTTGATCCAAAATGGATGAAAACAAACTTCTGTTTGCAGAGGGAACCTCAGTCAATAGGCCACATATGTTTTGTGCTTTGAACTATCAATTCTGGAAAGTTAGAATGAGAATTTTTATGGAATCAATTGATAGAAGTGTTTGGGATGCTATTGTAAATGGTCCTTTTGTGCCTAAATTTGCTGTTGATAATTAGTTTGTTGATAAACCTTGGTCTGACTAGACTGATAGTGAGAGCAAGAAAGCTCAATATAATTGGATTGCTAAGAATATAACTACCTCATCGCTTAATCTTGATGAATTTTTTAAGGTATCACAATGTGCATCTGTGAAAGAAATATGGGATACCTTAGAGGTCACATATGAAGGCACAAGCGATGTGAAAAGACCAAGGAAGCATGTTTTGATACAACAATATGAGCTCTTCATAATGAAGTCAAGGGAGACGATTGTGGACATACAAAAGAGATTCACTCACATTGTAAAAGATTTGATAGGTCTAGGCAACGTGTTTGACAAGGAAGAGTTAAACATAAAGATTTTGAAATGCTTGGATAGAAGCTAGCAACTGAAGGTCACAACCATTTCAGAAACAAGAGACTTCACCACCTTAACCAATGCAACATTATTTGGGAAGCTCAGAAAACATGAACTGGAAATGAACAGACTGAACGAGCAAGAGCATGGTGAGAGAAAACAAAAGGGTATAACACTCAAGTTTGCGGTTCAAAAAGAGGACAATAATGATGACACAGAGACTTTGACACTGCTTACCAGAAAATTTAGCAAATTTCTGAATAAAATGGGAAAGGACAGAGGTCAACCATAAAAGAGGTATACAAAAAAGGTTCATAATTCACCTAACTTTACTTGTTTCGATTGTGGTAGGCAGGGAGATATAAAAATCGAGTGTCTGAATCAGTCGCATAAAGTTAAAGCCCATAAGAAGAAGTATGGGAAGAATAAAAGGAAGAGAAAGGCATACATTGCTTGGGAGGATAACGGTACTGCCTCTAGCTCTTTATAAGAAAAAAAGGAGGAAGCAAATCTTTGCATTATGGCTGGATATGACACAGCTAGAGCAATGTAAGTTCTAGTATTTCCCTAACTCATGAGGAGGCTAACTGTTTAGCTCTTTCCATCAATAGACTTAAGGGACTAAACAGTTGGCTTGAAAATAAAGTAAGTGAATTAGAAGAAGAGTTAATGAACTTAAAAACTGATTTTGAATGTCTTGAGATGATCCATAATAACTCTTCTTGTGATTTTACCAAAGTAGTTAAAGTGACCAATTGTGATAACTGTGAAGTTTTGAAAGAAAAGGTGAAATACTTTATTAAAACAGTTTCAAAATTTTCTATGGGAATTGCCAATTTATATGCATTGCTTGACTCGCAAAATTGTGTTTTTAATAAAGTAGGCATCAGTTTCCAATATGGTTTTGAAAAGAAAGTTAAGAAATTAAAAAAAAAAACTAATTACAGGTAAATTAACTTCACCTTTTGTCTCTTACTTCTATTGTATGGAAAGATGACACACGGTTAGACATTGTAGAGTGAGATTACATTATTTACCAAAAGGCCTTGTAAAGTGGGTTCCTAAGGGTACCATTAACAAAACTAGACTCAAGTTTAACATGGGACCAACTCTTGTACCTTAAACTATATTGCATAGACTTTGGACAGCCAAGAAGCAACTGTGGTACCTAGATAGCATTTGTCTGAAGCACATGTCAAGATATGCTTCAAAATTTATTAACTTAAAGAGGAGACAGGAAGGCTTTGTGACTTTTGGAGATAACAATAGAGGGAGAATCCTTGGTAGAGGTGATGTCAGATGTTGTGTTGGTGGATGGGTTGAAGCATATTTTGGTAAGTATTAGCCAAATGTGTGATAAGGGCTACGAAGTCACTTTCAAACCAAACTTGTGCCTCATATCCAAGCATCAACATGTCAAACCTTGCTTATTGGTAAAAGGGTAAACAAGAATGATGATTCATGGCTCTGGCATAGGAAGATTGCTCATATACATATGCATCTTCTTAATAAACTTGTTTATAAGAATCTAGTAGAGGGACTACGTACACTCAAGTTCGAGAAAAATAGAGTCCCCTATCATATTAGTTGTAAGCTATAACCGATGTAATATTTTTTTTCTAAAAAAATAAATTAATAGGTTGATAAATCTCTAATCCATACTAGAAAACACAACAAAAAGTTTTATAATCTTTTGGCAAGTATAAATATGTGAAATAAAAGCCTGAAACCTAAAAAATATGGGTAAAAAATACTAAAAAAATAAAAAAGTAACAGTAATCAATAGAATTTTGAAAAATCCAGAGACCTAACCCCCTTTGTTGCCTCCTTTCGATCAACTTTCATTTTTGGAGCGTCACAATCCAAGATCTCTATCAAAAGTTATGACCACTTGAATTTTCACCTTAAATTTTGTAAAGTCAAAATTTATTATAAATTATACAATGTAAGAACTCTAGTGACAAATATGCACTAAAATAAGCTACCACTAAAAAATTTGGATCAAAACAAATTTCAAACCATTTTTAAGTAATTTTACAAGATCACTAACTTATTGCAAAGAGAAGTCGTAGAGGTAGAACTAGTGTTGACAGTAGAGATAAGCTCACACGTTGCTATGACATCTTTAATAATCTATGACATCAACGTAAACACGAGTTAAACAAAGTGGAGAAAGGCTACCAATGAAAGACCAAATGTGAGCAAAAACAATAACTGAAAGAAGTAGGAGAGAAGGAAGTGCAAGCAACAAGAGAGGAGTAAGTTAGCAGTAAAGGAGAGAGCGCAAGCAGCAAAAACTCTCAGTGATGCATGAAAAAGACAAATGACAAAAGTAGTGAAAGTGTTAGCTTAAAAATGCACTTATTACATTGGTTGCTAAAATAACTGCTATAATAGGATATTTATTGCATCGACTGTATAAATAACTGATGTAATAAGTTTGCGCCAAAATATATTTTTTTAATTGTGTCACTTTCTACATTGGTTGAAACTCACAACCAATGAAGAATGGGTCTATTACATAGGTTTAAGGGATAACCAATGCAATATATTTTTATTTATTTATGAAATTGCCACCATGTTTTTGTTTACAACAGTTCCCTTGTAACTAATATTGTATCTTATTGTAAAATCACCTTTTTCTACTAGTGACTTTTGATTTTAAGGCTTTCTTTTAATTTTCTTAATGTTAACTACTTTATCTTGTGTTGAAGAAGTTTCATTCGAAAAGGATTGTGTAGTGCATCGAGATAAGGTTATGGCTAGGAGAAACTTGACTTTTAAGGTTGTCCATTAAGACCACCTCTCTTTATTGGGAATATTTCTAGTGTGCTAACCAATATCTTCTGCCCTTGAAAATTCTTATACAGGTTTAAGATTTAAGTATCCTTCTTACCATAGTGTCAGTAACTTAAGTGAATATCCAAAAGGCTTGAAACAATTATCAAAAGACTTAAGTCATTAAAGCTATGGAGAAAATAAGAAGAAATTTTGAGAGAGAAAGAGAAAATCGAAAGAGAAGTCTAAGTTGCCATTCTAGATAAAGACCTTAAATTCTTAAGACATTAAGAAGAAAAATTAAAAAAAAATCAAAATTAGAAGTGGTTCTTTTAGGAGTTCAAAATTTGAAGATCATCACGATGATAGTATACTTTCTGAATTTTAACAGCCCTTTCACCTGAAATTCAACTTAAATTGAGTTCCTATAATGCATTCTTCTTGTTCTTTTTGAAGTCCTTGAAAATGGAAGTATTCTCATATAACCTTATCCAAGGAACCTTTCTAAGATGAGAAGCCTCTAGTTCTAAGTTTCTTTCAAGCAATTTTGAAAAAGTTTGAATAACTTTTAAAGTCGTTCGTTACACCAAAAGGTGCTTCCATCAAATTACCCAAAACACCCAAAGTATGGCCAATTCCAAAGATAAAGGAAACTTCAGAGTATCAATAGAAAATAATAATTGAAAATTTTGTAGAAATTGAATTAGAAATAGAAGCAGTGTCAATAATCTTTTCATTAAAATATAAAAGCTCTTAGACTTCCATCAACACCTGTAATGTTACCTTGTGAAATTAACTATTCTAAAAATAGCAAGTTAAGCCATTATTAAATCCAGTTAAGAATTTGAAGAAATAAATCAATAAAATATTGATTTAAAAAAGATAAACTAAAATATGAATTGATATGAAAATACTTCAAAGAGTGCCAACAAATATGACAAGTTAAAATTAAAGCTCAATTAAGAAGTAAACACATAAAATAAGTCTTAGGAAAAGGTCTAGAGTAGATTATTAAAATCAAAATATAACTAAAAAATATTATTTATATTTTCTTTGTTTCTTAAGTAAGCAAGGAAAGATAAAAACTCAAGGATATTTGCTACTATAAGTGTGAAGGCTTACATCCAAAAGCAAGGTTATGTCTTTTAATAGTTCTTGCTTTTAAACAAAATTTTCTTTTATACTATTTCTCCTTCTTTTGGCTTTTGTTTACTTGTTTTTGTTTGACGACCATATGACTTATATCTTTGAATATAATATACATAATTACTAAACCATGTAATTGCAAATTGTATTTGGATTTTGTATTTATAAACAAGTTCCAATAAATGCCAAATTAGGAGCACCTAAAAGAAGCAAGAAATGTGTTCATATTCATACAAGACATTGGAAACTTAACTAAGAATTTTTTTAAGATCTAATAGCAAATATGAACTCAAAATCATAAAACAAAAGCATACAAACCTATATCAAGTTCTGGGATTCAAGAATATGAAACAAGAAAATTATAAAAGTTAACTACAAGTAGCAGTACATATGAACTACACAAGACTCTATACACAACATATGAACTTCAAAATAAAAATACTTAAATTAAAACACAAACGAACCAAACAAAATAACAAACACTCTTAGAGAAATTTAAAAGCTCACGCGAATATGAATTCCTAGAAGATTATACAATTAAGGTTCAAGGAGATCATGCAAATAATTTTGAACCAAAATTTTTAAGACAAAACCACAATGTATACGAGCAACATTTTTCAAGGTAAGTAATAATTAGATGTGACAACAATGATTAACCAAGAATATTAAGAAATATGCTATCTCTTGAAAAACCCATGCTTTAGATACTAAATGATATATGAATGCATTGCTTGATATGCTTCAGTTCATTAAATTCTTGGATTATGGAAGTTGATAGTGTTTGAAGGTGGAAGAGTGGATGAGATAGGCGCAGTTAGCTTCTAAGAGAAGCTTTGCTAAACCTAGATCACAAGGAAGGACCATTGTGAAAAAAAAAAAAAACTGAGGAGAGTGCTCATATGGTAATTATTGATGGTAATTATTGCGAAAGAGAAAATACAAATTTGCCATCCATTAACTAATAATTCAAAAGTTAAAAAATACAATATAGCGAAAACCCTATTTTTACTGTGTTTGACTATGAATTTCAAGAGTAAATGGGAGGGAAATTCACATTGAATTTTCCATGTACTTCTAGAAAACCAACATCACTCATTGATCCAGTCACATAGGTTCACACTTTGTATGTTTGTCATGTGATACAAACTTCTTGTGCTCCTCATGATTGGCCTAGGGTTTTTATGAAGCTTGGATGAACCTAATTAAAGCCCTAGAAAAACTCTAATATTTATTCACAAACCTAAGCAAGTCAACTATAGACTCTGAAATCGATGTACAAGCAAAAATACGGCAATTGCTTCCTATACCCCACATTTGCTTTTTGCACCCCATCAAACATTTTAATGAACAATGTTGCCCTTGTGATCGAAGAGAAAACGAGAAAAGGGTTTCGTGGTTGAAGTGTTGTAGAGGTGCAGTGCAGAGCAGATACAAAGGGCTTATGGCAGACGAGTGGCGACAAGTGGCGACGATCGATGTTGGAGCGGTGGTGGAGTGGAGGACATTGACAACATTGTGCATTTTAAGCATGTAGAGGTAAGATGTGTTGATTTGTGATTGAAAATTTTGGTGAAGCATTGTGTTGATTTGAATGTATAGATAGTTTGAGGGGTTTTTGCTAGGGTGGTTTCAATTTGAATGTATGTGTATTATCAGGGTGTGGTGGATTTTATGGTTGTTGTGGAGAGGTGCGACAGTCGGGTGGGGTGTTTTTTTTTTTTTTGTTTTGAATTTCAGAAATCTTTTTCCGAAAGAAATTCAGAGAACACTTTCTGAAACTTAATTTCTTTTCAAAGTTTTGGTTCATTTCAGAAAACATTTTCCAGAATGCTAATTCGATTCGAAAAATATTTTTCGAAATATGTTTTCGGAAGTCAATTTTGCATTCTGAAATTTTTTTTGGAAAGTCATTTTTGAATTCTAAAGAACGTTTTCCATAATTGCTTTTGGCACCCAAAAATTCATTTCGAAAAATGTTTTCCGAAAGCCATTTTTACACACCCTAATATTTATTCCAGAATACTAATTCTGGAAGCCAATTTTACACACCCAAGGATAATTTTGGTATTTTAAAGATATGATGGGTGCAGGAAGCAATTGGCCCAAAATAACTAGTTTATATGGCCGAAAACACAAGACCATATCTTATATTACTTGGACAAATTCTTCCTCCACCTCCATACCCTCTTCTTGCACCTCCATAGTGTAAATAAAATTACTCATATTAAAATTGGAAAAGTCAGTATTGTCCTCCACCCTTATCATCCCCCCACCCCACTACCCCTCTTTTTGAACCCTACCATGTCCACCACCATGCTGCCACATGCCATCTCCTGCCGCCGTGTGGAGTGCCCTTGTCCCCTCGCCGCCATCTTGAAGGAGACAACCCCCTTGTACGATGCCTTGATCAGCCACAAGATGTCATGCGCAAACGTCGGGTGGAAGATCGCTAGTGGGACTTCCCGGGCTATGTTGTCGTAGTCCTTGGAAGCTCTTCCTTGAAGAGCTTCAGAATCCCCGCGGAGCTTGTGGAAGAAATCTTGGTCTAAAACCCTCCTCTTGAATCCAATTCCTCCTTGACCACTTTATAATCCTTGCACGAGGCCAGCTCATGTTCCAAGGCTCCCAGCAAGATGTGGCCCTCCATTTATCATGCATGCAACGCAAAAGAGTTGTTGGTGATGGCAAAGGTGAAGGTGGTGGAGAGAGAAGGAAGGGTGGAAGTGATTGGGTTGTTGAAGAGGAGCGTGTCAAAGGAGGAGGTGGGGACGGTGGTGGAGAGGGTGAGGCCGATGAGGCCGTGGCAGAGGAAGGAGTCGCCAACAAGAATGAGAACCGATGACACCCCATCCGATTTATATTTTTTTTAAAATTCAAACCGAATGGGATGTCATCCGGTTGTCATTTTCAAAATGACAACCAGATAACATCCCCATCCGATTGTCATAATGGTACCTCAAGGTCATTTTGGTCATTTCTGATGGAGTACGCCCCAACGACATTAATCAAAGAATAAAGAGGACAAAGAGCCAGAGGGAGAATTAAGAGTTTTCCAGAAGATTGGGCCCATCTCATCCTATTTGGGCTTTTAATCAGCTGCTCGGGCCCAAATACAAACGTGAAAAAAATCCCTTTGGAGAAAATAGAGTATTAAGGAGAAGTCCTCTAATTTGTATAAATTGTTTAGAATAGTTTAGAATAATTTGGGTTTGTATTTGGGCCAAGTAGAATAAATTTGGGCCTTGTATTTTTGGGCCATGTAATGTAAGTTTGGGCCTTGAGGTCCATAAATAATGTTGGGCTTGATCATGAAGTCCAAGTAGCACAAGTAGCTCTCTCCTTGTGCCACTTGTTACCACCTTGTGAGAGCCTTGGAGTGCAAGCTAAGCTTGGGAAGCTTATCATAGAAGCTAGGGTTAGAAGCTTGTCTTATAAGCTAGGGTTAGAAGCTTGTCTTATAAGTTAGGGTTAGAAGCTTATCTTATAAGCTAGGGTTTCTGGACCTAGCTTCTCCCATACCCTACCTAGATAGCTTGCATGGGAAGCTAAGTAGCTCATCCTTTCTTCTATAAATAAGAGGTCCAACAACCTCTCTTGTAGACTTGATTTGAGTAATAGAATGCTGTCAAATTTTCAGCACATTACCTCAAGTTTCACATTGAGTTTCTTCTCTTAGAAGTTAGGAGCTCTCTTTCTTGAAGGTTGGCGCAACCTCCTTTAAGGCTTTCACCATCTACTTCACCATCAACCTCCTTACACGCTTCCTTCCTCGCATTTCCATGGCTTCTGCATCATGAGGAGTTTCATCCACTTCTTTTATTCGGTGCTTCCAGGATTCATCATGCTCAACTTCCATTGAAGCTTGCAAGAAGCTTGCGCAAGAAGCTAAGGTACCTAGAAGCTCCTTCATCAATTTCAATATGGGTACTTTGGAAATTAAATTTTTTTATGGGGTGCAAGAAGGAGGTATGGAGGTGGAGGAAGAATTTGTCTATTACTTGGCCATGTAGGAATGCATTGGGCGAAATCTCTTCAGTAGAGGCCCAATCATTGTGATTCTTCGAGCTTGTGATTGGTATGTTGTTCGTTATTCTTCCACCATTTTATTTCTTGGTCGCCATGACCAAATGATTTTCCATCATTTTTGACGCTAGTTTTTGTGCCTTTTAAACTTCTCAAGTCATTATGGTGACTAATAGGACTTGATGAGTCATGGCTAATGGGAAGAAAATGGTTACTGGTGAGTAATTAGTTCTTCGATCTTTGAATTCATCATAAAAAATTAGTTATAAAGACCATCCTTTTCTTCCTAAAACACTTTTCAGAAAACTTTGATCCAACTAGTAGGTTAGAGTTTGGGTCAAATTCCTCTTTCTTTCCTATATATATCTTCAAATCTATTTAAAGTATTGGGTTATTTTAGGATTAGAGAAATGCACATTTTAAACTATGTTGAGATGCTAAATTTAGTTTACTACATTAGTTTCACATTTGCTAGAAGGGATGCTACCTCTTATACATTCATAAATACATATACTTTGCTTACAAAAAAATTAGCCTTTGAGAAATAAATTTCACTTTTTTCATATTTTCTTTTCTAAAATGTTGATGGAAGAGTTTATTCCAAAAATGCCTTAAGTTTGAACAAAGTTTGCTTGGAAATCTCTTCTGAGTTTAAAAATTTAGCAGAGGTGATTCCATGTTTGATTCCTTTAAAACATTGTTAATCATATTCAAAAGGTAGGAATAAACCATCTCTTCTACACAGGAAATAAATTGTTTTTCTAATGAATCAACATATGCAAATGCATCACTATATAACTTAAATGCACTCAGGAAACAAATCTATAAATAGGTGGATTTCATCAATTCCTATAAAAATAACTAAAAGCTTATCAACACAATAGTTTCGTACCTAAATACTTCAAAAATATAAAAACTTTAAAAACAAAAATAACACAACCGAATCATTTTTAAATATTTATGTTTACAGTGAATGAGTGTTAACCGAGTAAAATGACTAATTTACGAGTTTACTTCACCATACATCCTCAAGTGAATAATCTTCAGTTAGTTCCTAAGGTTACAAATTTTAGAGTTTCAGTTCTCTTTTTAAAATGTTCAATCAAGTAGTGCAGAGGATAACCCTTCTAGTTTTATTTCTTGACGTTTTGTTTTGTGCAAATATGGTCTTGCTGCAGCGGTTCCTTTTGTACAATGATTACAATAAATACAACGACCATCCCGTTTTCTGCCACAACAGGTATGGTATTCCAGTGGAAGGGACTATTACTATACTGGTTTGCATGTATGAAAGGAAAACATAAGAAAGTAGAGAAACAAAAATGTTACTCCAAGACTTAATTTTCTACACTTTTGCAGTAGAAAGGGAGAGGAGGGGGAGAGAATCACGTTTTCATTTTTCCTCCTCTCCTTGTAAAGTAAAAGTGTAAAAATTCAAGTGCAAGAGTAACATTTATGACACGATTGCACTGCATTAACTTGCTATTCCTCAGCTACTTGTTGAAGAATTTGAAAGGTAATCATAATAACTATCAACAACAAAAAAGAAAACCTCTTGTGAATTTAAACTCTACCAACAGGGGATAATGGTGGCATTGGAGCATATTTTAAAGGTGCTTTCCTCTGAAGATTGCTGTTGTTCTTGGAACTGGGTTCCTTAAGGATTTCCTCATGCATGTCTTCTACTTCCAAAATGCCTGGGAGTTTCTGGCAGTTTATAACTGCTACTGAGATGAAAAATGCCTGTAAGTGAGAGATTGTTGAGTCGAATTCAACCGAGTAGAAACTGTCCTTCAGTGGCAACAAAGTGAAAAGTGGTTTCTCTTGCTCAGCTCCTTCCTGAAAGTAAAGATAAGGATAACAATATGAAATGGAAAGTCTACAATATTAGTGATTGTATACAAAACATGCCTTATATAGAACTATAAAGCTATACCTGAACAAAAAGTTGAAAACGATCATGGTAAGGTTGACAGCTCTTTGGAATACTTGTATACTGTTTCGGGTTAGAGAGCACAAGCAGTTTGCAACCAATGTCCCAACCGCCACAATCACATGATCCTCTGCACTTCCATCGGGTGATCAATGGGGTAGGTTCACCTTTGTTTGGTGAACCATGTATACCAGCTGGAAGTATAACTGTAGTGCAATCAGAGGCATCATTTTGTCCTGAATTGCACAGGCAACTTTCATCTGCCAAGCACGTTGAGCATCCTTTCTTCAGCATGTAATTATCATCATGCACTCCTGTATTGCTATTCTCACACGAGGTCGAGATAACAACAGCTGCAAGCTCTGCGCTCTTGATGAACTTTGGTGGTCTTTGATCTGTATGGCCAATTTCCACACCCACTAGAACATATTCTTTAACCATATGCTTTTTATCAGGGTGCTGATCGGCTGATTCTGTGATTTTAGAGCTTTTCATCTGAGCAATGATATTGTACGCATAGCCACAGTTTTTTTCTTTGTTTCCATGACTGATCCACCCACCACTCTTTTTCTTAATTTCATTAACCTGGTAGAACGTAAAACAGAAGCCTAAATCGCCCTTATCCAGTGATGTTAAACTATTCCTGGTAGCAGCAAAAATCTTTCTTTCATTGTTGAACACAAATTTAAACAAAGGCACACCGTTTTTTATTGTAAGCTGCAAGAGGCCTTGAACTGGTAATCCTTTGCGCTTTTCAGAAAGCAGTGATTCATTGACACCAACAGTCCTAAAGCTTGAATTCACGCTTCCCTCTAGTGTCTGACCACTTTGAGCCGAATGGTGTTTGTCTGGAGCCTTGAGCTTCAATATAGGGTCTAGCAACCTCCGCAAGGGGCTGGATCGATTTCTGTTACTACTATTAACCTTCTCTTTGCTTGGATTGTCCCATCGTGCAGAAGATTGAGGCGTCACTGGACCAGACTTTGCAATGACATCCATCGAACTATATTGTGGAAGTGTTGGCCCCTCTTTAAAACTGAAACTTCTTCCAATTCGACTTAGGCTGAAACTAAACCGACGATTATGGGATGAATTCATTTCCTTCTGAGCTGTCAGTTCAGCAGTTTCTTGGTCCAGTGATTCCTTGAAATTACTGAAAGCACACTGATCTCTCAGCTTAGCATCTAAAATATCCTTTTCAAAGCAAGCACCTGCATAGTGCAGACTAGACATTTTATTTGTTATGGAAGATGTTGTCTCAGACATAATAGACGAGCGGTCTATACCGTGATCAGTACTAATGCTGTGTTGCATTGTTTCCAAAGGAGAAGATATCTCAGCTGCAGAACACAGTGCCCCAGACAGTGAGATTTTAAAACGTCCATCTTCAGTATAAACCTCCTCAGGAAGGGAAACATATGGCAAACTACTTTTGGTTGATTCTGAAAAGTTTTCATCTGATGACAATCTAGATTCTGAAAGCTGAAAATCCTCTGAAGAACTTGACTGGGGAATTTCTTGGGGGCAAAGCAGCACTATATTACTTGGCTTGCTATGGAAGTGTTTACGATCAATGTCAAAATCTGATTCCTGCAATTGATCCACTTTTTGTCTGGTTTCACTATTGGTGGAACTCACATTCTTACAACTGGATGAGACCCCTTTTCCTTTTGATTTGATCGATGGCAGTCCCGTATCAAAACTAGACTTAAGATTTCTTTCTTTTTTCTTGTGATTATGCTCTTGCAAACCCTCCATGTTCTGCTTATCTCTATCAACCCTATCATTTGCATTTTCATTAGGGACTGATGAGATTCCATGCAGCCCTGTGTTTGATGCAAAGTTTTTTACTCGTGAAGTCCTTTTACATCCATTCATCTTCTCCTTTCCAAGTGAAATATCTGAGTGAGTTTTGCCAGAGGACTTAAACGGCCGGGATGTCATTATCTTCTCCTCTCCAGTGCTCTTAATTACACTTCTGGAGGATTCAAATCGTTTGACATCATGAAAAGGAATTTTGGCACTTTCAGATGCCCTATAAGATGGCCTGATAGCTGAAGAAGACATACTTTTCTCATCATTGAGTCTTCCCTTGCTGCCAACACTGGTTGATGGTTTGTTGGTTGTTCTTGACGATGATTCACTGCTATTGAATGATATGAAATTACTAGCTAGTCCTGGGATATGCTTCTGCTTCCACTTCTCAAGTCGAGACCAATCTAGAACACCAACATTGAAAGCTTTCTCTTTAATGTTTTCTACTCTATTGGCACGCTGGAGATAACCTGGTAAATTAGACATGTGCTTGACAAGTTCATCTCTTTCAGTTGGCCTTCTCCTCACAGTTTCTGAGTTCTGAATCTTGCCTCCTGCATCTAGCATGCTCTTTTGTTTGAGATCATCGTAGTGTGCACCAACACCACTCTTTGACTTCAACTTATCGGCTTCCTTCATACTTCGTTTGGAATGGCGCAATACGGAACATTCTTCAACTGTCTTTGAACTGCTGTGCTGTTTTGAGCTGCTCTTTATGAACTCCAAACTAAATCCCATTTCCTCAGCTGGTTTCAACAATCCATTACCTGATTGTGTAGTATTGGTTGGCATCAAAAATATAAACTCAAACTTCACATTTCACTCTGACGATTCACTGATATGCTAATGCTGCAGAAGAGTTTCTCCTTCACTCAATTATCTGCCAGTAAATTTTCACAATTGCATCAGTAAAAACAAAAGGGGTTTTGAAAATTAAGGTTCAAATGATGGCACAAAGAACTTTGCATTATCTAGTACTAGAATCAAGGAAGTAAATAAAGTTAAAAATAACAGATTAACCAGCCTCCAAAGAGTAAAAAAGATTGGTCACACTGGAGGGGTACCGTTTTCTCATGGCACCAAACATAAATAGCAACATCAATCCAAAAAAAATGGAACAAAATTTTGACACTGTCCTCCACAAGGGATTAAGGAAGAAAGTAACGTGAAAAGGAAACAAATGAATGCATTGAACAAAGGATATGAACATAGACTTATTCAAACCCATCCATCCGCTATCTGATTCAATGAACAAAGTGACGGTGGATGCCTAGTATTCATTTCCAAAACAGAGGGACTAAATTCCATTTCACACTAAAAAGTTATATCACTTTTTTCTAAATTTGATGCTAACTACGCAAAATCCCACATCTTGTAACCCGAAACAGAAACACATTCATTACGCATAAATTGACATACACGACACTGTGACAGTGATATCTGCAAGTCGTTAATAACGAAAACGATGGATTTCTAATCTTGAATTTCTAATACTCAACCCAACTCAAAAACCGGAAAATAAAGAAAATTTAATTCAGAAAAATGAGATAATCAATACCGAGCTAGCCTTGGAAAAAAAAAAAAAAAAAAAAAAAAAAAAAAAAAAAAAAAAAAAAAAAAAAAAAAAAAAAAAAAAAAAAAAAAAATCAAAAAAAACAAAACAAAAAAAACCTCTAACAAC
>Ga0099824_1006556_pt1 | contig 15905 bp, 10 predicted proteins | sample SiratrowhiteBW_FD_76837 | JGI IMG/M metagenome (GOLD analysis project Ga0099824, IMG submission 76837) | Root nodule microbial communities of legume samples collected from California, USA - Siratro white BW | ecosystem: Host-associated > Plants > Roots > Nodule | place: USA: California...
CCCCCCCGCCCCCCCTCCCTGTTTTTTTTTTTTTTTTTTTCTTAGAACAAAAATTTATTTATGCAGTTTCATTTGAAACAAAAAATCCTCTCGTTTATTTATCCCTCAACTTTGCTCTCCCGGGCCAAGGGCTTCTCTTTCTTCCAACCTATAACTACATATACACAATAGACCAAAGCAAACACTACAAGTTCGTAATTGGCTTTAAGACTCTCCAGTAAGTAGCATGTTCTGTTCTCTGACACAAACACCAAGTTATTTTCTCCCCACCCAAAGAAACAAATTAAAAGAAAAAAAACTTTAAACTACAACACAAAATCACATTTTGTTTAGAAAATGGGAAAACAAAACCTTCTGGTTGGTCATTATCGGAAAACTCTTTCTCGAGAACGCGATCGAACATTTTAGCCAAGGTGTTGTTGGATTCGGGCGACGTCAAATTGACTATGTTCCCGTAGAACCTCTCTCGGGTTTCCTTGTCGGATCTGGCCCCGCCGCAAACCCTAGCGCAGATCGCGAGGCACACAAGGCAGCACCAGAGCCCAAACGCCCGCCGCTCCTTCGGGCCGATAGTCGCCGTGGTCATCGTGGTTGCGGTGGCGGAGCTTCGGGTCGGGTCGGGCCAAAAAAATTGGGTTCCGCGTAGAATGGGAAAAGAGACGGAAATGAATGCAGAGTGGGAAAACGGTTTTCTCTGTTTTCAGAAGAAGCTTGCTGCGCTTCTCGTTAGTTCCATATGCATTAGCGTTGTTCGTGTTATTATCATTGTGAATGCGTCAATGCAACTTCGTTCATTTTTCACTTTGTTGAGGGGTTTTGCGTAATTTCACCATTTTTTTTTTTTTGTGTTTTTCATGTGAATAGATGTTAATTTTCTTTGTATGATGTTAACAGATTATCTTACCATATATGACAAGACAAAGATTCAATGAAAATATATAAAAAAAAAGTTTAATTTTCTTGGTGGGTTTCTATAATTTATTATTTTGAGCTACATACCTTTTTTTTTTATTATTATTATGGTAGCTTCCTATTTTCTTTCCCCTTTACTTTTTCAATTCCAAGTTTAGTTAGTTGGAAGGAAGAAAAGCTTACGTTTTGTGTTTAAAAAACTTTGGTGGTGGTTGAGTCACTTTTATTTGGTGGTACAACTAATGTGGTGGCCTTTTGCTTTTCAAAGAAAATTCGGATTTATGCTTACATGCCACTAGCTATTATTTTTTATTAATTCTTTAGATTTTTAATTCTGACATAATAACATAATATTCAACATAATAACATAATATTCAACATGAACTAAAATTAAACTCCAAAATTAAGAATATGCCGACAATATTGACATTGTTCCACTTCAAATTGGTCTAAAAGTAATAGCAAAACAGTAGTATGAAAACGCATGCACACATATATAGTATATAGACCTACCCAATATAAGAGTAAAGAATTTAACCACTACTTTTACTTTCTCAATGCATGTTTATTGTTAAGTTCTAATGATTTTCATATAAAGATGTTGAAACCTCATGACAAGAAATTAAGCCACATGTTGAGCCGTTGTAATGTTATTTTTGACAGCTACGTGTTACTGGTGACAATTTATGACTAATGATCACGACATTGAATTCTTATCTTCTTGATTAATTACCAGTTTTACAGTTTGGGTGATTTAACACTGCAGACTTTTTTCTCTTCTTTTTTTTTTTCACCAGAAAAAAAGTAGGCAACGACATGTGGATTTGTGTCCATTCAAAGTGTTCTAGAACACAGGAGTGTGGCGTCCACAAGTTCAGGAACACGTGTCACTAGATTCAATCCTCTCTTTGCTCTCTTATCTCATCCAATAGGTTGCAGTTGTTCTGAAGCCAAGGAGAAAGAGAGACCCTTTTGAATAAACTCAAAAACACAGAAAGAAAGAGAGACCCTTTTGAATGGAGTCTGTTTTAAGCCAAGTTGGTGCAAGTTTCTGCAATGGCATTACCCCCAGAGGGGTTGCAAGTACCCATTTCAAGGCCTGTTCCTTTGGTGTTGGTGGGAGGCCAAGGCGTGTAATGTTGGTGAAAGCTGAGGCTGTAGGCATAAACCCTGATATAAGGAAGAGTGAAGAGAAGGTGGTGGATTCTGTGGTGGTCACCGAACTCTCTAAGCCCCTCACTGCTTATTGCAGGTAAGGTTCACTTTTTGAAGCTTACTTTCTGGTGCCATACTTTTCTACGCCATTTTTGGTTAAGCAGAAAGGGACAAGAAAGCAGTAGAATAGGCTTGAGGAAGAAATAGATGGAAGAAGAGAGGAAAGTTGAATTTCTTAGAAAAAATTGAATCAGTAGAAAACATCTATACATATGTCATTATTGTTATGATGATGATGAAGAAAGTAGTGTGTGATGCAGGATGACTGTAGTTCTTTTCTGATTTCTATGATTTGTTGTTTGAAACTGTGTTCTATCATGAAAAATGTGAAATGGGGATGATTCCACTTTCATTCGTTTCGACAAAAACTGAAAAAGCAACATGCGAATGGTAATCACATTATTAACATGATGTTCTGTTGAACATTATCTTGTGATTTGATACCAGAACAGATATGGATCATACTTTGATACGAAATGTAAGAAAAACAAAATCATTCACTTAATTTTCTTGTAGCTTCTTTTAAGCAACAACTAGCCTCACACCACTGTGTTTACATCCCAAAAATCTTGATCTCACAGAGTGTTTTGGTGCAGATGTTGGAGATCAGGGACTTTTCCTCTATGTGATGGAAGCCATGTGAAGCACAACAAAGCCACTGGTGATAATGTTGGGCCTCTTCTTTTGAAAAAGTAAAATTATGATGATCATGGATTGTTTTCATTAGAAAATTACATTGAACTTTTGAAGGAATTACTTTTATGGATCAGACTTAAAACGTGGTTTATGCTGTGAATGTGATCCTTTTACTGCTTATTATGATTTATATCTTTGCAATAGTTTTGTTGAAGTCGGCTGCGAGTGACAGTGTACAACCAAATTAAAGTAATTTCTGAGGTTGGTCATACGTTGTTTTAGACCTATAAGACTTCTTAAAAGATCTGAGGACAGCATTTACTTATAGTGTATTATACCTATAAAACTTTTATCAATGAGCTTATAAGAGAATCTAACAATGAAACTAATTAATTCACTTTCAACTATTTGAGAATCTAACTAATTTTTAGTTAATATCATGTAAAGTACCGTTGATTAATTAGTCAATTCATTTATCAACCGACAACAATTAAAGTTTAAAAGGTAGCATAGCGGCATCGAATGTTAAGCGCAGGTTTCGGTTCAAGGAGATATACGAGGGAAGATCCACGACCATTGCGAATGGAAGAGAAAAATCGATACATTGGTTCTTTTTTGTAATGTTAGGGTTCGAGTTTGAAGCGTTGTCAAAGTAATCAGTGAAATAAAATGTAGACTTTTATGAGATAACCAATTTGAAGCCAGGTGAGATAATGCTACTTGTGTGCTAAGAGAAGATGTTATAATTATAAGAATAGATCTTGTTATTAGAAGGCCAGTTAATCTTGCATAACTACTCAAGTTTTCAGAGTCTTTGGTCGTCAAGAGTCACTTCAGTAAGCTATTATCTTCTGGATCGGTATCTCTTCGATTTGGATTTTTTCAATTTTGAGAGGAGTCCATGTAAGTATTCTAACATTCAAGTTAGTCAATGTTCTGAGTAGTGTGAAGAGTTTTTGAATTAGAATTATATTACCATTTGGACAAATTCTTCCTCCACCCCATACTCTCTTCCTGTACATTCATACAAAATTTTAATTCTATAACTATCCTTGATGAAATTACTCAAATACCCTTCTTTTATTAAATAACTTTGAAGTTTCTACTAGGGCACCCAGATGAGGCCATCCGGTTCTCATTTTCTGAAATTTGAGAACCAGACAGCCTGACGTCCGGTTCATAAATTGTTAACCAGATGGACTGGATGGGAGGTGTCATCCGGTTTGTAAGTTGTGAATTGGACGCCATCCTGTCCGGTTGTCATAAGGTAAAAAAATTGCAAACCGGATGGGTGGTGGGTGGACCTCATCCGGTTTGTAAATTTGTGAACCGGATAAGGGTGTCATCCGGTTCACATTTTTTCAATTTTTTTTTTAAACTACACTGTGACAGATTGGTGAGGAGCATTAATGTACTTGAAAGTAAAAAAGAGTCTCTTCTTTTGCTGTGTTTACTTCTCATTCCAATTTCCAACCCCAACCCTATCTTAAATGAAGAGTCTCTCCTCTCTCCTGCTGCACTTCACCAATTCATTGGGTTTCATAAAACTAAATTAATAGGCAAATGAAGAGTCAAAGAGTCTCCTCTGCTCCATTCCAGAAAGAGTGTTGTCTCTTTGACTCTTCATTTGCCTTAATTAAATTAATTTAGTTTTATGAAACCCAATGAACATCAGAGACTCTTCATTTAAGACACAACAAAAGAAGAAGAGACTCTTCATTTCTTTTTTACTTTCAAGTATTAAAGTATTAATTGGGTGGTGATAGGTAACAGCTAATCAACTCATCTACTTCTCACCAATCTACATTAATTTTAATTGGGTGGTGGTAGATAACAGCTAACCAACTCCTCTGCTCTTCACCAATCTGTCACAGTGCAGTTTAAAAAAAATTGAAAAAATGTGAACCGGATGACACCCTTATTCGGTTCACAAATTTACGAACCGGATGAAGTCCACCTACAACCCATCCGGTTTGTAATTTTTTACCTTAAGACAATCGGACGGGGTGGCGTCCGGTTCACAACTTACAAACAGGATGGTAACCCCCATCCAGTCAATCCTGTTAACAATTTATGAACCGGACGTCAGGTTGTCCGGTTCTCAAATTTCAAAAAATGAGAACCGGATGGCCTCATCCGGGTGCCCTACCAAAAACTTCAAAGTTGCTTAATAAAAGAAGGGCAGTTGTGGAATTAAAATTTTGTATGGGGGTCCAGGAAGAGGGAATGGGGGTGGAGGAAGAATTTGTCTACCATTTGTCCTTGGCAAGTGTTTCTATTTATAGTCCTGTGGTTGGGCCTTCTCTCTTTAAGCCTAAGGCCCAAGTATTGATGTGTCCTAGTTACCTTTCTAATCTCAATTTAGGCGACGCTAATCCTTTGTTTGGATAATACTTCTTATTGAAGGCCGACCGACATAAGACATTCGTTGATTGAGACATATCCTTAGTGTAATTAGTGGTCATCCGGTTACACAAGTGGTACATAGGCCCTCTAAGTCTTTGAGAAACATATTATTCTGAAAAAGGACTTTCATACCGACATCATCCAAGAGTCAAACAAAACATCATCATTGGATTCCTCACAATTCTCCACATAGTGTGACTCAAGCAAGTCATTGATTTTCAACAGCTGATGATCTTCCTTCCAAATAGCGAGTGAAGAAGCAACAGTGAAGACCAAACTGCAAAATGAAATGTTTAGTAGGTAGAAATCCAACTATGGAATGCTTCTTCCTGCACCTCTTTGGAGGCACTCCCAAAAAATTTGAAAATTCAAAAGTTGCCCTTTATGCAATGATTGATTTAGCCTTAAGGTTTTTAAAGTAATAGAATAGTGGAATGGAGGTGGAGGGGCTATGTAGAAACGTGAAGGGTTGAGGTGCGGTATGTGATTGGTGGCATTCTACGGCGGTGGGCGTTGTTGGCAGCGACAGACGACTGTAAGTGTGGCGGCGTGATGGAGCAGTAGTGGTGCAGTGTCTTGGGGTGGACCGGATTGAGTTACGGAACAAGGTGTTCTATAATGTATTTTTTGGGGGTGTGTACATGTTACAGAACCAATCATTCCGTAACAGGAAATGAGTTGTGGAACGAAGCATTCCGCAACTGTACTGCGGGGTGTAATACAATTGCAAAACGCCCTGTTCCTTAAATTATAAGTGATTGTTTGCTTCAAATGACTAATTTGCAAAAGAAAAAAAGATATATAGTGAAAATTTATGAAATTTTGTTTGTTTTTAACAATTTGTGAAGATTTGAGAGGAGATTACTTTTTATCTCCACCTCAATAAAAAAAATTTGAAGAGAAAACCACATAAACACCAAATTAAAAATTTAACCTTACTTTTATTTTAAAAACTAATTAATTACATCTTATAAAATTTATATATAACTAATTATATATTAAATATTATAATAATTATATAATATAATAATAAATATATTAAAGAATAAATAAATTTATTATTTTTATATATAAAATATAATTAATCATAACATATAATATAAAATATAATATTTAATTTATATAACGTTAAGAATTATATATAATCGATTATGTAACGTAATTGATAATATAATAATCTATAATAATTGATAAATTATCGATTTTATACGTTATCGTGATCAATTATGTATATAACGATTATATATATTTATATTAGTTTAATTAATTATATATATATATATATATATATTATTTTATTATATATAATAATAAATTATATTTAGAAATAAAAATATTAAAGATAATATAAAATTTTATAATAAAAATATTAAGTAATATTATCAATATAATAATTAATAATAATATAAATAAAATTATAATTTAAAAAAAAGATAAATATATTTATTTAAATAAAAATATATTATGTAATAACAATAATTTATTCTTATAAAATAATAATACAATTTAAAATTAATATAAAAATTATTTTAAAAATTTCTAATGTTATAACTTTTTATTTTAAAAAATTAATCAGCTTAATTTAATATATTATTATATTTTCTTATAAATTAAATTTGAATTTAAAAGTAATTACATAACTTAATATTTTTATAAATTTTTTAAGAATATTATCAATCACATTAAATAAATTGATTATATTTATTTTAATTACTTTTAATTATAAGGATAAATTTGTAATTTTATAATTTTATATATTAAAAAATATTAAAATATTTATTATACCTTTCAAATCGTTCACAAATTTTTATAATCTTTCTTCTAAAATTTTATCATCTTTTTCTTAATCCAAACAATCTAACTTTCCATATATTTTTATTTCAAATTAACTTAAATTCACTCTTTAATCCAAACACATTCTAAGAGTCTGTTTATTAGAGTCTGTTTATTTCAATAATGAGAAAGATGACATTTAAAAAAGCAAAAAAGAAGTTGAAATTTTGATAAATAAAATATTGATTAAAAAAGAATTTCAAGAAGAAGACTTTGAAACAGTATTTCTTCACTTGATTGAAAAGATTTGCAAAGAAACAAAATTTTATTATATTTTTTAATATAATTAACTTACTAATTTTTTATATATGTACTTATATTATAATAAAATAAATATAATTAATAATAATATTAAGAATTCAAATAATAATAAATTTAATAAAATTATAAAACAGTAATAAAAATAAGAAATGATAAATTATAAAATAATAATAAAGATAAGAGAATTATAAAAATAAAATATCAATAATATTAATATTAAACACTAATAATAATGATGATAATAAAAATAATTAAATTATAAAATGATAATAATAATAATAATAATAAAATTAAAATTATAATAATAATCAAAATAAATATATAAAATAATAATATTATTAACAATAATACTTTAATTTTTATTTTAATTTTAATTGTAAAATAATTGATACCTTTATAATTTTTTTAATTAAAATAATAATAATTTATCAATCACACCCAATAAATTAATTATATTTAATCTTAAATTAATTTTAATTATAATTTCATCTATTAAAAATTATATTATCAATTATACCTATCGCATCACTCACAAACTTTTATAATTTTTTTTTCTTTTCTCACCATCTTTCTCTTAATCCAAACAAAACTTTTCACACACTTTCATCTCAAATTCATTCCCTTAAATCCACCCTTTAATCCAAACAAACTCTAAATGCTAACATAGCATACAATTTAATCATCTATTGCCTTCATCCCAAGTACCTTTCGAAGCTTCAAGAATTGATCCAACTTTATAGGCTTAGTCATAATATCTACAATTTGATCTTGTGTTCCACAGTAGACTAATTTCACAACTTCTTCACTCGAAAGATCACATAGATAATAGTATCTAACATCAATGTGTTTAGTTCTTCTATGCATTACGAGATTCTTAGATAATTTGATTGATGAACTGTTGTCACAAAAGATATCAATACACTCACAATTTTTTACTCTAATCTGTTCCAAAATTCCTTTCATCCAAACACAATGACAGACACATATAATTACAACCACATACTTAGCTTTTATAGAGGATAATGTAACAATTTCTTATTTCTTTGAACTCCAACACATTGTTGCATTATTAAGTAAAAAACATACCCTAAAATGCTCTTCCAATCATCTACATCTATTACATAATCACTATTATGCTAATAGTTTTTGCTTTTCTATACACCCGACCAAAGTTTATTGTTCCTTTTAAGTACCTCAGCACCCTTTTGCAATCTGAATATGTTCCTCCTTTGGATCTGCCATATAATGAGAAATGAAACATACCATACCACATACATTATAAATGGACATGGACATGTAACAATTAGGTACATTAAACTTCCCACTAATTTCTTGTACAAGGTTGAATTGACACTTTCATCCATCTTCTCTTGATAACACTATTCCAGGCACTATGGGATTTTTTTTACAGAGTTGCAGCTCCTCATTTTGAATTTCTCCAGAACATCTCTAGCATATTTCTTTTGACATAAATAAATTCCATTTGCATTTTGACTTACCTCAACTTCAAGAAAATACCTCATCTTTCCAAGATCAGTCATCTCAAATTCTTACTTCATTGATTTCTTAAACTTTGCACACATCTCTTCATCATTTACAACATATATTAAATCATCAACTTGTAGACATACCACGATCATCTTTTTTTCCTTTCTCTTGACTAACAAAGTATAGTCATGATGACTTTTTGCAAATCCTTCTTTTCGAAAATAGCTCTCAATTCTACTGAACTATGTCTTTGTTGCTTGCTTTAACCCTTAGAAGGCTTTGTTCAGTTTATAGACTTTGTCTTCTTCTCCATGTTTGATAAAGCCTTCAGGTTTATCAACACATACTTCTTCCTTCAACTCTCCATATAAAAAGGCACCTTTCACATCTAGTTGATACACGTTACATCCTTCTTGAGCTGCCACTGCTAAAACCATTGTAATTGTGTCCCAATGTGCTACTAGAGCAAACACTTCATTGTATTCTATTCCTTTGGTTTGGGTATAGCCTTTTGCAACAAGTTTGGCTTTATATTTGTCAACCTTGCCTTCTTTATTCAATTTGGTTTTGTAAATCCATTTCACTCCGATGTTTTTGGCATGTGCTGGCAGAGTTACTAGTTCCTAGGTGTTGTTTTTCTCAATAACATTCATCTTATTTTTCATGGCTTTTATCCATTTTCATCACAAACAACTTCATCATAATTTGAGGGATCATCATTTGACATAAATAACACCATACATGCCCCTTGTTCTTCTCCAGAAAAGCCTTCACCACTTTCATAATCCTACAGCCAACTAGGTGCTCTCCTTTATCTTCTTTGTTGTTTTGTAGGTTCTGCTTCTGTTGCTTCTGTTCTTGTATCTGATTCTTAATTAGAATCTTCTACATCACTTCCATCATTACCCCAGTCACGAGCATCCAATGTTATTTCTTATGGATTCAGATTCCAGTTCCATTTTCCATCTTTTTCAAATATAACATCTCTACTGATAATGATCTTCTTCTTTGTTGGATCATACAATCGAAATGCTTTAGACTCTTCACTTACTCCAAGTAAGACACATATAAGACTTCTGTTATTCAGTTTGGTCATTTTCTGTTCAAGCACATGAACATAGGCAATGGATCAAAATACCCTAAAGTAATCAATCTTGGGTTTTATTCCACTCCATCTTTCTTCTGGTACCATCTTCTTTAAAGCTTTGGTGAATCTTCTATTGATCACATGGTTAGTCCACTTTGCAGCTTCTACCCATAGAGTCTTTGGCATTTCTTTTTTCAGTGAGTAGGCACCTCACCATATTCATAATAGTTCTACTTTTCTCTCTGCTACTCCATTTTGAAATGGTGAGAATGTTGTTGTTAGTTGCCTCTTAATTCCATGTTGCTCTTTGCAGAATTGATTGAATTGTTGTGAAGTAAATTCTCCTTTCCTATCACTTCGTAATGTGTAGATTGCTTTTTGTGCTTCTTTCTCAACTGACTCTTTTTTCCTGTCTAACGTTAACCAAGGCAATGGACGTCAAATGGTTGGGCTTGTTACATATTGCGCTCTGAACTTCATTGTTAATGTTTGAAAACAATCTATTGACCTCGATGGCAACCGAGTAAACTAGCTAAGTGTCGCCTCCTTCAAGGAAGTGAAGAAAACCTTACAGAACACAGTGTCATCCGACGTGTACAGCCCATACTGGGTAACGTAGACTTCAATGTGCTCGTCCGAGTCGGTGGTGTCATCATACCTATACCTATCCAATGTGAGACCGAGGAAGTTCGGCCTCCATAATATTCTCTGTAAATGGGTGTCTCTTGGAAGAAAAGTGTCTCTTGTTGATGACACGTCATTGAAAAAGATTTTACATGACCGACCAAGATTACCATCGATCCATGGAAGTTTATGCTGACTAATATATAGTGTTAATGCTAATATAGTTTGGATGTAGTCATCGATCAACCCAATAATACAAATACTATCTTTTAAGAAAACCATTTTTTTCTATTTCTTTTTACATGATTATACTTTTTGTGTTCAATAAACGAAGATCCTCGTGAACTGTTCTTACCTTGTAATTTGTATGTAAAGGTTGTTTATCACCCAAGTTCACATGGGAGAAGATCGGAATTGCTTTTGGAAATGCTTATGATAAGAACGTTTTGCTTCACATTTTTCATTTAATGAATTTGAAATTTGTTCCTTTCTTTCACCTCATGTTTAAAAGGTTCAAGATCTAGTTTAGGAAAAAAATACTGATAAATGTATTATTTACAGAAGAATTAGAAGCAAACCCTTAATAGTTGAAATTCAACTCCAGAAATATTATATTAGCTATTTTTAATTTGTAAAAAAAATTGTTTTGACTTATAAATTGTTTTTAAATGAAAATACTAGGTACATGTGTAACTTCTGAGAGCTTAAAAGTACATGAAATATTACATAGGTATCTAAGAATAAGTTCAAGTTTCACGTTGAGTGAAAATGAGAAAGTTGAGCAATATATAAGAATAAAGATCCACAAATCTAATATTTTAAGATTTTGAATTGAAGGTGATGTCATTCTCTTGCATGAGTTCAACTCTTGTCTCATTCTTATTTGATCTTCTTAGTGTTTTTCCCTCGATTTTTCTAATATGTATATCATGTAATAGTTACCAAAAATCTTGCTACTCAACATAGTACTAGCTTAATTTGGAGCAATAGATTTTAAACTTTTTATGATTATTATTGTTGTTTAGCAGGTAAAAAAAAAAAAGATTAGATAGTCTAGTTTCAAGGACATTGGATCAATGTTCTTTTAATGTATTTGAGATAAATGGGGCATGTGTCTGATATTTATTATGTGTACCTATATAGATCTGATGCAGTGGATGATTGGAAACCTGAAACACTGAAAATCTATTGCAACAACACATGGTGTCTCACTTACAATTTACACTTAGACTTCTCCCTCCCTAATGTTGCTTGGCGAAGATTAGTGTGGTGAAATTCCTCCATATCACCTATATCCTAGAAGTGGCTTTCCCTTCAGAAATGAGTTGTTTGTTTTATGCCATGGTGACAACGTTTGAGTGTAAGAATTTATATAAGAAATGAGTAATGTTATGGATGTGAGGAAAAGTTTATTTAAATGATAAAGATTGATTTCATATCTCACAAAAACATATATAGATTAAAGTCTTACTTTATAAAAATCTTGTTAATGATTGTGTTGCGACCTCGCCAACGGCGGCCTAGACGGCGTTTCAGATTTTGGAAAAATTGAGAAAATGAAAGGGTAAGAAATGAAATGAAATCGTCACCATACTTTATTATAAAAAATTATAGAAAAACTAAAAAAAAAATGAAAAGATGGTCTACGAATAAAAAAAGTAGGTAAGAGAGTTGGTTAACACCCCACAACGCCCGTACAATACCTTAATCAAAACAAAATGACAACAAATATCTATATTTTAGATAAAATGGGAATAAAAATAATCACAGTAGAAGTGTCCAAAAATAAAAGAGTTAAATTAAATAAAAAATAATAATTTTTTTAATTTAAAGGACTCAATAAGGATGAACCTTCTATGTATTATCATTATGATGAAAATGGAGAACATACATAGTTCTAAAGATGTTGGAAATTTAATTTTGTATATTTTTTTTATTGTTTTGAATTTTTATTATTTTTTATTTTTATATTCTTTTTTAATGAAAAGTAAAAGGATGACGTTAAAGTGTGACATCGTAGAAGAAAGTAAAAGAAGCAAAAGAAAATGAATTGGGTGCAGGACCATACTTGAGCTGAAAATGAATAGTGATGCATATAAAAGGAAAACCGAAACTATCTGGCATAATATCACAGTGCATGAAAAATGAATGCAAGGAAACGCAGGGATTTTGGCAAAGAATAACAAAGAAAAAACAAAGTAGAAGAATGAATTGTAATATGCAAAGCTTCACAGATTCAAAATGCTGAATTGGGACATATGGTGCAGAGACATAGGCAGGGGTACATGGTGGTGTATAGTAGATATGAAATTTTCTTTATAAAGCATGAATGGACACATGAACAATGAAACCAAACAATGCTAATGGTGTATGGTGTAGTTCTCATGAAGGTGACAATTAACAGTATTCAATACAAGCCTGGTCAATTTTAAACAATGAAAAACGAAGATGAGAAACCTACCTGTTGAATATTTTTCAAAAGATCTTCTTCTCCGGCGAGCTTCAAAGCTTGCTTTTCCTCCACCAATGAGCTCTTTTCTCTCTGGAAATGTTTCCGTTTATATAGTAAATTTTGAAAAGTAATTTCCATTCAAAACGGCACAGTTCAATGCTTTAAAATCTTCCTTTACAGTGAGAAACCGGTGAAGGCAGGGAGTGAAAACGAAGAAGATGGTGAATAGGAAGCGAGCCGATGAAAGGTTGCCACGTGCCCAAGCTATAAATACTGTGTGTTGATAGATTGAATGTATTTATTTAAGTTATAAATATTCTTGTAAGTGCTTTTAAGTTTAAGACTTATCAAGGTAGTTAATAAAGAATTTTGGTTGTTAAAATTTCTTTAATTTAAAAAAGAAATTTTAACACTTATATTAAAAAGAGTTGTGATGAAAGGCACACTCAATTCTTCAATGACTATTTTTTTAAAAATCCAATAGACATAAAAGAACAATTTGGACCATGATTTTAAATGTAAAGGGATGTGCTCAATGAAATTTGGATATTGAAGATTTCTCATTTGAGTATATACTCATATTCTTCTAACTCAGAAACACCACCAAATAGCACATATATAATCCACCTTTGTCTTTTTATGATTCCTATAATGGCACAAAAAATACTAAAAGAAAGGAAAAATCAACCACAAATGAGATAGTTAACCTTACATTGGAAAATATATAAAATTAAAAAAAATAAGTAACGATAGAAGATTTAACATTAGTCAAACATGAACTCAACAAGTTGAAACAAAATTAAACTTGAAAGAATGAGTATTGAGTATGAAATCATTTTTAAGGGTAGATTCACATAGTCGTTATACAATTACAATATCATGAAGTATTGTTATGAAAAACAAAAAGAAAAATATGGTTTGACCGAGAATGTTAGTTTAAATAAGCATCAATTAATGTGATATTGTCTATGTCTAGAATTTATAACTATTTAGGTAATGTTTTTTAAGTTATTAATTGAATGTTGTTTTTATTTTTAAATTTATCATTATCAATGTAATTTTTTTCTTAGTGTTTAAATTTTTTTCATCATTATAAGCTATATGTCTCTACAAGAAAAAAAAAGCTATATATTCCTATTGGGTCATATACATGCAAACTCCTTACCCGAGCTCACTGGGAGAATCTCGGTATAATGTTTGGAGATCGTAATGACAACAAGGTTTTTCCTTCAAATAAATTCAAGATTACTTTGTCATGGGGTTCAAGATGCATTCTTGAACTTTTCTTTACAGTTACATAAGTTCTTCCTTTTAATTCTTATTGTAAAAAATGTTTCAGGTATCTGTATCAAAGCTGCGAATTCTGAGGAGTTCATTGGAGCAGGGTTATATAGATATATTTCAGATAACTGGTTTCTCGGATTTGTACTGTGATAGTACGTAGATTTGGTGAAAAGGAAGATTAGAGACCAGAGATGGTGAAAATCCAAGGCATGAAGTACACAACACCATCTACCATATCTTTCAAAGTTTCCGACCAATGGGTGCCGCAGTATTTTTCACAAACGCCTTGATCCTGAGAATTATAGGCTCAGGAATGGTTGCATTCTTTTAAACCATGGTTAATAATTCTACCACTGCAGAACTTTTGGCAACTTTCCAATGTTTTAAGCTAATGGGTTATCAATGCAACTATAATACAGAAGTTATGTGTACAAAAAGTGACAGCACAATGTTCGTATCAACATGTCAAATTGAAAAAAAAAAAAAGTGTTGTCAGAGTAATCAGTGAAATAAAAGACTAGATTTTCATGAGATAACCAATTTGAAGCGATGTGAGATAATGTTATAATTATAAGAATAGATCATATCTTATTTGTCGAAGATATCAAATTTTCTGTTTACTGTTTTGTAAAACATGTAACAGGGTATTCTCACACAATCAAATAGAGAAGTTAATTGCACTATGTACAAGTTTCGGCTAAACTGAATCTCCCATTCAAGTTTATATTGAACAAAAACTTCCATTGAATGAATTAGGTAAAGGGGTGATTGTGCAGTTCTAAAGAAAACCTTGAACCCCCCGTCCTGCAATTGCGTCTCTGTATATAGAAAATGCTTCTTCCATTATCTTAGCTTGAGCCAACAATTCTGCTCTTTTTCTTCCAGAAGGGTGAGTAGAGAGATAATCCCTAAGAGTAGAATCACCAGTAATTTTTCCCAACTTCTCATATACTTTAGGTGCCACCCGGGGATCATAACCAGCTGATGCAATTAACAACAGCCCAATGTAATCAGCTTCTATTTCCATCCTGTGAATGAATTGGGTTGTTTTAGAAAAAATTGTAACCCAAAAAACCGCATATTACTATTATTCATGCCTCCATAATTAGCATTGCATCACACAAGGTTTTTATAATTATAATAATCTTCAATTTCAATGAAAATCTACCAAGAAGAACAAACACAAGCATCTTGAACACAACCAGGCATGTGCAATTTCAATGGAAAGCCAACCTTGAAGAAAATCTAGGCAAAAATAGTACTAGAAAAAGATAAAGATATAAAGTATTCCCCTCCTCTAAATAAATTATGTACAAGAAACAGGAATTATCGCTGGGACACTAAATGAAACCTATCTAACTTTTGTGAAATAAAAATTACCATAGAATTAATGCATTCTAGAGTTATTTATTTACTAAGTTACGTCACACCTATATTGAGCACTCATTTACTAATCACTCGCTCCTTTACTAAAGCCATTCATGCATTAACTTATGTAGATGTTAACTGCTAAGCATTGGACATACCATATAGGTTTGCTTTCTAATGCCTTCACAAAATATAGCATAGTGAATGCTCTGCTTTTTTTTTTTTTTTTTTCACCCTTTTTTAGGACTCCATGTATCCAACCTAAATAAATAACCCCAATTAAAACAAAAAAAACAAAAAAAAATTTATAACAAAAATGATTTTAAAAAGTAATTTATA
>Ga0099824_1006558_pt1 | contig 15903 bp, 8 predicted proteins | sample SiratrowhiteBW_FD_76837 | JGI IMG/M metagenome (GOLD analysis project Ga0099824, IMG submission 76837) | Root nodule microbial communities of legume samples collected from California, USA - Siratro white BW | ecosystem: Host-associated > Plants > Roots > Nodule | place: USA: California...
ATATAATAAAAAAAAAAATATATATATATATATATATATATATATATATATATATATATATATATATATATAATTTTCTTTAACATTTAGATGCTTAAGATTTTTTTCATAAAACTTAAATTTTACTAACTAAATTATATAACATTATTTTAATAATCATGGGTAGAACTTTCAAAATTAAAAAATATAATGCAATAGTCCATATTTATAAATTTTAAAGAGTCATGTGAATATTTATTGTGATAAATTATTAACTAATCCATAACTATAAAGTTTTACTCTTAATATATAAAATTATTCCGAAAATGACAATTAGTATTATGTCACAAAAATAGTATAAAATGTGAATGCTGGTGTGGATATTCTCTTTGCGTGAGTCATAAACAGAAGTGGCAAACAAAAATTTGTCGAAAGTAGAAAAACAAACAGAAGAAGAAAGAAAGAGCACAAAAAACATCTATGGTAGACTATATACATTATCAGAACCTCACAGAGAGATTTTTGGGATTTGTTTTTGCTGTAACCCAGATTCGTGGGGTGAACTGGGTCCTCTCAAAACTTGGTGTCATTTCCTTTTTGTTACAATTTGAAGAAGGAAAAAAATGTGTCAAAAATATAGATATTTTCATCAGAGGTGTACATTCTAATATCAATTAAAAAAAGAGTTTAAATTCTAATTTTTTTTAGTAAAATAGATTTATAAAATAAAAAATTGTCTTTAACTATATATTGTAAATTGATTTTATTTTTAATTGACGTAGAATATTCAGTAAAAGTATGCATGTAACTGACGATAATTTGAGGAAAATGGTAATGTGAACATTAAAGTGAGAACTGAGAAGGGTTAAAACTTTTGGTGCAAAATTGTGTGGGCAAACTTGTGTGTCATTCCATTTTATGATCATGTTGAGAATGGCCATGCATGTATTGTTTCAGCTCTTCCTCTTACGACAAAGGTCCATCTATATCTGGAAATTAGTTTAGTAATGGCATGCATGCTCTCAGCTGCAAGAATCGTCAACCTAAATCTAGTAAAGAATTGGACCCTCTTTTAATATCTTGTGCTGAATATTTTTCTCTCTCTAATAAAATGGTGTGTTGTGTGGTAAGTAATGAAGCTACAAGTTCTAGGAAATAGCCAGCTGTATCCTGCTTGCAAATTTCGATCGAACTAAGAAGTAGTAATAAATTTCACACGTAAGATCTTCATAGGTCCAAAAACATCCAAAATATACCCTTCATTCGCTACTATAAATAATACCCTTAACTGGCTCACACCACCACAACACAACCTAGTAACAACAAACTTTCACATTTCACAGGATGAAGCTTGTGTATGTAAATGTTCTCCTTGTGTGCCTTGTCCTGAGCTCCTCTTTCTTGGAAACCTCAATGGCTAGTTCAGGTAAGCAAATAACATTCCCACTATAATTTTTGCATGTATTTTGGTTCAAACGTTGGTTGTTAAAGATTTATGTATGCTACATGATTGGAGTGTAGTTGTTACAAGTGATGAAATAAATTGTTGTGAGGTGGATTTAGGTTTCTGTGACTCAAAGTGTGCACAGAGGTGTGCCAAAGCTGGAGCTCGGGACAGATGCTTGAAGTTCTGTAGAATCTGCTGTGAGAAGTGCAAGTGTGTGCCATCTGGGACTTACGGGAACAAGGATGAGTGTCCTTGCTATAGGGATTGGAAGAACTCCAAGGGCAAGGACAAATGCCCTTGAATTTTGTTATCCCTGGAATGCATAACACTTTTCATTTGCTATGTTCATTTCCATTCTACCAAATAATACTTTATCATGGATCTGTCTAGCTATACCCTTCAACTTTATGTATTGGCTTAGCTAGCTAATTAGCTTACTATTTATGATTGTAATGATGCTCCTATCTACTGATTTCTGAATCATATATCAATATTTATGAACTGGGTGTGATGAGTAGGGTAATTTGATTGGCTCCATGTTGTCCTTCTCTATACACCAAAGATTCTAATTTTATTAGTCTTGTGAACAATCAATATTGCTTATTCTTTTTTAAAACTAATATACACCAAAAATCATTCTTAATAATTTTAATCCATTCTTAATTTACACCAAAAATCGAATCAATCCGGTGAGAAAAAAAAATCATCAAAAATTTCAAAAAACTCATATTTGATCCACTTTTGATTTTTAAGTTGTTTTTGTTTTTTATATGGTTTGAACATTCTCATAATAAATCATGTTTAGAGGGAAATATTCACATTGCATGTGTTCAAAGTCTATGGCAATATTAGTTTTGACTTTCACGATAAAAGATTTGTATTACCAGGGTTAAAAATATCATTATCCCGTTAATATAACACTAGCCAAGTTTCTTTTTAATTATAATTTTCAAATATCTTTCCTACTTATTTTTTATTTTATAATTTTAATATAATATTTTTTTTAATAATTATACTTATTCTAGTAAGGTTTTCTTTTTTATTGTTTTTGTTCTATATGGGCCATAGTTTTAAACAGATAAATTGAATCTCTAATTGAGTCTTTTACACTTCATAATTTTATTCTGGGACTAAAATTCATCTCAACCCACAACACTCTTAATAAAAAAATTATGAAGAGTTAAAACAATAAATGAAAGGAAAAAGTATTAAAAAATTACAAATTATTTTATGACCATATTTGGTTAGAATTCTAAATATTATAAAAAATGTATATAGTATTTAGTCAATAATTTTAAATAATATTGTTATAATATATTTTAAAGGAAAAAAGTAATAATATTCACTTATTTCATTTATAATAGATATAAAGTTCGACAGAAAAAAAACATTTTTAATGAGATTGTTTATGAATAAAAATATTATTTTAATATGGGTTTGATGAGTTTCTTAACTTTAAAGGGAACTCTTTATAAACTGAAGAAAAATTATTTTTATAAAAATTATTTATATTTTATAAATATTTTTTTTTAATTTTAAGAAACTTATGTATATAACATCCATATTAAAATAATATTTTTATTATAAGCATTTATGGTAAAGAGCTTATACTAAAGTTATTTTGATACAAGTATATAGATACATATCTTGGCATTAATTTTTTAAAAAAAATTATGGGTGTTTTTTAAAAATTATTTTTATATAAAATAAAGTGTATAACATACCACCCTTAAGAGACAATCCCACGTCCCACCCCACGTAAACCTTAAGATCCAGGTTATATTCTCTATCTTTTTGTTCTCCAATTTTCCATACTTTCGTCACACCTAATATTCTTTTTAAAATGGTATAAATATTTGAGTAAAATATTTTATATCACTATTCACCTAAAATGTTAACTAATTAATTATAATCAAATCGAATTGTTTAATTGGTTTTACTTTTCTTCATCCAAATTGTCTCATTTTTTTTTTTTCATTTGACCTTAGCTACGAAAGTTATTTAAAGTTTCACAGGGTTCCTTATAATATTACAAATCTATAAAATTCTTTCGACTTTTTAAAATTTGTATTATATAAATAAATTAAAATTCAAGCAACTAAATTTTAATTTTGAAAATCTTAAAACAGTATAAGTCATACATTCATCCAAATCTTTTACAGAATGGAAAACTTTCTTTATACCAAAAAAGTCCTTTTAAAATTATAATTATTAATTTAATACATTTGCTTAATATAAGGAAAAAAGATTAATTACTGTCATAGTAAGAGTGCTACAATATTAAATGACAGATAAAAGAGATTCAAGGAATTAAATCTAACATATTACATCTAATCACAAAAACAGATTATTGAGAAGAAAAAAATGCATCAAAAAGTATATTGCAAGCATTTGCCATTTTTGTTGGAGGTTCGTAGAAAGACTTACCTCAGTATTGTCCCTAAACAAAATCGTCCTCAAGATTCATTTATTGAACATGTAATACAGAGGAACAACACGAGTACAGTTTGTTTCATCACATGCTTCAGCCCTGATGCAGGTTGAAATAATCTATACAGCAGAGAATTGTCCAATATAGTCCACTCTGTAGTCCACTCTGAATGATTTTCAGTAGCAAGTCCTACTATCACATGCAAGGTGACAAAACTGAAATGAACTAAATAAACTACAAAACTAACACATCCAAAGACATAAACAATGTTTGTTACGACAATAATGGAACAGACAGACAAAGGAAACACGCAAGTGCAACCCCTTGTGGTATGACTTGTCTCTTGAACTATACAAAGTTACTGTAATGCATGTTTATATTCTCCCCTTGTTAAACCATGCAAGTAACTTTTTGCCAAAGAGGTTGCTCTGCATCATCATGGAATTTTGTTTGATCAGTTGCTCCAAGGCATTCCGAGCATTACCCTGCAAGTCAAACTTCAGTAACTAGCAAAAGGGCAAACTGCCCAAACTATAGTACGGAAAATTAATGCACAAACATGAATATGTTTGAGTTCACTGACCCTAGATGCTGACAGTGCTGATTTGATGACATAATTCCCATATGGATCCACAAGAAGCATTGCAACATTTGGATTGTGGAGCAACTCCAAAGTAATATATGTTGACTGCGGTTCAACCGAGTCTTGAAAGAACTTCTCCACTACATTACTCCCATACTTGTTACAGGCCAGATAGAAAAATCTTCCTTCAAGCTGTCTCCATAGAGATTCTGCAACTCCCGGTATTCCCAAAGACAATAAATGTTGCACAACATAATTGCTGCCAAACAAGAAACATAAAATAACAGTAAAAGTCAAGCATAATAATTTCATCAACTAGAAAAGAGAAAACATAATACAAAAGACAAAAACAAGAGACCCGTAACAGTCTTCCGCCAAGAGTGAAGCGTATAACATGACAGCAGCTATCAGCTTCTTTTTTATTTCTCCTTGTGCATGGTTAATGCATGGCTGCAGCACACAACACCCGGTTTTATCTGTTGCAATCTCGAAGCACTTGTTTGCCACCACATTCAGAAGATTCTGTGGAAAAAGTCTACAGTTAAAACTTCATAAAGCCAAGGAATTGTACCTCAATAATAAATCTATTTTTCCTTTGAATGAATTTCTGTAAACAAAATAGAATAGTGAGGCTTACATGACAACTACATCATTTCCATAACTCCTAAACAGGGCTGTTGACTAATTCGGTAAACATAGACTTAATTCCCGTTAAGAAACTTATAATTAAGACCTACCAAAGGAGTAAAAGAAACATAACAAGAATCAAGAATCAAAAGTTACAGTAATTGTTTGTTTGAAGGTGTATATAACAATATCAACAAAAGCCAAGATTAAATGGCATAAAAAGTCAAATTCAGAAAGCTCTAAAATAATCATACAGGAGTGAAAAATCTGCTTTCTCAGAATACACAGAGCTAAACTCAAATTACTTAAATATATTTCATTCTGAGAATTAAATGTCTAGCCTAAGCATCACACAAAATTCTTCCATATGATTTCCACAGTTGTTATTTGCGAAGAAAATGAATACCTTATTTAAGACAAAGAACATAAGAAAACAACCCGAGAACAAACATTACCTCATTGTCTTCTCTAGGAAATTGCTTTAGACAAAGCAGAATCACTCGATGGCCACTCACATCCTTTGCCAATATAGCAGCACCAGGACTAAGAGCTGAAATAACACGATCTCGTTGCTCCTTGGAAGTTACATGCTCCAATAATTTCTCAACGGCCCGGGTTCTGAAAAACAAAAACAAACTCACTTGATTAAAAGAAAAAACAAAAACCACTTTATAGCACACACACATATAAATTATATATAATAAAAGGAACAAATTGAACCTTTCACACACAAGAAACAAAACAAGAAGCTAAAGTAAACTGACAAAATTCTTGAAAAAGGAAGAGTCAACAGTCATACCCATGGGGACTCAAGCAAATTCTGACCAACTGAAAATTATACTGAGTCACTCTCAAAACGATCTGAGTCTGCTGTTCTTCACTACAAAGTTCTATCATCCTCTGAACAACATAATTCCCAAAGGGGTCAACAATCAAATCAGTCATGTGATCAATAAGCTCCAAGAAAATGATGTCGAACTCTTCCCTCCTCAATGTTCTCAAAGTCTCCTGCAAACTCCTACACATATGTTGATCCGTAGCCATCATCAGAACGCAACTCCGAAACTTACTGAACCATTGGAGGCGCCTTTCATCTATCCTAATCTCCAGAACATCAGAACCGCTACCATTAAAGAAACCGGCATTAAGGGTCTCCTGCGGCCTCATCCCATTGGAGAAGGGTACAGCAGGATAAACACCATTGAATGCGGCATTTTCTCTTTGCCTAGTCAATGGTTCATAATACAAAAACTCATCACCATGATAAGAATAATTATTGACCGTGAATGTGGGATGACCAAGATTGGAAGTCTGAGAAGTAGGAATCCCACCACCCCAACGGTTATAAGGATGAGAGGGACCATTGATGCCATAAGGACTATCCCCAACAAAATCAGAATGTGGGTAGTTAAAGGAAGTCCCGGAGACAGAAAGACGAGAAAAAGCATCTTCTAGGGTTTGAGAAGGATTATGGGTTTGCGAGAAAAACCGAGACACCCCGGCAGGTTGCTGAGAAGACCAGAAAACTGGGTGATCATTGTCAAATGGAGATGATGATCGTTGCGACATCATTGGGATAGCCAAAGAAATTGATGAAAGAATAAGAAAGATTTAAAGAAAGGGGTTTTAGAGGAAGGAATAAAGGATTTTTATTATTTGAAGGAAAAAGGGATTAGGGTGAGAAAGAGGGAAGAAGAAGAGTGTGGGAGATGAGGAGACAGTGTTGTTTAGCTCAGTAAAGAGAGCCTTCCAATGGGTACCATTCTGCATGCAATATATAGTAAAATCACATAACACAAAACCCAAAACCCAAAAACAAAAAGCTTTCTGCTTCCACTCGATGTGAACCTCGTGTCCCATATTTTCTGTTTTTTCTTGTGAAGATAACCCCTTATCAGTGTTCCCTGAATCTTTCTCTATATAATAACAAAAATTTGTTACAAGTTTTTCTTTTATAAATTATAAAACTTTGGTGATATTTCTCTATCATTAAATACTTTTTTTTTTAATTTTCCATAAATTATACATTATTATACCGTAAATCTGTAACGAATATTATAAGTATATTAAAATTCTTTTTTTATTGAAACTGACGTAAAATTAGTTTTTATTTTATTTCACAATATTTCAAATATATTTACTGTGATTTAAGGTTTTCAAACCAAATGACTGAGTGTTTCCTTTGTTATTATTTTAGATTTGGGTCAAAGTCTTCCCAACTTAAGAATATGGTTGAGATTGATCAAAATAATATATCTTTTCAACCCAAATGCATGTGTGTTTCCATGGTTACCCCTTTTTAGTTTGGGTCAACACTGTATCGAAGTTCCAGAACAAAGTTGGTCTCTGTGTGAAGTACTCCAAAAATGGCAAAAAACATAGTTATTTAGTTTGTGTTTCAGATACCTTTTGGACCAATTGCATAAGGTGAACATTTGCAGAAGCTATATATATTATATGGAATTAACTTCACATACACGTAGTCAATCTGTTGACTTAAATCTTTCTTTTTTCGGCAGAGAAGGATAGGGGTGGAATACCTGATTCTCATAAATCAGATGAATGAATATGGAAAATACTATTTCCTCTCTCTAAAATCATAACAATATATTTATCCATATATTAAATCTTATCTATTGAAATATATTTTATTTTGTGATAACAAAATATACTTAATATTTGTGTAAATTGTCAATCCCTGAATTAGAGATCACGCTGATGCTTTTGTGAGCTTGCTTACATATATTTTTATTTTTAATAGTTTAAATATAATTTTAAGTATAGATAAAAATATCTAGGATTTTACACTTTGATCTTTATTGAATATTTCTCTGGCATTATCATGTAACCTTTAAAATTATTATTTTTACATCTTATAAGAATAAATTTATTTTAATTCATGTATTTTTTTCAACTTTTGAAATAATCAATTTTAGTTATTTGACATTCAATTGAGATAATAAACACTTTATCACATTTGATAATTGTATATTTTTCTCAGACTTCTAAAACTTGATTTGGTTGTTTTAATAGACCTTCACACATTAATTTGTTGGGTTTGGTATCTGATTAATACTAGAGGATATATTGTGATAAGATCTTCCAACATCATCTTTGTATATAAATATGTCCCATTAAAAATATAATTATTTTAATTTAAAATGACAAGTACTATCATAATTTTAAAAATATGTCTTACAATATTATAACATTAATTCATATGTTTTTTTCATTATTAAAGTCATTTTTTTATTAATACCATATGAAATTAAATACAACAAATTATAAGGAAAAAAATTATTTTTCAAGTTTGTTCAGTTCTAATAACAGAAAATCATTACTAGTAATATTTTTACCTCTAATTTCATCATAATTTTTAACTTTATACACTAAAATACATGAAAAATCTCTATAAATATTATTCTTATTGTTTTTTTTTTTTATCACTGATCTGACTACTATTGTTAACTTTTTAGAATAACAATTCTTATTTTATATCTCATTTACCGAGAACAAAAACAACATAATAAATAGGGTCAAAGTATTTGATGTTAAGACCAATCATAGTATGAGGAGTGAGATCTAAAGTTTTTTTCCTATATAATTTATAATTCTGGTTTTATTGTTCATTCCTTAAGTGTGTATGTTTCTTCCACCAACTTTTGTTGTTTTTTTATAGACCTAAATTATAACTAATTTGTATAGTGGAAGATGAAAATAATAATTAGTATTAACTTTTTTATGATACCGTTATTAATATTTCCCTGAACTTTACATCTTTTCTGAAAAATCATTGAATTAATTGGATTTGAAGCTTCTTTTATATTCATAAGAAAAAAAATATAGATTAACTACTTATTTGAGATTTATAATGTAGTTCACATTGGAAAGAAGTTAAATCAAATTGTTAAATTAGGTTATAGTCTTTTTTGGTTAAAAACTAAGTTTTGAGACTTTCATGTTTTTTTCTAAGTGAAACAAATTTAATCTATTCAAATAAATATAAATAATATAATACTAATATATATTGCTATTATGATTATATTTAAATATTATTATAATTTTTTATGATAGTACATTTGCTAATATCATTTTCCTCTATCTTTTAATAGTAATAGTTTAAAATTGCAACAACTCAACTTAAACTGGAAGGGTATTATTAATTTTTTCAGAGAATTAATAGACTTGATTAAAATATTTAAAAATAGAGAGTGCAGATTGGACATCATAAATAAATAAACAAAAGATAAAAAGTAATTTAACCAAAAGAAAAATATATTATATCATGGTTAACATGTGATTTTTATTTTATAACTATAATATTATTATTATTATTATTATTATTATTATTTATGCCACAAAATCAAAATAGATATTGAAAAGTTCTCCATTTGAATAAGAAATATTATGTTGTTGTCGATATGAATATTCTGATTATGAAATTATCCTAGTTATTATTATCTTAATTAATATAATTTATTTTACATATTAAAAATAGAAAAGTCATTATTTTTCATAGGAAGAAATTTTGAACCGCTATTTAAAATAGAAATTAGAAAATTTTCCCATACATGTGTTTTATTTAAACTGTCAATTTTATATTTGTTTTATCAATTTGAACGTTGAAATAATGAAAAATATTTATTATAATTATCCTAAGTAATATAACCATCCATTTCAATGCATTAAAAATGTAAAATATTAATATTCTTACTAGAAAGATTTTTTATTCACCAAATCTTGCGTAAATAACTAATTATACTTGTTAATTCAAACATTCAAATTTCAAATGTTTATAATCATACTTTTTATTAATTAAAGATAGTAAAAAAAAACTGTGTTATATTTTTTTTATTTTAAATATATTTTCAAAAACTGAATTTTAGTTATGTAAAAATATTTAAAATTATATATTGAAGTATTATAAAATTTGCATACTTTTAAATAGTCTTATATAACTTTATTTATATAAACGTGTTTTTGGGAATAATTTTTTTTTTTACAAATTTATTTACCATTTATATAACTTAAAATATGGAGTGAAGGGAAAATATTTAAATGATTTAACAAATTTAGGATTAGGATGAAAGTTGGTTTTCGAATATAAGAAACATATTAAGTGAAAAATAATATTTATAATAAGAGAGTGAAATAAATAAACAAATTCATACATCCCATATATAGAAATTAAAGGTTTTTTTTTAACAATCTCATAATGACTTCAAACTTTGAAGAGATGATTTAATAATTTAATTATATGGTTGTATGATCTACAATTTTCCTCACTCTCTTGTTCAAATACTTGCAAACTTTATAAATTCCTTTGTAAATTTTTCTATAATAGTTACTTTCCATTTTTTTTTTAAATTTAGTTAAGGTCTATGTTTGAAAGAGTTTAAACATTAATAAAAGTTGAAACAATACTTCTCAACTACACAAGTTTTAATTTTATATTTTTATTTTCATAGTTTATTAGATAAAAGTAGGTGGTTTAAGTTTTTCTTTACCTGTCAAGAAATTTTTAAAGAGTTGACGAAATGACTTATAGAATTGGCGAGTAAGGTGAGTTTACACTCATTTTATAAATTATTTGAAAGATTATCTCTAGTCAATTTGAGATTACTAACACACCTCCTCACCTTAAAATTGCTCAACTGAGACTTTAAATCTAATTCAACCTTACATGACTTATTATTGATTTACTATTAAAAAACCTTATCTTTAATTGATACGGGATCTAAAAAAACATATTTTGTAATAAGCAATCTAAATGAGGCATAAATTTATTTTTCAATAAACTTAATTAAAATCTTGTGATTTTATATGTGATAATATATTTATAATAATAATAATAATAACTATTATTATTATTATTATTATTATTATTATTATTATTATTATTTATGAAGGTTAAACTTTAAAAAAATAGTAATATCTATAGTTTAACATTTTCTAAATAAATATGTTTTAATATAAGTTTTAGTCTAGTTTATTTTCTAAGAAAAAAAAATACCTTATTCTTGATTTGGTGTAAACTAGGCATACAACTTTGCTAAATAACACACGTGGTAGGGTTTTGCAATAACACAAATGTCAATAAGTGAGAGGATGAAATTCTACTCAACGAAATAAAAAGTAACAATTGTAGACATGACATTCAAGGATATAATTGGTAAGTTCATATGTAATTGTTCTACTAGGATTATAATTTGCAAGACTAAGGTTAAGTTAATCATACAAGATAGAGTAGAAGGTAATGAAATAAAATAGCTTTCAAAATTGTGGTCATATGAAGCAGAGTTAACATGAAGCTGTGTGACAAATACATGTGTAAATAAATTGGAAATGTCGTCACCTACTTTACAACTCTAATTAAGTAGTTTCTACCTGTGTTTAGATCTACATTCCACCATGGATTGGGGTCGATAGGTGTCACCTAATTAAAAACAACGTTCGGTGGATAATTTCTAGTTGTTGTTGGAGATCCAAATTACCACTGAGTACATAACAATAGGCTTTGTGGTTGTGGAAACAAAAACTAAGGTAAGTTAAGGCCATGTAACTTAAAATTGAATATGATGAAATCATGCCACCAAACTAAAAAGGGGTCTGGACAACCAAAAAGTTAAGAGAGTCATTTGAGAATTCTAATGGAACAAATCTTGGAAGGGACACAACACCTTACAAATTTCAAATGTATGGGAAGGAATATCTCAACACTATAACATTATCCCCTTTTGCTATTACTGAAAAAAAGATAATGAGTATGATGAGCGTTAAGATGGTGAAATGATAATGCTAAAGTTCTAGATGATAATTGGGTCAACATGTTGAAGCTGCATATGGTGCTCAAGTGAACCAAGAAGAAATTGTACACAACTCCTTACAAGTGCCAAATGTATGGAAAAGAAAATATCAACACCAAAACTTCTCCATTATCCCCTTTTGTTAATACTGAAAAAGATAATGAATCTCCATTATCCCCTTTTGTTATCACCGAAAAAGATGACAATGAATAATTGGGTCAACATGTTGAAGCTGCATATACTGCTCCAGTGAACCAAGAAGAAATTGTAGATCACAAAAGTTTCACACAATTCAAAATGCACTTTATCATAGCAGAAACAATAACATTATCTATTAGTGTATAGGGGACAGGAATTAAATATTATTTTGATATTAATAATTAAATATTAAATTGATATTAATATTTAAATATAATTTGATATTAATAATTAAAAAGCATATTGATATTAATTTTATTATTAAGACAAAAGATTTTGTGTCAGATTATTTTAAAACCTTCCCCTATGAACGTTTATCCCGTGACTAAAACCTTCTCTCCTACTTCTTCGGTCTACGTACTTACTCTCACCTTGGGAATAGGTGACTTTCGTGCTCAAGTGTTTCGTAACTCTAGGAAACTACACGAGCCCATTCAAGCTTTTAAGTCTTTTTAAAACAAAATCTGAGGTAGATTCCACCAAAGAAATTAGTTATTTAGTAAAAGAAGAAATTAGTGAAAAAAAAAAATGATGAAATGGTTACCCAAAATGATTTTTCTTCAAAATTGAGTGAAAAATGGATGACAACAAGAGAAATGAGTTCTTTTAACATATAATTCAACAAGTTATTCATCAAATGGGTTTAACACCTTTTCGTTTTCAACTAAAAGTAACCTATTAACTATATCCTAATCAAATCAAGGTTCTAACAGTTTGCTAGTGTGTTGCTCAGCAACTGAGTAGCACCTTCACTTAAGGTGAGATCATAACTAACCAGAAAACATAAAAATAATAAAACAAATGTACTCCAGATCTTACTATTGAGTATTCCCTACAACTTATGTCTGCTGTCTTGATTACCTTTCTACCCTCAGCAGGTAGAATGTACTTCTTGTTGTGTTCCTTCATGACAGGAACATGTGCCAGTTCCAAGTTAAATACAAACTGTATACATCAAAGAATAATGGAGCAATGCACAAGTCGTTAGAAAAAGAATGGCAGGTATGTAGAGCGGTAAATCTATAATCTATCCTGCAAGCTGGAATGATGCGCTCTCCACGTCTTCCATACTGAAGGTATATCCATCTTGTTGCACATGGAAGGTAAACGCTGTAAGGCTATTGCAAAAATGAAGTGCAGTTAAAACTAGGTGTTTTCCCCTATCCGACCTTGTATTTTCTTTAATCCAGGTTGCATGGTTAGAGAAACTTTATAAACTTTACGGTGTATGAAGCAAAACTCATGCAAAATTGTCAAGCAGAAGTTTGCCGTACTATTTCCAGATTTTTCATCAAAGTGTGAATTTTGTTGAATTAATTCCCAGTTGAAGAAAATCCCTTGGGAAGACGATTAACCCATGCAGAAGGAAGAATACCGCTCTGTGAAACCAAATATACAATGAACGCAACATAGGCTGTCGTGCAGGAGCAGGCTAAAAGACCAAGCAAAATGCCATTCACCTCAGAAATGAAGAAATCTAACAAGAGATACCCATTAATCACTATTATCAGTCCAGCAACAGTCCATGCTACTCTCTACAAGTATAAAATAAGTAAACATTAGTATGGAAAAAATAGAGAAGATTTTGTAATCTTGAAATCAGTATACTTAACGAATATGGTATTTGCTCATCGTTTTTCCTTAAATTACTTCTACATCAACCTAATTCCCCCAAAGAGGGCCACAAGAATGTGAATCTTGTATGGGAACAAATACTTGTGCAGGCTATATGATAGTTATGTACATGGAAGTCAATGGGTAGTAATAATTTTCCTTACAGTTAAGACTCAATTTCTTAAAACTTTAGGACTCCATGAACTCAAGCAAGGAGCTGTATAATTTTTCTATTTTTCCCTATAGAAGAATGAACTGAAATTCAAACATCTTCACATTACACTTCACAGAAACAGATCTTCGAAGTAACTTTGAAACCAAATGCATCTAAGCAGCAAAACAAGAAAGGGGATAGAAGCAACTATAAAGAAACATCAGGAATCAACCATGTTTCACTCTCTTAAATATAACTGCAGATCTATTTCTAGTTTTACCCAGCAAACAGGTACAGATAGTTATTGAATAACCAACATACATCGTAAATAGCTCTAGATTTGATAATCAGGTTGCCTCTGGCCGTCAAACCTCACAGACAACCATCCTTAACTACAGAAAAAGATATATTTATAGCTGCATCCACAAAGCAAAAACATTGGAAAGCTTTACTTTTGTTCCCTTAAACATAACTTTGAACCATGAGGCAAGTTGCTTCAGGTAGATCTTATAATTTACAAGCAGCAAAATGAAAGAACATTGAGATGATTAACTAACCTCAAGAACAGGTCCAACTCTAAAGGTTCCCATGACCTGCTCTTTGGAGACCAACGTGAGGAGGGGAATAAGAGCAAAGGGAATTTGCATGGACTGAAGCACATTGAGCCATTCATTCAAAATGTCCAAGGAGGCTTCTGATCTATTAAAAACTATAGCTACAATTATAGTTGGCACAATTGCAAAACTTCGAGTGATCATTGCTCTCATCCATTTCTTTAAACGAAGGTTGAGGAAGCCCCCCATTATGAATTGCCCAGCATATGTGCCAGTGATGGTGCTGCTCTGACCAGCTGCCAATAACCCAATTCCCCATATATAAAGAATAGGGAAGATTCCTCCTCCGTACTTTTGTTCAAGATACTGCCCTGCATTGACCAGTCCTATGTTTTTTGCTTGCTTTGTTCCATAAAAACCCTTAGCAAAAACCGTTGTGACAAATAGATTGATAATGAAGGAGACTGAAAGTGCAGCTGAAGACTCAATTGAATAGTAGTTGAGAGCCTCCTGTACGCGACCTTTCTTATTAGGATCAACCTTCCTTGATTGAACCAAAGCAGAATGCAGGAATACATTGTGAGGCATAATGACACAACCCACAACACCCACAGCTTGACGAATTGTTTTCGAGCTTAGTCTCGGAACCAAAATACCTAACAAAAGGAACAAACACAGTTATACTATACCCATAGACCATGAAAGGCTAGATATCTTTTAACTTCCGAAACACCAGTGAGAAGGGCAAGCTATTAAAGAACACATGGGTCACATAGAAAAGTGATGTTTCAACCACAACATCAGATGAAATTTACCCATTAAAAGCTCTTGTCTATTAGGTCTCGCATCAGCAAACATCCAGGCAAAAGAAAGACCCATAACAGAAATGAGAAATGCAAAAGCAGCTTCCAACTTCCTCACTCCATAGTTCTCAAGAAATAGAAAGAAAAAGCTGTTCAACAACAGACAGAATATACCACAGTTAAAACACGTTCTGACATGAAAAGTAGAAAGCTTGCAAGCAATTGACGAAAAATAATAAGAACAGAAAACAAAATAAAATTTTCCATGAACTAAAATGAGCTTGTGAAAGCATCAATTAAAAATAAACTTGTAGAGAAACTAATTTGAAGAAGAAAGGTATAATTAAAAAAACATGAAACCAAAACCTAACAAACAGAGGCTTAACATAAGAAAAACCACCCAAAAACTTGACCGGTGGATTTCAAACATCAAGAATTTGGATAAACTTTTTTTGATAGAAAAACGACAAAAAAGGGTAAAATGAATCAAACTTCTTCTAACAAGTAAAATTAGTTTTGAATGGAAGGCTCTCTCCGAAGCTGGAGGTACATGCATTGATTTTTAGTCTAAGAGATAATTTCTTATTATCTTCTGGTATACCAAAAAAAAAAAAAAAAAAAGAAAATCGAAAAAGGAGGAAAAAGCATGGAATTGGAAAAAAAAAGAAAGGAAAAAGGGGGGAGGAGGGGGTAAAAAAGGCGGACGG
>Ga0099824_1006559_pt1 | contig 15901 bp, 5 predicted proteins | sample SiratrowhiteBW_FD_76837 | JGI IMG/M metagenome (GOLD analysis project Ga0099824, IMG submission 76837) | Root nodule microbial communities of legume samples collected from California, USA - Siratro white BW | ecosystem: Host-associated > Plants > Roots > Nodule | place: USA: California...
AAGATATATATGTCTCTGTGTTTTTACATATATATATTTATAAAAAAAGTATATCTGACAATATTATTTTTATGTTGCATTAATTATATATATATATATATATATATATATATATATATATATATATATATATATATATATATTACTTGCTACTATTTATTTTCTATTTTATAAGAGAAGGTGAACATGTTAATTTTTTTATTCTATTTGATATTTTGATAACCTCATTTTTTTTATTGGATTCGATAAGACTAAATTCATTTGGGATACGGCCGATCTACGTAATATGCTAACATAACATTTTAATATTATATATAAATTTAGAATTAAAAAAATATATAACTAGAATAAGGTATAGTTTACAACATATATTTTAAGACAACTTATAATACCGTATTAAACAAAAGATTGTTTATTAAAAAAAGTTGTATTGTTAAAATGTAATTAATCATACATAGATAGATATCTATATAATGTTTTAAATAATTATACTTAATAATTTATTTCAATAGTCAAAATTACAAAATTTTCACATTTTTTAATATGGCAAATAAATATCGTGAACAAAGTTTTTAATATTATAGATAAATATGTTTTTGGTCATTAATTTGAAATAAAATTTTAAAATCTTTATAAAAGAATATACATAATTTAGTGATCTAGTTTTGTAATTTTATTTTTTTTTGTAATTTTTTTTACATATTTTGAATAGCCAACTAATTGGAAATCGTGATAAATTAGAAATAATGAGAAGAGAAGGTTAAAGATGGGAAATGACTAGTATAAAAGTTAGAGTTAATTTTCTTCAAATATAACTTACTTTCTTATCTAATAAATATATGAAAAAACAATTTTTAATAATAATTGTTAGAATGTTACCAAGAACATCCACCTTCCAATATTTTTAGGTCAGAGGTGAAAGCATAACATGACAATCATAGTATGATAGTTGAATACTTGTTTTCCTTTATTACTATATTTTTTTTAGGTCAAAGGTGAAATCAAAACATGAATTTCCAAGCCATTTATGCCTAATTCTGTGTGCCTGATAGACATTTAGCTAGGAATCAAGATGATAATTGAATAATTGGTTCCTTTATTACTATATATTTTTTGATAATCAAAATATAATATAATGCAAGCATTAATTCTTTCTAATAAATGGAGCATATGTAGTTCCTCATCCTACACGACCAATCTCCTAAGGAAATATTAGTAAAATCAAAGGATAAATAATAATAATAATCATAATAATAATAATAATAATAATAATAATAATATAACTAAAATATCCTAGTGTCTTGGAGAAGGAAAGAGAAATATAGGGTTTGGCAGAAAAGTTAAGCAATAAATAATAGTGTTCTCAACTTAATACCTATCCATGCCACATCAACAAAAAGAGAGTTCAAGATAAGAGGAATGATCCCTAAGAAAAATATTTTATCAACATGAGAGGCCTAATGCCAAGATCTTTGAGTTATGGATCCAATTATTGCTTTTTCGTCAACTATTAGACTACTGTTAGTTGGTCAATTACTATAAGTTCTCTACTCTATGCTTAATATCTACTTATATTTATAAAAAAAAAAAACACAAAAGAAAGGATATTTTGATATTTTTAAAAAAAATTTGATAATATTTTCATAACAACATAATTTTTTATTGAGATTATTATAAATACTTTTGATGAAAAATCGAATAATTCGAGCGACATGATAGACGTGCGACGCAGCACAATACGGAAAAAATGAAATGCAGTTTTCTTTGACGATGGAAATTGTGAATAAAAGATTCATATTGTAGGCCATTATCTACAGATTGAGCTTTTTCTATAATCATGATAAGAAAATAATTATTAAAAAGTTGAAGCCGTTGGTACGAACTCTCAAGTGTGCAAAACGAGGTAACTTAGCATGCTTACTATTTTTTAATTGAATTCTAGTACAAATAACTATTCATTTAACATAGACTCTAAAAAGATAGTACCAGTGAGTCAAAGTTTTCTTGAGAAAAGGATCATGTTCACATAAAGGATTAAAAGTTGTGAGTTCATTACAATACTTTTTCCAAATAGACTATAACTCCCAAACCATAGACTATAGCATTTGCTCCAAATAGAAGAAGATTCCAGAGTATTTTAATCTTAAATATTACAACTGTTTGTTTAAGATTTCAAACCAGAATAATTTACTATATTGTTATTGGTTAACAAACTAAAATGTTTTTTCAAGAATGAAAAATGGATTGTGAAGTCTAGAACACTGTTGAAGTGGTTCAATTTCTTAGTCTGAAACACAGTGGAAATGAATAGAATGATTGCAGGCCAAAAAGATTTGATAGGCAGGTGAGTTAGGTAGGGTAATGATGTATTATTTTTTTTTCTTTTCGCAACTGTCAAACCATAACAAACCCGCCGTCTACGACAACGTGATTAGGTGCACTTATACGGTCAATGTAGTGGAAGCACATGAACATGGCAAAATTATTAGGTATTTGGAAACTAGGTTTTTATGATTTGGATCATTCTTTATACTATTAACATATGTCGTATTTAATTTTTTAAATTTTATATAAAGTTTTATAAGGTTAAAGTGATTTTCCAACTAAATGATTTTTTTTTGTTTGATGTATTCTTCTCTTATATCTATATGAAATGTTTTTAGAATTGGGGTTAAGAACAATTAAAAATATATTTTCTTTTTTTAATTTACTGAAACACTTATTTAACTCTAAATGAGACCAGACCTATATAATTAATCCTATTATATATAAAAAGTTAATAAGAGTAAATTATATAACATATATAAGTGATAGAATATCTTCCCTTGGACAAAATAAATGCAAAAATTTAATAGGACAATGGTTCTTGGACCGTTAGGGAGGCAAGAAACCACCAATATCTTTAGGTTGGTTGGTTTGTTGAGAACTGAGATTTGACTAAAAGGAAGCAAGCCACAAAGATTTTGAACTTGGAAACACGATGGCATATCAGGTTCAATGCAAAGGGGACCCATTTCCCAAATATGCCATTCCCTATGACAAACAGTGTACATTGCACGAGGTTTAGGATCGACAAAATTGAGCAAAATAGACAAATAATTAGGGTTTTAGAATATGTTGACTAGGTTCAATCTCATACTGTATACTCTAGAAAATAATGTACTAGAAAAAAACAAAATCCCCTTTACCAATATTTCCTAGAAATTTGTCTAATTGTTAATACCAGAATTAACAATCCTTCCATCTCTAGTTATGATCTTTCAATTAATTTACATGTTTTTTTTTAAATCAATTAAATTAGTTATAGACAATTTTTATATCACTGTTCTAAAATTATCCTTATCATATTTAAAGATAAAATAGTTGAATGAAACTTTCATATGTGTGTATTGTTAAAACATATTAAAAGAGAAATTATTTCGTTCATTTGAAATATTTTGTTATATTTTTAGTAAACTCATGAATTAATTAAACATATTTTAGAAAAAAAAAAACTATTAGTTCCTTATTCCAATACAGATAGGTCTTTTTAAAAAAAGTAACTAATATTCTAAAAGGAATAGTAGGAATGTGAAAAAAACATGACGAGCTGACAGAAAAAAAAAATTGATAGAAAATCTTATTGTAAACATTAATATAAAAAATGGATTTTTTTTATTAGTTGAAAAGAATTTTATAAATTAGATGAGAGTATAAAGGTGTCTTAGTTCTTTTACAAAAGATTTCCTTAGCAACAACTAGTTCTAGAAGAAAGATTGAATGGAGCTTGAATTCAAATCATCACAAGTAATAAAACAAATTAAGATTATCTACCACAAGAGGTTTCACTATATATAAACATTTATAATAAGTACACAAACTTTTTTTATAGGTTATCACGAGTACACAAACCTTTATAGGTTATACCGAGTACACGAACCTCTCCAAATTACACCAAGTACACAAGTCTCTCTAAGTTACACCAAGTATACAAATATTTCCAGGTTAAATCAGTTCCAATCATCATTCAGATTGAAATCACTCAATATGAGAAGAAAAATACTCTCAAAGAGAGCACATCTAAAGCTCATTGGGCTCACTTCACAATTGTCAAGAATTATAAGATGGTTTAGCACAACCCAAACTGATAGACACTCTAAAGTAGCTGATAAGCAATAAACACTTTCTTGAATAGTAGATGCTCAAATATTTTACACTTTGCAAGGTGTAAATCACTTCATTTTCTTCTGTTTTTCAAAGTGGAAATGATATTGTATATATAGCCTCAGAGAAGATAGTCATTAAGAGCTTTGAATGACAATTTCAGAGGTAACAAATGTTCATCTTTGTCGTTTTCTTATTAGATGCTCAGTATAGAAAGAATAACTATTTTTTGTTCTATGCAATAAAAGCTTAATCTACAATAGTAAATAATTCAAAAGAACACGGAATATACTTAATTGAAAGCGTGTAACCATTTCAAATAATTTCCATAAGCAGTGATGATCAAAATATTGGATTCAAAGAGCTTATAAAACAAAGATTGTTTGAATGTTGAAAACCCACATTGTAATAACTGATTTAATTACTTTGTTGACTTGAATTTGAATGTGAAAGTAATTAAGAACATGATATACTAAGGACAATTTAGAAAAGATTCCATATAGAGTAAATTTTTATAACAATATTCTAAACTCACAAACAGGGGAAGACGCAAGCTATGAAATGCAGAAGAATCATAGGAAATCAGCTATATCTCTACTCAGACAATATTCAACATCCTTGGTTTTCATATACATAGTGCAATCAATATGAGAGCGAAGAAATAACAAGGGGTCAAATTATAAGATGCAAACATGTGTTTTGAACCATTGAATTAAAAGTCTATACTATAACTGAATTTTGGTGTACTTTGTTGTTTATTCATGGACTAAAATATGAGGTTCCCATGGATTTTTGTCTAAACTTGTTGAGGGATCAAGATGAAATACATCTCATAAAGGAGGTTGTTTAACTATATAGTGCAACACGCCTTATAAACTTGTATGGTGGAAATCAACCTTGTATAGCCAATTGTGTCTATTGTTATTGAAAGCATCTAATGTGTTCACATCTCGTGTTAAGCATTGTTGCAGGTGACATTAATTGTCTTGTGATGGAGATTAGGTGGCTAAGTCACAATCGAGTTGTGGCGCTTGGGCTGCTACACTCTTAAGTAGAAAAAGTTGCATCTTGACTAATGACTATTGCTTTTGGATGTGGTAAGTGCTAAATCTAACAATTGGTATTAGATCCAAGGTCAAGAGTTTAATTCCTACTAGTGGGACAATTGCTAAGGGGGAGATTGTTACAGGTGACATCAATTGTCCTATGACGGAGGTCAGGTGGGCTAAGTCACAATCGAATCATGACGTTTGGGTTGCTACATTCCTAAGTAAAAAGAGTTGCACCCTGACTAATAGCTATAGCTTTTAGCCGAGTGGTAAGTACTCGATCCAATAATTAGTATCAGAGCCAAGGCACGAGTTTGATTCCCAATGGGATAATTATTCAGGGGGAGATTGTTGTAGGTTACACAATTGTCTTGTAGTGCAGGCTAGGTGGACTGAGTCATAATCAAAGAGTTCAATTCCTAGAGGGACAATTGTTGAGGGGGAGATCATTGCAGTTGAAATCAATTGTCCCACATCAATTGTCTCATGATCGAGGCCAAGTGGGCCAAGTCACAATCGAATCGTGGTGTTTGGACTACTACGCTCTTAAGTAGAAAGAGTTACGGACAAATTCTTCCTCCACCTCCATACCCTCTTCTTGCACTTCCATAAAAAAATTTAATTCTCAAAGTACCCCTGTAAAAATGACCAAAATGACCCTTGATTATTTGATTATATTTGTAAAACAAAATGATAACCAGATGACACTCCCATCCGGTTTACATTTTGAAAAAAATGTAAACCGGATGAGGTGTCATTCGATTGTCATTTGCAAAACAAAATGACAACCGGATACACCCCCATCTGGTTGTCTGTTGGGTTTGCTATTACTGTGCATCCGGTTGTCTATTAGTTCGTTGTTTCTGTACATCCGGTTGTTTGTTAGTTCGTTGTTACTGTTGTCAGGTGTCTACACTTTCTTTCTCGTTTTGTTTCAGTTTTACTTTTTTAGAATGTGGCTCCATTGAACCCCACGTAAACATACATATCAAACAAACATGCAAACAATTATACTTTTTTCAGTTTTCATTCTTTCACTACTATTTTAAAAAATTTTGAATATTATTTTTATTATAAAAAAAATATTATTTTAACATCTATTATTCTTATTATTATTTATACTATTTTTGTTTATAATTTTGAACCCAAGACCCCTCAGTAGTTTGAGAGAGCCTATAATCATCATACCAAAATAATTTTTCTATTATGTTACGATTATTATTATAGTTATTATTATAATTACAATTACAATTATTATTATTATTATTATTATTATTATTATTATTATTATTATTATTATTATAAATAGTATTATTATTATTATAATTGTTATAATAATTATAATAATAATAATTATTATTATTATTATTATTATTACTATTATTGTTATTATTATTATTCTTATTATTATTACTATTATTATTAATATTATTATTATTATTGATGTATAGGGATCGAATCTATGACCAATTATATGATCGATTTTGTGACCGAATCTATGATCGAATCTATGACAAGATCTGTAATCGAGTCTGTGACCGAGTTTATGACTGATTCTGCGACCAAATCTGTGATCGATTATGTGATCGAATCTGTGACCGAATTTGTGACCGAATTTGTGATCGATTCTATGACCGATTTTGTGACCGAATCTATGACCGAATTTGTGACCGCTTTTTCGGTCACTAAGAGAAACCGATTTTTTTAGTCACTGATTTAGTTACTGATAATGACTGATTTTTTCGGTCACTATTTAACAATTTTCTAATAATATTTTTTTAATATATAATTTACTGCCTCATGTATTTGTTCTCTTCTCTCTTAATTAAATACCCTCTTAAAAAATGGTATTTATTTAGTATGATTATTAATATTTAGAAGATTTTCTATATAGTCTGTTTATTTCAAAGACTATTTAAGATTCCGTGTGGTATTCTAAGAATGAAATTTACGGTTTATTCTTTCCTACTTTTAAAATATAAAATTATAAGGTAATAGATTTAAGTTAAATATGAATTGAAGTTATTCTCAATATGTATTGACTAAGAAATCTAAACTAAGAAAAAAGTACAAATAAAAATTAATGTAATAAAAAGGAAGATGATGTTGCTATTTCGAAACAAATAACTAATGGCAGCAGAAATTATTGATTGTTCATGCCATGTCATCATTGTTTTAAAAGACAACCGAATGCACAGTACAGCAAACCAACAAACAATCCAGATGGAGATGCATCTGGTTTATATTTTGAAAAAAAAAATATAAGTAGATGACACTTCATTTGATATACATTTATTTTCAAAATGAAAACCGAATAGGGATGTCTTTCTGTTATTATTTTGTTTTTCAAATATAATCAAATAATTAAGAGTCATTTTGGTCATTTTTACAGAAGTACTTTAAGAATTAAATTTTTGTATGGAGATGCATGAAGAAAGTATAGAGGTGAAGGAAGAATTTGTCAGAGTTGCGTCCTAACTAATGACTATAATTTTTGATCTAGTGATAAGTGCCCGATCCAACAAAGATGAAACACACATTTTAAATGTAAAATTAAGTTATAATCTTTACTAAGTTTTTTATGTAATTCAAGAAAGAAAGAAAAATAAATTTGGTCTATAAATGTAGGTTGAAATTCATTATCCTTTAACGTTTAATCAAATCATGATAAATTCATGGGTTTGATTCTATCCCTTCTTACTCCTTTATTTATGTTTTTGTTCTTTGAGGTATTTATGTGATATACGTTTTCTATTTTTAGTGAACTTATTCGGTAAGTTTCAAAAAAAGTACAATCAAATATATATATATATATAAAGTTTATAACTCTATAATGTATACAATTAGTTCTACGTACTTATATTTTAATAACAGAACAAAAAAACGTTATAATAAAATGTCAATAATAAAGAACAGACTACCTAATTGATGAAAAGTTAGAACTAAAAAAAGCCCAATTTTGATTTAATTGTAATGCACTTCTCCGTTTATTCTTCATTTTTCCATTTTCATATCTATTGTACGAGACTACTCGGCATGTTGCATCCAAACCCAAGCAACAAGAAATCTTAAGCCCTTCTAAGATCTAACAATGAAGATATAATTAATTAACTTCATGACCCTAATTGTTTGGGTGTACCTGGTTGAGACATCTCATTACATCTTTTAGTGGGCTAACAGGGTGCTTATAATTGTAATCAATTGTCAACTTTATTGAGTGAGACTTGTTGTTCAAGGAAGTCCTTGAGTCCATTTCCATTATCCACTAAACAATAGTTATTAAGGGCCTTTTTAATTATTTTTTGTAAACTCACACCGACTGTGTACAATCTTTAGCAATTTTATGATTAGATATAAGATTCCCTTACATTTTCATTTAGGGTAGGCTTACTTTTTTGCTATCTTTTCTTTTCTATGTTGTTTAACTTATTGTCCTCGTCAAATGTAAAAACAAAATCAAATTGATGTTTAGCACGACCAAGCTTCTAAAGATAAATATATTTCTGCGGTGATTAAAACTCCAAATTTTTAGATTTAGAAATTTGCCAAAAATCAATGAAATTAGTCATGCCCAGGGATGAGACAAGAAATTTTAGAATTTATTAACAGATAACGAGTGAGACAGTTTGGAGAGTATCATTTCACTAATTGTAACTTTTCCAAGTTCAATTTAATATTATTTGTGTCCTTGGGGTTGCAAGGCATGGAGATATGTTGATAATGGCATGATGATGAATTTGACTCTTGAGAAATCTCTTGGGATCTATTGCTTAAGGTTCCTTTCTTTCAAAAGAAACCCTAATACTACAAGAGAGGTCCCTCTTGTCTGCTCTTGGAGTATCTGTGACTTGTTGAAGCAAAGTGCATTGGATTGTTTTGGAAAGATTCCCATAAAAAGAAATTTAGGTTCCAGGCGCAATTATCTGCTTGTGAGAAAAGCATAAGGGGCTCATATTATTATGGAACATCTCAAGTGCTCAAGGTGATTTGATTTAAGGGGACAAATTTAGGGCGGTTCACAAAGTAACATGAAGTGACATCCTCACTAGCTAGATCATATATCTAAGATGAGGGTCCCATGGCCCTTATCTTGTCTTAACCTTCATGGAACAAACAAAGCATGGCCAACAAGATTATCATGTTTTCGTTACAGAAGGAGAAACAGTGAAGACATCACTTTACATATCCTCAAACAATTTTGCTTTTGTTCATCATCTTTCTACCTGGTCCCCCAAGGATTCCATGTTATCCTATTGGCCCCTAGTGGATTTTGACTTAATTTTGTGCACCACAAAATAATGGGCCTCATTATTTATATGCTCTACTATATATCATTGACAGATAATTATGCATGTAAATATGTAATCTAAAATTCGGTCTTTAGTTCTGTTCATAAAAAAAACATTAATAATCTCTGGTAAATCTTAGTATTTCAAAGAAGTAATTTCTAATTTCCAAAAAATAAAAAGTAATGGAGCTCATTCTGACATATAACACTACCAAGTCGGCAGAAGCTTCTTCTTTCTCTCTCTTTTCCACTTTCCGATGAACACTTCTTTCTCATAATCAAAAAGTCATGCATACAGTTCATTCTTTCATTCATGAGCATGCAACTAATTATATCAAATATTTTTGTGTGAAATTATTATATGCAATGATAAGTCCTCACGCATGGGTTTTTAATATCCAACTAATTTTGTGTCTCTATGTTTATATATATATAAACTAAGTTATTCTTACTTCGCTTCGGGGTTTAGCTATGAACCGTAAGTGATTTGTGAAATTATCTTTTATAATGTGTATATATCGAATTCTATTAATTTACTGTGGAATATATTATTATTAATTCAACGATTATGTATACACGTATACAGTCGCTTAGTCAGTTCAACCAGTTAGTTCGTAATGAAAAATCTATTTTAGCACAGACGGCAACATGTGAGTGGTTAAGACACGGAGATAGTAATTCTAAAATTTTTCATTCTACCATTAAGTGGAGGAGAATGAAAAATGAGATTAAAGGGATTAACATTCAGGGTTACTGGTGTGAGAAAACTTTCAAGGTGAAATTTGCAGTACATGATTATTTCGAGGAGGATAGATTCTGTGGAAGAGGGAAAAATTCCCTAATTTATCTTCGAATTATAATAGCATGTTAACTTGCCCCATTAAAGACTTGGAAATTAAGGAAGCTGTCAGTCAATCTGGCAGTTTTTAAACACGATGATTTAATTTATGCTTCTTAAGAGTAATTAGTATGAGATTGTTAATGATACAGAACACTTCAGTAATCTAGTGAAATTTCTAGAGGGTGAAATGCTTCCTTTATCATTTTAATTTTTGAAAAAGATAATCCGCTTAGTTTAGAAGATTTTAAGCCTATTTTTTTTAGGTTGTGTTTATAAGATAATCTTTAAAGTTTTAGTTAATAGGTTGAAAAGGCTAATGTCTAAAATCATTCATAATTCTCAATCAATATTTATTAAGGAGGAGGACTACTTGAAAGTGTTGTTATTTTGAATGAGGTTGTTGAAGAGTGCACGAGAGAAAATAAGAGAGTCACTATTATTAAGGTTGATTTTGAGAAAACTTACAATTAGGTGGAAGTTTTTATATTATAATTATTAGGCTTGGATTTTACATGGGTTAATTGGATTATGGCTTTTTTATATTATAATTATTAGGCTTGGATTTTACATGGGTTAATTGGATTATGGCCTTTATGGAGTCGACTTCCATTTCAGTGTTGGTAAATGGAACTCCAACATACAAATTTAGACCAACTAGAGGGTTGAGGCAGGGGAACCCAATAACTCCATTTTTATATCTCGTAGTGGTAGAGGACTTAATCGATTTAGTTAGAGAAGCACTTAAGAAGCAATTGCTTTAGGGAATGAAAATAGTGATTAACCAAGTGCTAATTAATTTACTTCAGTTTGCAAATGATACTATCTTTTTTTTTTTAGGATGAGATTAAGAATATTTTGGTCATGAAAATCATATTGAGGGTGTTTTGAAATAGTGTTGGGTTTGAGGGTTAAATTTCATAAGAGTAAAGTGGGAGGGATAGGTTTATACATGAATGTTCTTGACAACTATGTTATGACTCTTAACTATGATTATATGGCTTTCCCTTTCAAATATTTAGGGGTCTTAATTGGGAGAAATCCTAGGAAAAATCAGTTCTGGATGGATGTTTTTCATAAAATTAGAAAAAAGTTGTCTATTTGGGGAAGGAGGATGCTATCTATGGCTGATAGAGTGTGTCTCATCAATTATATCATCTCAACTATTCCTCTTTTCTATCCTTTTGTTTTCAAAACACCTAAAAGCATTTGTAAAGAGATTACTAAACGACAGAGAAACTTTTTATGGGGTTGGGGTTATGAAGAGAGCAAAGTTGCTTGAATTAGGTGGGAATATAATTGTAAGCCAAAAGTAGTAGGAGGGTTGGGTGTTAGGGATATAGAACAGTTTAATACTACACTATTAGCTAAATGGCTCTGGCGCTTAGGGGAGGACGATAAAGGCTTATGGAAAGATATCATTCATTCTAAGTACAGGCTTAGGGGTAAGGTTAGATTGGATCTAAGAGACAAGTGTGATTCATGGTGGTGGAGGGATATCTACAAGAGTTGTGGGGAAGGATAGCCAGGTAATTGGTTTGATAGTTATACAAATTGGAAACTAGGCCCGACGAAACTATTAAATTTTGGGAATATATTTGATTAGGAAATCAACCTCCGCTTCCCTAGACTTGTTACTCTCTCTAATTCTAATGATAAAACAGTTAAGGAAAGGGGGAAGTGACGGGAGGAAACTTGGTGTTGGAACACAACTTGGAGAGGGATAAATTTAAGTGGGAAACTGATATGAAAAGAGAGCTTATATAGTTAGTGGCAGCTACAACACATAAAAGAGATTGTAAGGACACAAGACTTTGGGGTGATGAAGGGGATGACAAATTTTCTTGTACGTCTGCTTATTGGGTTCTGCACTAACTTTTGATGGAGAGAATAATGAGACATTCAGTACACTTTGGAGCTTACATACCCTTCCAAGAGCTCAGTTATTAGGGTGGAGAATACTCTTGAATAGGATTCATACTAAGGCAAATTTGGTTAGAAGAAGGGTAAGAATGAGAAACGTTCTTTGTGAGATGTGCAAGGGTGAAGAGGAATCCACCAACCATCTTTTCCTTAATTGTACTATTGTCAATAGAATTTGGAACATGTGTGATGAATGGGTGAGTCTTAACTCAGTGCACCATTGTCAACCCATAATTTTCAACATTTGCACTTTGAGGAATTATTTGAAAGTATGAACAATATATGAAAAGGAGTATGGGTTGTTATTATTTAGGGAATTTGAAACTTTAGAAATAGAGTTATTTTTAATAAATGAAAGGTAGACATTGAGGAAGTATAGTGTATGACACAAATAAATACTTGGTTATGATTGAAATATCAAAAATATCATAGGTTATATTGTTTTATTCTAATTGGTATCAATAGTGTGTAAAATGCTTAAAAATAATGTACTAGTTTTGGTAGATAAATATGATAATTTTTCTGATTATTTTTCTTTATTTAGTGGTATGCTTAATTGTATCAGAATTTCTTTAACCATAGCAGTAAGGTATTTTGAGTTTTATAGTAGACTAGCTGGGATGTGTCTCTATAGGACGTCACCTTCGTTTGCAACAACTGTGCGTTTTGTAGGAATCTATGTTAACAAGGTGTTTTGAATTGTTTGTGGATTTGTAGAAGGAGTGTCTTGATGGTACTGAGAATGTTTTAAATGTCTAATTATACCAACAATTTTGTGTTTTTAATCCAAGCACTTAGATCAGTAAAACATAGTTGGAAGTGGCTCACAAGAACACTATTCATTGGGTTATATCAGCAGGCATTTTGGTACTTTTTATATATTGTAATCCTTTTTTAAGAATATGTTTTCCTATTTTGCACTGATGTAATACCACCTATGGTTCTAGTTGGGGGTTATTTTTAGGTAAACTTATTCTAGATTTTTTTTTAAATGAGTGTTCTGATTATTTTTCACTTATATGAGTTATGGTGTGACTTTTTGTAAAAGGGCCACGATACTCCTTTATGGCTCACATTAAGTTATTCTTTTGTGATAAAGAAAATCACAATTAGATGTAAAATTAATTATTTGCAATCATATGATTATATAATCACATAATTTGTAATAAGCATCGTATAGATAAACTAGAAACGAATCCAAATTAATTAGTTCGAACTCAAACAACAGGTAGGAAAAAACCAACCAAAGAGTTGTATTATATGAACTAATGAACTTAAACGTTTAACCGATATAAAAGGAAGAAAATTGATGCGAGAGCAAATCTTGATTGGAAATTGTAAGCAACTGTATCGTTTAAAATACTACTATTTTTATTTTTATATGAAATTAAAAGGAAAAACTAAAAGAAAACAATAAATTTCTCACGAAAGCCATGATTGATATTGATATAAGAGACGTAAGACCAAATGAAAAAAATATTGTCAAACAAAATCAAAGATGATGGTACTATTCTCAATAGTTAAAAAAGTGGTTATATTTTGATATTATTATTTATATATAATATTTTATTAACAAAATACAGTATTAAATAGAAATATAATATGAATAGTGGTGTCAAATTAGTATTTTCTAAAAAAAAATCACTTTGTTTATAGTGTGTTGTGTGTAAATATGCCTACCATGATTTTAATATTACATAAATTATGTATACAAGTTAAATGAAATCATCAAAATTTATATATGCCAATTTCGAAAGCTAATACGCATGAAGATTACTAGCCAATATAGGAGGATTCACAAGTCTGTCCCTAACCTATAACTATAACTTCAAATTTATATATAATCATTCCAAATTCTTTATTTAGAATCGAGCTAAAATGGATGTCAAGGACTAAGGTTGATCTTGTTCATATTGTTACAAACCCAACCACACAAAAATAATTGTCCCAATAATTTTGGCTTTTTGACCTTAAGTTCTAATAATTAATTAGCAGTAAATTAGATGTCAACCTAGTCACAATGAAGTAATAAATTTTCTATTTTGTACTTGTTGTTTATATAATAACCTGTTTTTTTTATGTACATAATGTATAAAATAATATTAATTATTACCTATATTTCACTTTCTTCTTGATTTAAAAGTTTAATATACATTCGCGAAGATCAAAATTAAGTATTTTTTTAACTCCAGAAATATTTTCTTAATTTCATATAAGACCCTAAAATTTCTTAAAATTATAAATTGACCCCTACTTATATGTTCCAATAATTGTAAATTGGTCCTTAAATATTTTTATTATTTGTAACTTAGTCCTTTTATATTTTTAATAATTATAGTTTAATTCCTGACAAATTTTTAATAATTGTAATTAGGTCTCTAGTCAACTAATTAAGTTGATTCTTATGTAAACACTTTAAAACTTCAGCTAAAATTATTCATTTGAGTTACAACTATTAAATTTACAATGAATTCTGTTTAATAATTGATTTCAATATGAATTTAATTAATATAAATATTTCAACTAAAATTCATAGTATGTAATCTCGAAGCAAACATTTATCACTAATAAGATTTATAGAAATTTTTATTCTAAAATTTTAGGAAAAAAAAATCTATACAAGTAGATATTAGAATATATTTAAAATCATTTTAAATATTTTTTTAATTGAATACATGATTTTAGGCTTAATAAGAGGTTAAAAAACTACAGTTCGGCTAAAAAAATTCTCATTTTAAGTTTTGTAGAAAAAGTTTTAAATAAAATAAGTTTGTTGATTTACTTATAAAACGTATATTCAGGAATTCTGTTTTTCTAACTGTTGTTCTGATTTTAATTTTTAATTTTTATATTATTTATCTGGGCATAAACCTTGTTTACTATTTTAAATCAAATAATGAAGGATTTAAATGTATACGGATAATACTAGAATAGGTGTTTTGAATTTTAAGAATGTAGTGTAAGTTAATATAATTTAGTTTTTAAACCGATTATGTTCAACTTTTAACACCTTGATAATTTGATTTTAAATATGTTTTGATGCAGTGTCAACTTTGCTTTAAATATGGTCGTTACAAATTTAATTCTCAATATCAAACTTCTTCTTTTCCTCATTCATCTATCCCAAATTCTTGGTATTGTTCAACAGCACATTGGCCTCCACAATCCAACAATCCTTATCAAAATACTCAACCTACTCAACCACAGGCTATGATAACAAACATTGCACCTACTTCTCAAACTTGGTTTCCTTATTCGGGTGTTTCTTTTGGTGTAACAAATTCCATTCGTAATATATACAAAACACTGCTCCTTTTGAAAGACCTGATGGGAATGGGCAAGCTCTTCCTATACATTCATTTGGTTCTACTACTTTCTCTTCACCTTTAAAATCCAAATATACTCTTAACTCTTAACAGTCTTTAATACGTTCCTTCTATTACCAAAAATCTTATTAATGTAAGTAAGTTTCAATAAGTTTATTATGAATTCTTTCCTCCCATTGTTTCATATAATCCCAAAATCCAATGACGTTCTGCTAGATGGCGTGTTGGTTCGGATGGCCTGTATCAGTTTTCTAGTCTCCCTTTTATGCCTCAACATTTTTCTGTTTGTTCTATTAACTCTTATAATAATGCTACAATTTCTAATATTTTTCTA
>Ga0099824_1006563_pt1 | contig 15893 bp, 9 predicted proteins | sample SiratrowhiteBW_FD_76837 | JGI IMG/M metagenome (GOLD analysis project Ga0099824, IMG submission 76837) | Root nodule microbial communities of legume samples collected from California, USA - Siratro white BW | ecosystem: Host-associated > Plants > Roots > Nodule | place: USA: California...
ATATAATAAAAATATATATATATATATATATATATATATATATATATATATATATATATATATATATATATATATATATATATATATATATATATATGTATATATATATATATATATGTATGTATCGTTGTCTGGTAAGATAATAAAGAATTGAGTTTAATTAAACATAATCATAAATTGTGGATAGAATTTTTTTTATTATAAAAAAATTATATTTCTTCAAGTCTTAACTAACTCATTTTTATATGGTGATAAAATTATATACCGTGAAAGTGAAATCACTTTCTTAAGATTTTTTAACTATTTTAAATTCATATTGTTATTATGTTATTACTTTATTTTTTTTATATTTTAATAGGTTATTAAACACTTTAGATTTATAGGTTACAAACTTAATTTATTTTATCTCGTACTCGATCTTGATTATATCAAGAAATTTCTATAAAAAATCTACTGTAGCGTAACAGAATGGTTTTTTTTTATCTGTAACCAGGATAAGAGAGAAGAGGGATGATTTTATCATTGTCCCTTACAAATTGTTTTATTTTTTTTTTAAAGAAGTTAAAGTCCCTCCTCTAGTAGGAAATTAAAAGTTAAAAAAAAATATTTCGAAAAACTTCTAATTATCCTTAGGAAAGAAAAATACAAAAGTAACTTGCTCAAAAATGACTATAATTAAAAAATTTAGAAAAATTATAATTTAAATAAATAATTAATCATATTTGTAACATCTTGTATCAATTAATAATAGATATACATTTAGTACTTCACTCTATGATTATATTTGAATTTATAAAGAGATGGTTCTAAATTATTCAATAGAATATAAATAGGTATAAATAAATATACAAAATTAAAATGTTATAAATTCTTCAAAAACTATCTTTTGAACTTAATTACAATGTCATACAACAAATAGAATAAAGTATCAAAAATAAAATATTTATACAATTTAATTCAATTATAATTTGAAATATATTATAAAAATATATCATATAAAGTCTAACAAACTTTATCTAAATTATTTTAAACGCGTGATCTAGAAGCATATCTAAGTTTAAATAGATATAAGATAGAGATACAAATAGAAGACTTGTATTAAACAAGTCTTGAAGAAAAAAAACTAACATCTTATTCATTCTAAATATTTTTAATATACACGTCTCAGATTCATATGTCAAAATAAATTATTCACATAAAGAAATGTATACTTTAAATAACTAATTTATACAAGGTCACAATGTCACATTAAATATTCGTTAATATCATATAAATATCTAAATAGAATATACATCACTATGAGTTCAATCACATATTACATTACATGCATAAAATCAGACTATAATATATACACTATCTAAAAGGTGTGCACATTAGCATATACATCATGTTATCTATTAAAATATTTAAACATTCTCACCTACTTATAAGCACATATAAATAACATTTATTAACTTAAAATACTTTAATTTTATCATACAAAGATCTCTTAAAAAAAACCATCATGAGTGATAAGATTTTTACTTGAATGAAAATTCTTTCAGTAAAAGAAAACTTTCACATCATAATTTTTGTTAGAACAACTAAATTATTACTTAACCAAAAGTCATCCAAATAAAAGATATTTTTCTTGCTTTCATTTTCCTTAGCAAAAATATCATAAAACAAAAGTGTAAATCATTAAGATTTCTAATTTTTGTCTGTTTCAACAAGTTTCATAATATCATCGGCTTTATTTACATTCAAAACCATTTACATTATGAAATCAAAATTTAACACTTTGACTCAAAATTCCATCAACATGCACAGTATTTGTATTTTAACATACAATCTTACTTCAAATTCATTCAATTTCTATTTAATTTTACCAAAGCATTTCATCTAATAAGTTTACAACATCCCAAAACTCTACATAAACTAAAATAAAATAATTAATTCATCAGCCCCTTTATCCTAATTCATATGCTCATCTTGAGATTTATAAAAAAAGCTAAACAAATTTAGGGAAGTCCTAATTTACTTAAGAAAGAATAAAACATATCAATACAACCTAAACTATTAGACATTTATTTATTTAACTCATATTTCACATGGACATAAAAACTTAGCATGCAAATCACACCAGAAAAAAGAGAACTTAATATATAGAGAAAAATAAAATTATTAAAAAAAATAGAATCTGACAAAGTCAAATTATTTTAGATCTTGTTTTCTTCTATCTTTCATCCTTTGACTAAAAAAATGAAAAATGATCTCAAAACTTAAAAAGAAATAAGAAAAAAGTTTAGAATATGTGACAAAAAAATTCAGCCTTGAGACATAAGTATTATATGTCAAATATATAAATAAAAACAACAAATTAAATATATATTTAGATAAATTTATTTATAATACTACTTTTTGGAAAGAAAAATATAATGACAAGTTAATATTAAGTTATTTAAACTAATTTATAAATTATTTTTCATCTTCCAAATTTTTATTTTTTACTTTATGTATAAATTAAATGTAATTTAAAAAATAATAATTTAATTTTTATAAGAGTTTAAGAAGAAAATGTGCATATGTACTCTTAAAATTATTCTATCATCATACTTTAAACCGAAACTAAACCTAATATTTTAAAATCATACACTAAAAAAATGTAGAAATTCTTGAAAGAGTAAGAGAATCCCTAATAGTAACTCCTTGGATGTGATCATTCTTGTTCCCAATGCATTTTGTATGGAATCATCATACACAGTTGGCATCACAGCAACATGACACTGTTATTGCTTCTCTCGAAATGTGGAATCAACATGCATTGGCTCAGTTATATATAAATAGATTCCTGAACTGGGGATGACCGTCTCAGAGTTTCAACTTTTGTCATTTTTTCATCTTCATCGTAATTCTATATAAACCCTAAACCCTAAATAGGTTTTCATGAATGTCAAGTGTTGCACTTGCAATAGGGGTTGATTCGGCACCACCAGATTCCAAATTTGTTTCAGTATGACCGACCACTTTCTTTGGCCATGGTTCTGCAATGGCAACAGTTGCAGATCTGCATGTTGCACACCCCAACGGATGCGTATTAGTGCATGCTATTCCATAAACGAGGGTTTTGTTTGCAACCTTAATATGTAGTTTTATGTTTCTCTTGTTTCTTCACACTAACTCACCTACCTAATGAGCTTATTTATAAATTAAGGTTAACTCATATAAGTTTATTTGTAGAAATTCTATCTGACAGTTATTTTAATTTTCATTTTTATTTTTTCTATAAATTAATTTGAAATTATAACATATTTCATTTTTTATTCTTACTTTTTTTTAATAATGCACATTTACATAGAGGGTAGTATGTCCTCAGCCTAAAAAATTTACGCTGCCAACAAAAGAAGAAGCAAGTACAACGAACAAGACCTCCATATAAACCATCATATATATATATATTCAAAAACATCACAACATCACCACAATCCAATAATTACAGATCAAATACATAATTTTTTCAAGAAAATAAAGTCGAGTAAAGAAGATAGCATTCATAAACATAATCTAATGGCTTATTCTTTATTCTCCATCTATATTTTTATGCTTTGCATCATAGCTCGACACCACTGCATCATGTCATCCAAACTTCTTGCAAAAAAAATAAGAGTGAAATTATCTTTCAAAGATAGTAATTACAATTACACCATTCAAACCCACTTCTCTGCTAACTGCTCTCTTAATCATTCAATAATTTTTATGCATACCAAGGGTCAATCACCCAATCAAAGTAAGAGAAAAGGAAGTTCCTAAATTTAGCTCTTATAATAGTCAACGTTTTTGTTTGAATTGTAAAGAAAACCTCTACAGTATCATAGACCCTATTTTTGAAATCAATATCATTCCTTAGCTTCCGAATGGACCACACTATCGCCAGTCATAACACTCTCCACACGCTGATCCCACTCCTACTCATCCCAAAATCCCAAAAAGTGCTCTTTGGTCGAACAACGATAAATAAATTGCATCCCTAGCCATCATTCACACCTATTCTATAAACTCCTAGATACTTCACATGTAAAAAATAAATGGCATGAATCTTCTTCACCTAAATTGCACAACATGCACAAGGTACTCCTATTGGAATTTTTACCTTAAACAGTTTGTCTCTAGTGGGCGCAGCCTGTTTAACACAAGTTTTTAAACACAAATTTGGATAGCTGGTGTAGCTTTTTCCTTTCATAAAATTTGAAACACTTCCTCCTCATCACCAATCCCCACCTCCAAGATCTTATAGTATGCATCACTCACATTATATTTAATTCCTTTCTCACCTTTCCATTCCCATTGATCTTCTAACTGATTTCTTGGGCCTCATTGTTGAACTATAAGTCTGAACGCCTTTACACTAGCCTTTTCACATTCAAACCAGGATCTTCTTCATCTCAATTTCCACTCCCATGAATCATCTTGCCACTCACCCATTTCTTTGATAGTAAGATCTTGTTGCAAAGAATTTGCAAATAATCTAGCATATTATTATCTCAAAGGTCTACCTCCTACTCAACAATCTACCAAAAAACATAATTAAACATAATTATATTTCCTTTGGCCAATTCCCAAATCAGGTGTTCATTAAACCACTTTCATTCGGTACTATTTCCACATACTTTTTTTCAAATTTGTCCACCATGTTCCAAGTAAGCCTTTGTTGAAAATCAAAATATCTTTAATCCATAGGCCCTCACTGCACTTGCTTTTACATGTTATTTTTCCCATTTAATACAAACTATTTTCTTCCTATCAACTCTCCAACCCCACAAAAACTGCCTCTGGATTTTTATCATTTCTTTATTAACAACTTTGAAAACCTTAAAGATAGATAGGTAAAACACAGAAACATAAAAGATAGTGCAAATTTAATCAATATTACCCTTCCAGCCATAGACAAAATTTTACCATGCCACCTAGATAATTTTTTTCTAACCTTATCCAACACACCCTTCCCAAAATTCACTCTCTTATGGCTCCTGCCAATAGGTACTCCTAAATACACAAACAGGATGGTCATAATCCTACAATTTAGCATGGTTGCATACCTTTTTTGAAGGCTCAAAGAGTCTACTCCTATACCTCTTATGGAACTCTTAGGCAAGTTCACCCTAAGCCCAAAGCTAGCTCGAAACACCTCATAATGCTTGTGATTCAAATGATATTTTGAATATTGTCCTTACATAGAAACATCGTATTGTCAACAAATTGTAACACGGTAATACCGACTTCACTCCTACCTATTATGAGTCCTTCTAACACTTCTATACTTTCAGCAGCCCTTGCAGCCCCTGTCAAGCCTTTAGTCGCTACAAGAAAGAGGGCTTAACTCTTTTTGTGTCACCTTGGCGAAGTTCTTTCTGAGGTTTGAACTCCATAGTAGGGCTGCCATTAACTAAAACAGATACCGAGGAAGATTCAAGGCAACCTCTTATCCATTTTATCCATTTATCCTAAAACCCAAGCCTTTCCATCATATATATTAAATATTCTCAATTAACCGGGTCATATGCCTTCTCAAAATCAGCTTTGAATACAATACATTTCTTATTATTCCACTTCACATCATCTATTATTTCATTGGCCACTATCACACTTTCTAGCAAACGCCTATTTTCTAAAATGGTAGACTGCTTTTGGTCAATAAACAAATTCAAAGCCCCTTTCAATCTATTAGCTAGGATTTTTGAAATTATTTTATACAAGTTACCTACCAAAGAAATTGGCCTATATTCCTCAAGATTCTATGGGTTCTCAACCTTTGAGATAAGGGTAAGAAAGATGCATTTGTCCCTATAGGCCATGACCCAAACTTATGGAAAACCATAATCGCTCTCATAATATCCTCTTTTATAACATCCCAAGCTTGTTTAATAAAATTAAAAGTATATTCGCTCGGACCAGGTGTGTTGGCTCTATCACATTTCTACACTACTATTCTAACCTGTTTCTCGGTTATTTCCTTAGTTAGGGCAACATTATCCACTTCGCCAATCCTTATAAATATCATGTTATTCAGCAAGACCTTCACTCTATTTCCTTCAGAGAACCTATCCCTAAACTTAGATCTCATTACCTCCTTAACCGTATTAGGGTCCTCACACCACCCGTTATCATTATGTATACCTCTAATATTATTTTTAACTATCCTCCAATTAATGATTATGTGAAAAAATCTTGTATTAAGATCCCCTTCTACCATACATTTGGCCCTAGACTTCTATTTGGCTAAAACCTCGAATTGGTGAAGCACCAATTTCAACTCAACCATTAACTTTCTTCTCTTTGTCTTACCTTCCTCCTGTAACACGTTTCTCTCATCTTCCAAATCAAGACTTCTAATCAAAGTAATAAGGTTTTGTTTCTTCTTCTCAATATGTCCAAAGATGTCCTTATTTCATGCCTTTAAATCACCTTTAAGTCTTTTAAATTTTTCTTTACACACCCAGATATCATTATCACTCACTCTATATTCTTCCTACCAAGATCTAATTTTGTCAATGAAACCAGGTTGTGTACACCACACATCAAGTGTTCGAAATGGTTTTGGCCCAATCACATTTTATGTGTTTCAAAATAATAGCAAAATGGTTAAAGACCATTCGATCCTGAACATATTGTTTACTTTCGGGCCACCTCTCTATCCAATGTTGTGATACTAAGGCCCTATCTGTTCTACTAATAGCATTTTCGTTAGCAATGAACCACATATAAGTTCTTTCCACCATAGGAATATCAAACAGTTCCATGCTTTCAATAAAATAATTAAAGTTCTCAATCTCTTTGCCTCCTCTCGCCACTTGCCTAATTCCCTTCCTTTCACTCCTCCTTCTAATTGAATTAAAAACCCAACAACACACCAAAGTCTATTCTCATTTGCCCATTTTCTAAAAATAAGCTCTTCCCACAACACTACTTTTTCACTCTGATCATAGTGGGCATATATGTTGGCAATAGTCACCAATACGCCTATTTGTAACCAAACCCCTTTGGTAATTACAAAGCCTTTCCCTATGTCACAATGAGTGACAAAGAATTTCTCTGTATTCTATAGTGTAGCTATACCCCCACCCTGTTCTCTCCGATGTTTTCTTTCCATTCTACCTCATCACTACCTTACAGACTCTTACACAAAAGTGGGCTAACCACTTTTGTTTTCGTTTCCTGAACACAAATAATGTCTAATTCCTCCATCTAACTATATTATTAAAAAAAAACCATTTACCAAGCCCCCCAAGACCTCCTACCCTCCTTACCACCATTCTCGGTGGTTCTGAGACGAGAGATAGTTTACCTCTTATTTCTTTTTTCTTGATACTTCTTATGAATAAGTTTATCTAAACATATAATCAAAAAGTTATTAGAGAGAGTTTATAAAAATAATTTTTTGTGTAAAACTAATTTTAACTATTTTTTCTTTTAATTTTTTTTTTTGTTTTAAAGGTGTTTCTTTCATTAAACAATTTGTTTTAATCAAATTACACTTTATTATTCACTATAAAATAAAGTGAGAACATTAGATGTGATTAAGTATTGTATTAAAATTATTTTTTATTTTATAATAAATCTAAAGGATTACAAAAGCCTAAGCTTATTTTTACATTTAGTTTCCTAAATATTTTTAAAAAGCTTCCTTATAATTGAGTTAAGCTTAAATCTATAAATCTCCTTTCATTATATTATATTTTCTTTTGCTTGTCTTATCCTTTTATGATTAATGCCTATTTATTTTATTGTGTACAAATAATGAGTGTTAACCTTGGACTAGATCCTCTCCCATTATATTTAATAGATAATTTAAAAAGGAAATCATAATTATTAGATTAATATGTGGTTGACATTAAATTATAATGTAAAATATTAAACTCACTAATTCACTTAAATCTTGAGATAATTCACTTAAATCTTGAGATAATGTGTCTGTGGATCTTTCTTTTCTATATATTGTTTAACTTTTTCCATATATTGTTTAACTTTTTCAAGAACTCTTCAACATCTGATTTTTCAAAAGCTTAACTTACAAGTCATTACTCATTAACAAGAGAAACACTTATATCTTAAATCCATAGAGAATGAGAGCACCTCTCTTGTGATAACCTTCTTCTTTGTATTTTATTTTACTGCCTCCTTCTAGAAGTTAATTATCAAAGACACATTGTGGAAGAAGAAAATAAAGAATTTTGAGTGTCCTTAGTTGCATGGAAGAAGAAGCTTGGTTTGCAAGTCACAAAATATTTTTTCATGAGTTAACAATATTTACAAATATGATTGTGTTTATGTGCTTTATCATATAATATCAACACTAATGATTTTCTGACTCGTGACTAATTAAAATATATTTTATATTATAATTAAATAATAATAAGATAAATAACTTACATTAAGTATAATGAATCATAATTTCTTCCTAACAATTTGTTGAAGTCCTCATAATCCCAAATGAGCTTCCACAACTCCCTATAGAAAATATAATAGAATCAGAAACTTACATCTCTAATATATTATAAGTGGTTAAAGGACGAGTTTTCTTATGTAATAAGTGATCTTTACAAGTTGTTATAATATTAGTAGCATTTAAGTTTTAAATTAATTAACCATAATTTAAAAATTGTAAAATTATTAATACAAGCATGGTGCTAAATATTCTTCTTTGCTTGCATTTTAAATTGACTCTATTAATAATGTTTGCACTTCACTCACTTTGTTTCTTTGTCTTGAATGAAAACATGATCGAGAAATCTATTTATAAATATAAACATTCTTCTTCTCAATGTAAAACCATGTAAAAATACCTTGACCATTGAAACAATAATGTAAGAATATAACTATTGAATATATTAAATTTTCTTTTTAAGTTTAATGAAAGTATACTTACAACAAATAAATTTGTAGTATTGATACACAAAGCAAATCACTATCAATGATATTATTCATCCTACTTATTATTTCGGGAGACATGTTTAACTATACCACTGTATTAAACTGTTGAGTAAAAAAAGTTATGGTTATAAAGAGATGACATCTTTTTATAACTTTTTAGAATCATCCAAAATTTAATAAAATTATTATACAAGTACAACTCATGTTAAGATGTTATAGAAGAAAAATACATAATTAAAGTTAGAAAAATTGTCTTTGTCATGATCAACTTTGCTAGTCTAACTGGCCAAACAATAAGGGCATATTGTTCTAATCTCCTTAATAGATATAGGAACTTTAGTAATAACATCTCAAATGATTATACCCATCATCCATATCATCTCCTAATTGTTTTGTTGTAAATGCTTAACAAAGTATGAACTTAACTATGACAGCAAAAGTACACGAAAATAAAACAAATACAAAGAAAAAATATAATTGGAAATTTTTTCCATAGCCATTGTGCAAACATGTCAACTAGATAAGAATGAGAATTTGAATTCTGTATTAAAACATTTTGATAACGTTTGATGATATAACGATAGATAGTTTGTTAAAACTTTTGGTAAACTTAGTTTGTAGATGTTCTCATTATTTCATTAGCACGAATTCAATAGCACACAATATAAGAGAGATTAGAAAAAAAGAAAGATTCACGCTTTATATTTTTATAGTGATTCATTTATGAATTTAGACTTCTTGATTAAGTTTCACTAAACACTTTAATATTATAAAAATACAAACAAGTATTTTTTTATCTCAATCACTTTTGATTAAAATAACCTAAATATTATTTAGACATATCTTTATCTTTAAATGTATAATTAATTAGTTATTATTGACTAACTTTTTTCATTTATTATGATAAAGAGGATGAGATTTCACAAAAATGAAAAATAAAATTCTCTTTAATTATAATATTCTCTAACTTATTACATACATCACGAGATAATTATTTATGGAGTGAACATTCTTTTTTTAATGTCAAATTTCTACTTCCAAACAAAATTATTTTACAAAATAATTAAAATACTAAACCAAAAATTAGATCTTAATTTAATTGAAAGACACAATTTAATCATCTCTCTAAAATCCGTCTTTATCAAAGAATTAGTAGGTGTCACATGGAATTTTGTTACTCAACTCCAAAAAAACATAATTACTAGTTAGATTATCTGAAAAACTCTTTTATTATTGTTCGATTGTTTTATAAGTGTAAGGGATATTTAGTATTTTTAACAGTGGGAACTTATAAGATTAAAAATTTATAATGTTTTATGATTGTCGGTTGAAATAATTTATTATTATTATTAAATTTGTGCAATATTTATTCTAATTTAATTAATTTAATTATTTATCAACGTAAAGATCAATACTACTTGATATATATATATATATATATATATATATATTATCTATAACTATAATATTAAGTTAAAAAGTATAATTAATTTAAAATATATATTTTAAAATATTAATTTAAATTTAACTAAATATCTATATAAAAAGTATAACTTAACATATATCCATAATAATCCATTTTTAATTAATATAATTAATTTATAATTAAAATAAAATACAATAATAGTTTAACTTTAACCCCTGATTTATAAAATCATTATTTTTATGAAATATATTTTAAATTAAGTAGTTTAAAAAATAAAGTTGTGTGTAATTATTAGTATAATACTCAATATTATTACTATACTATTGAACATTATAAATTTACATATCACTAAAACGAGTAATAGCTGAATAGTAAAGAATTATATTAGGTTAGTTAATTTTTAATTAATATTTATTATATATGTCTTTAATTTGAATTAAAAATTTAGAATTTTTTAGACTTTAAGATTCAAACTCTTAGGGACTTGAATAGGCATATGGACCCACATTTCCAACCCATGTCAGAAACAAGAATCTATACCACAAATACTTCTTTCTTCCAAAGATCCAAAGAATCATATGTTACTCCAAGTTCATGCATTTAATACACTAACATGTCTAGCAAAATAATTTGGGAAACCATATATAGCCAAGACAAAGCTCAAATATACCCAAATATTAATCACATGTCTCACCTAATTTGGAAACTTAAGTACCTCTTATTTAAAACAGCTATTATTCCAGCCAGTGTTTGTAACGTATTTTTATAGAAAAATAATATAATATAGTAATCTATTTAACTTAATTAAAATTATTTAATTAAGCTTAAAGACTAAAATAAAAGTGTTTTATTTCAATAAAATAAGGTTAGATTTATGGAGAGGAGAAAAAAATTAGCACTAAGTTGAGTTTGATTTTTAAAGTTTAAACCTATTAGGTCATTCATGAGTGCATAAATAGGAATTAAGTATTTTTATTTGTTATATATTTATTCAATTTTTGATAGAAATTTTAGGAGAGACAATATGTGAGAAGAAAAGAACATTCTTATATTATTAATTTGTATCATAAAGTGCTATGTATCATCAGTCCAGGTAAGATGCAGAGTGAGAAATATCATAAATATAAATGTTTATAAGAATTGTGAATTAAGAGACAATTCTTAAAACTTGTAGATCATATCATATGTGTTTTTAAGGGTTATGAGTACCTTAAGTCTAAACAGAAGGTCTAATAAAACATTAAGTTCTATGAGCAACCAAGATAAGTTATAATATAAATTAATTTGGATTTGATTATCAAGTTATTAAATAACGTTTGTTTGTTGATTAATTTTGATTTGATTATCAATTTACTATATAACTTTTTTTTGTTGGTTAGTTACGAGGTTATTGTATATTATGCTTATTACAATTTTAGAGTTTAAAAGTTAGTATTAAGATATATGTTTATATTAAAAATAAAGTTATTAACTTGCAATAATAATTTTAACACGTGTAACGTGGTTATGTTTATGACGGTATGGAATGGTGATGTAGAAATTATATTAAAAGTTTATATACATGATATACCTACATAGACGTAGGAGGCACACTAGAAGAGAAATTGCAAAAGAGGTTGTTTATTGATAGGGGTGTGGCTTTGGACATAGGTGGAAGCAGTATTGGAGTATTTTACCTTTAGGGATTATGACCTATTTTTGCATTATTTTATACCTAATCAGGAAATATGATATATGTAAAAGTTGCATCCCTAAAAAGTTATCTACCTGATGACATTGGTTTAATAAAAAAAGAAAATCTTAAAACTCAAGTTATGATCATTTTAATAAGCAAATGTCAAATTATCAATATTAAAATAAAAGAGTATATTTTTTTTCTATTTTAGGCATAATAAATTATTGAAATAAATTTTAGAGTGTACATAAAAGTTGTAAATGATTATATTAGCTTTTAAATAAATAATAAACAATTTAATAGGGTTAACAATTATAAATAATTTATTTCACTCTATAAAAGCCATAAAAGAAAAATAAAAAATAAATGAAAAATAAAAACTATATGTGCATGTGTACGGAGAGATATATTATTATAAGAAAAAAATTATTTAGGGACTAATTTTTAACTATTAAATAAAATAGTTGTTAATTGTTACTAAAATAATTACCAAATTAAATTTTGATTGCTAAATAATTACAAAATAAAAATAATGATTGGATTTAGTTACCAATTAAGTCAAGATAATTGATATCTAACATTAGCTACCAAGGTCTAATGGTATAGGTCACTAAAACCTTGGTAGCTATTGTTAGATACCAATTATCTTGACTTAATTGGTCACTAAATTCAACCATTACTTTTATTTTTGTAATTATTTAGCAACTAAAATTTAATTTGGTGACTATTTTGATCACAATTAGCAACAATTTCATTTGGTAGCTAAAAATTAGTTTCTAAATGACTTTTTTCTTGGAGTGTATTTTGAAATATGTGATAAAAAATAGTATGTGTTGATCAAGGAACACTAGAGGTCTTTGTTTAAAATTTTGTTTTGAATATGGATCAAAGTTATAATAATTGACTATAATTCATGCTCATTTGGTTTGTATTAAATTAAACATTATTTTCATCAAGTGTCTTTATCATGAGTATAACCATATTTTTAAAAATAAAATTATAGATAATAAATTATTCTTTAATATAATTGATTATAAGTTAATCAATCAATTATTAAGCAAATTTCTTTTTTTTTTTTGAAACACCGACTCACTGATAATCAATTATCACCTTAATGATATTTTTGATGGGTTTCCTTATTCAACAACCATTGCTATAAACATCTAACAACATTGATTTTGGAAGGTATACAACATTGATTCTAAATTTAATGATGCATAAGAGAACATAGAAAGTGTAGAGATTCTACTTTGGTTGTAAACTAGTCAAGAAACATGAGAACCTACATCAGTTCAACATTAAATCCATATAGAAATTGGATGTGTTCACATTGGTTGGGAACATAGCCGATGCAAATTCTCTTTAGTGAGGGACCTCTATTGAGGTGTGCAAGAGTGGATTCCATATATTTTAAGTATACAATCGATATGGTATATTCACTTTCTACATTGGTTTTGGCAACAAACAACATAAAAAATCTTTTTTTCAACGTAGCTTCTATTTCGGGTATTTTTCCAACCTATAAAAGAAAATCTAGTCCTAGACAATTCTTTATATAATTTAGGACAATAAGAATTACACTTGAAAACTTATATGCATAGCTAAATTCTTTAAAGTACTTATAGAAACCAACATTTTGGTCCAGATTACATAAAACACAACTACTAATCAAATTTGTCCATTCCTAACTTCTAAGAACTTAGTTGCCCATCTGTTTCGACGATTTTCAAGTGTTGTTATATATGGTCAATCACTCATTTTCTTTAAAAACCCACAACATATATGGTCAATGACTCCTTTTCTTTAAAAACCCACAACATGAATTGATATATAAATATCTTACCTAAGATAATATATGTAAGTTATTAAAGTAACGGTAGAAGTTGTATTACCTTGTTCCAAGAATCTTACATTCCCTACCATTATCGACCACATCTAATACATGACATAATCACACTCAAAGCTATTAGGTTATCCATTACTAAAAAATCAAATATTATATAAGCTAATAAGTTGTTTGAAATACATTAATAAATTATTAATATAAAATATTAAATCATTTAAAGTCATCATAATCCACTTGTGCGCTTATGTATGTTTTGCCTTGTGTTTTCCATTAATGATGTTACAAACTTTGAAAATACTATCATGAGAAACAATGGATAAATGTTAACATAAATATTGAAACATGCAATTAGTTAGTAAGAGAAATAAATACCCATTTACTAAGTTTTTTATGTCCATGTTTGATCTACAAGTCAGTAAGTAAAACCAACATATAACATTGTTAATAGGACAAATAACTAGAAGTTATCAGTTGTGCTTATGTAATTTTAATCTTTATTAGAGTCATAATTGAAATACAATAATATAAATACCTACTTATCATCATTGACTTACTGATATAAATAGACACTAATGTAAACATCTTTCCATGACTCTAACAAACAAATTTTTCATGTATTTTTCAGTTTCTTCCATTTTATTTTTTGATTTATGTATGGATTGGGACTCAAAGAATCCATGTGCACTACGCATCCCCCATTCCTTACATAACTCATTTAAAGTCCTAAAACTGTGAAAATTTTCTGTTAATTATACCTTAAATACTAATGTAATTTAAATAACAATATGAATAATGAATATGTACATATAGGGTCCAAAGTTACAAAATAACAATGTTTAGACACAATACTAATACAAAAACATGATTTTACGTCATCCATATTACATCAATTTTCATAAAATGATGTAAAATAGAGTGTCTTATAATTGTGATAGAACATATTACGTTGGTTACATTAGAATCGATGTACTATATGACATATTACATTATATGAATTGATGTAATAGGAACATACTACATTTGTTCTAAAAGAAGCAATGTAGTATGTCCTATAGTATGATGTCCCACACTTGTTCATTTTCACTTTTGCATCATTCTATATTCCTCTCTTCCTCCTATATCTTTGTTGTGACTTTTAACATCATTTTCTCTATTTTGTTCCAATTTGTTGTGACTTTGCCATTTTGTCTTTACCTCTCTTCCTTCATTGCTCTTCTATCACAACCGCCACTTTCAAGTTTGCCCTATTACTACTACTTTCAAGAACAAGCTTTTCTTGCACCACACATCCAAGTCTCCACTCCACTATTATGTACTTACATCAAGTTTTCGTCGTGATTGCCAACTCCAAGTCCTATTGGGGCCTGCAAGAAAGATTTGTTTTCACCACCATCATCCTATCACCATGTCCAAGTAATTACAATAATTAATGTAAAATATGTTATGGCCAAGTTCAAGAGGGTGGGGGGTGAATTGAACACTTGAAAACTTTTCGCAAATTGTTTGAAGAATGAATAATTTTTATGGGAACTACTCAATATGATATGTTCAGCAAATAGCAAAGGTTCAAAAGCAATTCCAACACAATGTCAATCAGCCAGATACAATAATCTGTAACAAGAAAACAGTTCTTGAATACACAGTATACTGTAAAGAAAGTCAGTTCTGGAAAAGTTGAATCAAAAAATCAAAGAATTAGTTCAACTTCAAGTTTATAAAGATTTACTGATTAAAGAACCTTTTATTAACCAATACAAACTATGTTAAGTGTATTAAAACAGTCTTTAATCAATAACAGTGAAATATTGAGTTTTTTGGACAAATGAACTTATAAACAGTAAACCCAGTAAATTGCTAAACTGCAAATTTATAGAAAACTGATATACTAGTTATTCACATATTCAAAGCAGTTCAGATTAGATTGTGTTAAAATGGAATAAATGATTTTAGGTTGTTGCTAAAAATGCTTTCAGAAAAATGATGAAGTTATTCAATTAGCAAGATTCACTTAATTCTGAAAATTCAAGAAAATCAGCAAG
>Ga0099824_1006564_pt1 | contig 15891 bp, 1 predicted proteins | sample SiratrowhiteBW_FD_76837 | JGI IMG/M metagenome (GOLD analysis project Ga0099824, IMG submission 76837) | Root nodule microbial communities of legume samples collected from California, USA - Siratro white BW | ecosystem: Host-associated > Plants > Roots > Nodule | place: USA: California...
AGCCCATTCCCATTGTTAAGCCTGTCCCAAAAGTAGTTTCCATTGTTAAACCAATTCCTATTGTTAAGCCTGTCCCAAAAGTAATTCCCATTGTTAAGCCAATTCCTATTCTTAAACCTGTTCTAAAACCAATTCCCATTGTTAAGCCAATTCCTATTGTTAAGCCTGTCCCGGAAGTAGTTCCCATTGTTAAGCCAATTCCTATTCTTAAACCTGTTCCAAAACCAATTCCCATCATTAAGCCAATTCCAAAACCATTTATTGTGAAAAAACCTGTCCCTACAGTTGAGTCTGAAGAACTTTTAAAGCCAAAGCCCTTCTTCAAAAAGTCTATTCCTAAACTACCATTTCATCACCAATTCAAGAAACCATTTCTACCACCTTTGCCAATTCACAAACCAATTCCAACTCCTTAAAATGATAACACTTTACCTCTTCATAAATATAAGGATATCCCTTCCATTATTTAATGCTTTTATAAAAGAGGCATCATATTTAATTCAACCTCAATAGTAATTTGGATAATCCTTTGGTACCCCTCTTGTGTACTGAATTCGAAATATATATGTACTACATGTTTTTCATTAACGAAGTTCTCTTATGTTGAAATAAGAAATGTTACTTATTTTTTTATTTTTGTATTTAATTTTACTATTTCCATTTGACATACTGAAGAGGTGATAATTAATTGTTAAATCGATATCAGAACAGTTGTAGTATTATAACGAAATAACACTAAATTAGCTCTTAGGGTGGTAGTAGATTTCAATTTGTTTGTTTTTAAACCTCTTTCTTAAAACAAACCTACTTAAATGAAAAGGTTTAAATATTTTTTTAAGGAATTTTAAAACCATTGCACCCAGTTTCAACAATAGAAAATAAAAGTTTTGTAGGTCTAATTTTATATTTTTTATAAATTATTTTATTATTTTTTGTATTTTTGTCCATCCTTTCGAACATCTATCATTCATTTTTCCCTAAAGGCTACCAAAAAAATATCTTAAATATAGTTTTTCTCAAGTGTTATATATGTTCTTATCTAATAAATAATTCCTCGCATAACACCTTATGAAGTTTGTGTATAATTTTTTGCACTATATATCTCTATGATTTGCCGAGCAGGTTTGATTGATAATGTGAAATCATATAAATATAGAGCTGTTTGGATAAACTTTTTTTTATAAAATATTTAAGAAAAATAAATAAATAAATATTTTTATCAGCTAAAATGTTCTTACGTATAAGTTAAAAGATAAAAGTTTCTAAAAATTATGCAACATTATTTTTACCAATTAGTTTACACATAAATTAATTTTAATTTTTAAATAAATTCATTTTATCTTTTTCTATATTTTTTAATCTTCTATGGATTTAGATTCATAGCTACACTTGTATTACACATACATTCTCTTTAATTCTCTAGTTTTATTTTTTTTATCAATGAAAAATAAAATTAAATAAAAATATTTAAAATGTTCTAATCCTGTACAAGCTAATAGCTTAAGTGGGCATACATTCACGAGCATTCATAAACTTATGCAAATCAAGCACAACACAAAATACGAGCATTCATAAACTTATGCAAATCAAGCACAACACAAAATGAGTGTTGTAGGCTGTATAAAGATAGAAAGTTAAATGTGGGCTACAAAACAAACATAACATATATTTGCAAGAAGGTGATGAAAACCAAACTGAAATCTTAATTAAATGTTTTGATAAAAGAAACAAAAAGAGTTGTGTAGTGAAAGATTGAGTAAAACTATATTCTATTAGTCTTTCTTTACATTAGTACTTGTAAGAGTTTAGCTTTTGTATTATGTATTCAATCTAATTGTATTATCATTACCAGTAGGTACAAAACTATAGGTGTAAGAACGTGTGTTTCATATTTATATTAATTCGCTAATAAAAAAAAGGCTATACAAGCTAATAGTTTATATAAGATTACATTTTGCATTTATAAAGAAATAAACAAAATTATAATTTAGTGTCTTTCCTATACCTCTTCCCATTGAGAACATGCTCAATTTAAACTTTACATCCTCATATTAATATAAACAAACTTTAAAGGGAGGTTACATGAGAAAAAAAAAAGTAAAAAAACAAAAACAGAATTAATACCGATTTATAAGACATACAAGAAATTAATTAAAAATAATAAAGTGGGTCAAGCCATTCTAAGAGAATATTACATGGAAAAAATAAATATAAGCATCCATTTATAAGAAAAAAATAAAAAAATGGTTAACATCCATTTATAAAAAAAAATAAAAAAATGGTGAATATTCATTTATGAGACATAAAAGAAATTAATCTTTTATTTTATTAGTTAGAAAGAATAAAATAGGTGAAGTCCACACTATATAAAAAAAGTATAAGAAAAATGATTAGCATCGATTCACCATATGCATAAGAGATTAATATTTTAATTAAGACTGATTCTTCCTGCACCTTCATAGTGATTCCTACACCTTCATAAATTTAACATATTTTCATTTTAGTCTTGAAAAAAAGACAAAAATAGCTTTTATTAATGGTGACGAACTTGAAACCTTTAGATGTAAAACTAATGTGATAACCACCATTATATCACAGCAGCAGGTTGTATAACCTACAACACAAATTTTTTTCTAAATGTATTGCGGTTTGTACAACCCGCAATGTATTTAAAAAAAAATTGTATTGCAGGTTGTATAACCCACAATGTATTTAAAAAAAGTTTTATATTGCGGATTGTACAACCCACAATGTAAAAGGTACAGAAAAATACAATTGTGGGTTGTACAATCCGCAATATATTTATTTTTTGATTGTATTGCGGTTTGTACAACCCGCAATGTATTTAAAAAAAAATTGTATTGCGGGTTGTATAATCCACAATGTATTTAAAAAAAGTTTTATATTGCGGATTGTACAACCCACAATGTAAAAAGTACAGAAAAATACAATTGTGGGTTGTACAATCCGCAATGTATTTATTTTTTGATTGTATTGCGGTTTGTGCAACCCGCAAAGTGAAAAAAAATGTAAATCCCAGTTATCATCAGTGAAGGCTATTTTTGTCTTCTTTCAAGATTAAAATGGAAATATGTTAAAATTATGGAGGTGCAGAAAGTCAATATGGAGGTACAGGAAGAATCACTCTATAATTAATTGAAAAAGATAGAATGGGCTTGACTCACACTAAAGGAATACTGAGTAGGACAAGAAAATAAAAGAAAGATTAGTATGATGAAAAAAAAAATAATAATAATTGGAGAGCACGGACTTGGTCTACCAAAAATTTGTTTTTTATTTTTCATATAAACGTCTGACACATACTATTATATATAGTTTTAATATTTTTTGTTTATATGTAATAGAAGAAATTTTGGTTTTTTTATTGTTCTTATTTCGCTTTTTTTTTTTATAATACATAATGCTTAATTGAAATTGACTTAAATTTAATTATTAACTATTTAATTGTTTATTGATTATGAGAAAATTAAAATGAGTGAAATAGAATGATAAGTGTTAAAATTAATTTGAAAGAGGATCAGATTTCTCAACAACCCCGAGTTTCTTTGTAGGCAAAATTTAAGGGTTCAAACCACAACTTGCAACAGCTTCTGAATATACAATATGGGCTCTAGAATAAGGAAAATATGATTTAAAAAAAAGTAATTCATAAGGTAAACTTATATCTTTTCTAATTTAAAAATATTTTAATGTTCCTATTCACTCAAGAATGAACAAAGTTTTTTAAGCCAATTGGCTCTTGGAATATGCATCTTAAATGTAATTGGGACAGCAACAAAATATGCTTTTAGTGCTGAAATTTTGTATCTCTCAATTTTTATTATTATTTCATTTTAATATTTTAATGTGCTGCAGATTATTATTCTAATAGATCTTTTTATCTCAATAAATAAATAAATGAAAAATAGTTAAAGAGTATTTTAACCACATTATACCTAAATTATAAAGAGAAAAACTTCTTATCCTTACAAACAACTCCTAAAAAGAGAATCTGTTATAAAATGTGTAAGTAGAAAAATAATGGGTTGCATAATCAGCTAAAACAAGATAATATTTGCCCTCTTTTTCGAAGGCGGAGAAAATAATTCAACATCTTCTCATAACTTGTGAGGTAGCACAGAAGGTGTGGAATTACTATGACATTTGTTTAGGAGTGTCCTCTGTTAGACATAATGATGTTGTATATCATTTTAGGAATTTTTATGTGATAGGGTTAGGAAGGAAAGGTAATATCATGTGGAAAAGTATGTGGGTAGCAATTGTCTATGAAATTTGAAAACAGATAAACATAATTGTGTTCAAGAATGGAAGAGTGGATGTGCAAAAAAATTTTACCTTAGCACAACTTAATGCTTGCATTCGAGCTAGGTTTAAGTGGCATGAGATGGACAAATCTTATTCTGACTAGCATTTCTGCCCAACAGTATGCTTGGCAGATTCAGGCTGAGGGTACTTAGCTAAGTTAGAAGCCTTGGAAGAGAGAGCTAGTAAGATGTTAGGGGAGGGGGCAACAAGTGAGTTGTTTGTTTGCGGAATGCAGGTACAATACGTAGGGTAATACCAATACAAGACCAAGCAAGGAGAAAGGATATTATGTGTGGAAGACTATTCAATCTCAGAAAGAAAGGAATGCAAGGTGTATTATTCTTTTGAAAAGAGATACATTCCTAGACTTAACACTAGTGGCTAGGAGTAGATAGCTAAAAATCATTTTGATGCAGCCTTGCCATCCTAATGATTGCAGCTCTGCACTTGTGCTTGTAAAGTATTATTCATTTAGTTGAGTTTGCTGCATCTTGGGATGTTCAGATTGTTGTTAGGTGTCTTGTAAACTTAGCTTTTACATGTAAAGATTGTCATTTTTTTCTTGTTTTTAATAAGGTTGGAACACTCCTTAAGTGTTCCCATCGAAGTTAAAAAAAAATAAAAATAATGAGTTAAACACCAAAATACCGTAAGACTGGTATACTCCAATCCAAGTTTTATCAGTTAACTACTAGCAATAGACTCGTAAATTATTAGAAACATCTCTAACAATATTGAATTAAAATAAACAAACACATTTGTATACAAATTACAAAACTGAATAATGCATTTTTAAGAATGATGACTTAGATTAACCTGACTAAAGAAAAAAAAGTATAATACCTTGATTAAAACACTCCAATAGTTTATACTGTTATCGCATGCATGTCTTGTGATAATTTGTTCATAAATCCTAAGACTGTTAAAAGTTATACAAATTTTAAGAGATTAGTAATGTCAGTATAAACTAGATAAATCATATTAATGATTTCAAATCGAATGTTGGATTGAAGCCAAATCATATTAATTTTTAATAAGAAAAAAAATTAAACATATTCCAAGTATCACTATTAAATTAAAGTTTACTAACTTCCTTTTCCCTGAGGTTATATTGAAAAGACTTAAAAGAATAAATTTAAGTATACCCACTTATTGCTGACTTTGGTGGTAGTTTGTTGGGAGAGCAACAATGCAGCACTTGGTTGTTGTGTTGACGTAGCTTTGAGTTGGATTCTGTATAATAAATTAATGTCTTTGCATCTCATTTTGTTTAAATCATATAATTTTTCGAGTTTTAGTTATGTCATTACTTAAATCATATACTAAATTGATAAAATGAAAAAAAAAATTTACAAACTGGAGTCTTACACATACTAAATTAATAAATATGAAGAAACCTTACAAACAGAAGTCACACACATAACTGAGAAATAGATACCACACTTTAAAAAAGAAGCAGAAATGACAAACAGGTGAAAAGAGAGTACAACTTTAACATGACAAACAGTTCAACTTATTCTAGCAAAGGTGTTTATTTCTTCATTGAAAACCTTCAAACCAATGATCAATTCAAAGGTTGTAGTGTTCTCTTGAAGTTTTGGAACATGTTCACCATGATTACAACTCATATTCAAACATGCAGTAGACTACACAATCATCCGGCCGGGTATGGGGAGCTTTTGCTGCTGTGTGAAACCTAGCACCAAACATGTTGCCAATATGAGGAAAGGAAAGAGGAGGAGCACCGTGGCTAGAGGTGAAAACTGCGGCGCCATCAGTGGCACCACCAGCATCAGGACTGCCACCACCACAAGAGGGATGAACCTGAAGATGAAAGACATTTAGCTGATCAAAAGAGAGATAGAAAATGAGAATGAGTTCTTTGGAAGTAGGTAGAATTTATAGACTAAGATGCAGTGTAATGTGATATATGAATAAAATCTTTTATGAAGGGTTCAATGTATATGGATAGATGAATGTGATATGTTAGCAAATGCTATTCTCTTTCTTCTTTTATTTTGTGTGCCGAGCTTCTCGACACATCATGATGAAAATTGGATTTATTTTCTTTGAGTGTGATAAGTGCATGACATGCATTCGTAGATCTAAAGTTTTTTGTTCGTTCTTTTGGAATTCTCTGTAAATAATTTTACCTATTCTGATCCATCGCTGAGATGCATTCTCTGTAAATAATTTACCTATTCTGATCCATTGCTCCATGCATTGGTTACTTGTTATGAATATTAAATACATTCACGTGACTAAGTTTCGTAGTTTGTAGTTTAGTGAAACCTAATGGGAAAGGATGAACTTATGAGCAGCATCAGCAGGTTATAAACATTTACTTTGAAGATTTTAGTTGAGCTTTTATTTTGAAGACTGATAGGATAACAGATTAATGGAATTTGAGAAGTAATAATCACCCTTCAGAACAATTTTAAGGTTAAGATGTTTATTTCACTAAATTTTTGGAATAAATGTTTTCGTATAGCAGTATTGGATTTCCCATGCTACATTTTTTCACAATAATTACTCATATTGAAATGATCCAAAGTATCGATACGGAGTAAAGTTGAATTTTTTGAAACAATAAAAAATAAAATTAATGAAAAGATTTAAGAGTACTTAAATCCTAAGATAAATAAAGAAAATCTTAATATTATTTATATCATTAAACACATGAGATTCTTCAAACTAATTGCCAGAATAACATATGGAGTAAAGTTGATAATAAGTACACTGTAGAGATTAACACATATTAACACACTATAACAAAAAGAAGTGGACAGAATCAAAGTCTCTAATTCTGAAATGCTAATGCTGAAGTGCTGGCATGTGAGGTGTACATGGTGAAGTGACTAAGAGTCTGGATTTAGTTTACTCTTAAATGTATTATTTTGACTTTGTCAATGTTCTCTGTAATTGTTGTAGATACTGGAAATGAGATACAGGATCCCCTTTGTAATCGGGTGGAGCATTGCTCACATTAATATTAAATTTATTTTCCTGTTCTAGAAAAAAAAAATTTATAACAAAAAATAAAATAAAAAGAAAAAAAAATACTTAAATAAGAAATGTTTAAATCCTTATAAAAAAAAGTAATTTTTGATAGTATTATAGACTTAAACCTGCCTTCAATGAGTCCTACAGAGACTTTATTCCCCTATGTCATTAAAAAATTATAAATAAAATGGTTGATTTTTGTACATAAACCTTAATTAAAGTTATAAGTTATTAACATCTAACAATAAAAGTAATTTAATACACGATTTACAAAGTCCAAACCTACACACTTACTATAATGAAATAAATACAGAAATACTATTTCCCCTACTATGAACCAGTTACTGAGATACATTGTGGTAAATACAGAGATACAACAATATCACACCAACACTGAAATGGATGTCTTTGCTTGTGAATTTTTTTAAAAATAATAACTATTTCAATTCATATATATTAAATCAAATATTCACTTAAATTATTTAATTTACACATTTTTAGTTAGCTTATTACTTAAATAATATCAATAATATTATTTTTAATAGATTAATTAGTTAATATAAAAAAATAAAAAATTTTACTATGTATATATAATCTGATAGAAAAAAATATAAATATCATACATTTGGATATAGAAAAAGAAACAGATTTGATAATATGATCATGCACTAAATGCATTCAAATTGATAATTCAAACAGAACGGCAAGAGGGTTCTTTCTCAGTTTGTTATATCATATCTGTAATTTTGGAAGCCTTGTCCAAAAGGATTGTGTCACTTGATCATAGGTTTAACTAGAATTACCAACCTGCACAGTAATAATTTATTGAAGTTTTGAGGAACATACATTGACTCCGCAAGCCAAATAGTGGAATTCTCTCAAAATTCCAATCTTACGGATTGGCAAGCCAAGCATGTGTATTGCTTAGGAGGGAGTTCAATGAACTGCCAAAGTTTTCAGAGCAAACTTTGATATGTTAGATCTACTGAAAATTGTGAACATTGCTGAGGTTTAGTTCCTAGATTGGTTATATCAACAAGAGTTGGGTTTAACTTTCAAAATATATAGTTTAACTTGAAATTTATGACACTAGCATTTGTAAGGGGAGCACACGAATCAGGGATATGTGATCAAAGTAATGTAATTTTCTATAAATTTTTGTTATAATTTTAGATATGTAAAGGATTGAAATTATATATTTTGTCGTTGATAAAAAAATATAAAAATTATGTTAAAAATCGTTAATTCAATGTACATACAAACATGTTATAAACATATGTGCATATATGTATGTTAAGTAAGGGTTCGTCCATATGACACAAACAGGTAACTTTTGATATTAAACATGTAGTAGTAGACAACCTGGTATGATCCATTGCGCAGATAAAGTAAATGATTCTATTAACAATCGTGATTACTGTAAATTTTTAGCATTAAACCTTAGCTATTTATGTTGTGCTGTTATAAAATTAGTGAGTGTGAATAAAATGATAAAAATATGATTTAATGGATAGCCTACGTGAACATATTAAAATTAAAATTCTTTTGACTGATATAATAATGAAAATTATAAAAAAAAATTATAGATTTCTTATTAAACCAAATTCAGACACACCTTACAAGTAATAAACATATCTATACTCAAATCCAAATTGTATTAGATAGCTACTAGTAATAAACTCATAAATTATGAGAAACAACTTAAACCATGTTGAACAAAAATAACAAGCGCACACCTGTACATAAAACACAATAATGTATTTCTATTCGTGATAACTTGGATTAACCTGACACAAAAAGAAAGTGTAATTCCAATACTTTGATCATAAGACTCCTATACTTTGTTCCTTGTGATGCTTGTTCACAAATTCTAATATGCCAACTAAATATATTATGAATTTCAAAACTAATGTTGGATTGGAGCAAATCATATTCTGTTTGGTGTATCGATTCTATTGAAAATCTTCATTATTATAGTGATATTAAACATATTTATCTTTTATAAAAAAATTAAACATATTTCAAGTATCACTATTAAATTAAAGTTTACTAATTTCCTTTTCACTGAGGTTATTGAAAATACTAAAACGAATAAATTTAAGTATCTCCACTTATATCTGACTTTGGTGGTAGTTTTTGGGGAGAGCAACAGAGCAGCATGGGTAGATTCTCTATAATACATTAATGTCTTTGCATATGTCTGTTTTGTTAAAGAAAATTATTATTTTAACTGATGAATAAGATCAAATATTGTCTGTTATTATTTAATTTTTCAAATTTTAGTTATGTCATTACCTAAATCGTATACTAAATTAATAAATATGAAAAAAAAATTACAAACACAAGTCATACACATACTAAATTAATAAATATAAAACAAAAGTTACAAACAGAAGTGACATACATAACTGAGAAATTGATACCACACTTTTGTTTACTAAAAAAGGAACAGAGATATGATAAACGGGTGAAGAGAGAATACAACTTTAACATGACAAACAGTTAAACTTCTTCTGGCAAAGGTGTTTATTTTTCCATTGAAAACCTTCAAACGAATGTTCAATTCAAAGGTTGTAGTGTTCCCTTGTAATGAAGTTTTGGAACATGTTGACCATGATTACACTCATATTCAAAGATGCAGTAAACTACACAATCAGCCCTCCACCCAAGGGGACCTTTCCCGGCTGCGTGAAAGCTAGCACCAAACCTGTTGCCAATATGAGGACAGGAAAGAAGACGAGCACCGTCACTAGAGGTGGAGGTGGAAACCGCTGCACCATCAGTGACACCATCAGTGGCACCACCAGCATCAGGACTGTCACCATCACAAAAGGGAGGAACCTGAAGATGATAGACATTTAGCTGATAAAAAGAGAGACAGAAAATGAGAATAAGTTCTTTGGAAGTAGGTAGAATTTATAGACTAGCATGCAGTGTAATGTGATGTATGAATTTGAAGGGAAAATCTTTTATCAACGATTCAATGTATCTTGATAGATGAATGATATGTTAGCAAATGCTATTCTCTTTCTTCTTTTGTTTTGTGTGTCCAGCTTCTCGACACGTCATTTTGGAAATTGGATTATTTTCTGTGTCATAAGTGCATGCATTAGACAATTTAAAGTTTTTTGTTCGTTCTTTTGGATTCTCTGCAAGTAATTTTTCCTATTCTGATCCATCCCTACATGCATTGATTACTCTCTTTATCAATGTTAAATCAATTCACGTGACGAAGTTTTGTAGTTTGTAGTTTAGCGAAACCTAATGGGAAATGATGAACTTATGAGCAGCATCAGCAGGTTATAAACATTTAATTTGAAGATTTTAGTTGAGCTTTTATTTTGAAGACTGATTGGATAACAGATTAATGAAATTTGAGAAGTAATTAATCACCCTTCTGAAAAAGTATCACTAAGTTTAAGGTTAAAATGTTTATTTCACTTAATTTATGGAATAAGAATAAATACCCTCTAATCATTTGACTAAATTTAATTTTGTCCTCTTTTTTTTTTTCTTAAAAACAATAACTCACTTATTAATGTTTGTAAATAGTAGAACACTTTCTTTAAGAGGGCATTTTAAGTTAATGAAAGGATCTACTGTATCACCTATGGAGTGTAGGTTGATAGAGAGTACAACGTAGAGATTAGCACACTATAACAAAAGAAAGTGGAAGAATCAAAAGTCTCTAATTCTGAATGCGAAAGGAAAGCAAAGTTATTTATTCTGTGTAATTGATTGTGTCTGCTGTTAGATTAATGTAGAATTGTTGACAATAGTGCTGAATTGCTAGCATGTGGTTTGTACATGTTCAAGTGTATATCAGAGTCTGGATTTAGTTTCCTCTTAAATCTATTATTATGGATACTTGCTGTTAAAAAAAAAAAAATGGCTCTGTCAATCTGTAATTGTTGTAGATACTGGAAATGGGACACATGATCCCCTTTGTAATAGGATGGAGCAGTTACTCATATTAATATTAAATTTATTCTTCCCTGTTAAAAAGGACTTTTTCTCAATAATAAAAAATAAAATAAATAAATAATACTTAATTAAGAAATGCTTAAATCCTTATAAAAAAAATAATTGTTGGTACTATTATAGACTTAAACCTGCCTTCAATGAGTCCTACAGAGACTTTATTCCCCTATGTCATTAAAAAATTATAAATAAAAATATAAAAGAGGTATTTCACATTATTTTCGGAAAGAATAAAACAGTTCATTTTTGTACATAAACCTTAATTAAAGTTATAAGTTATCACCATCCTAACAATAAAACTAATTTTATATACGATTTACAAAGTTCAACGCTACACTCTTATTATAATAAAATAAATTCAGAAATACTATTTCCCCTACGATGAACCAGTTACTGAGAACTGACCCATAATAATGTTTAGAAATAAGTAAAAATAAGATACATTGTGGTAAATACAGATATACAACAATACAACAATATCGATGACATTAACACTGAGATCGATGTCTTTGCTTGTGAATTTTTTAAAATTAATAACTATTTCAATTCATATATATCAAATCAATTATTCACTTAAATTATTTAATTTACACATATTTAGTTATCTTATTATTTAAATAATATCAATAATATTATTTTTGATAGATTAATTAGTTAATATAAAAAATAAAAAATGCTACTAAAAAAAAGAGAGTATTTTTCTTTTCCTAAACATGCATGACTGTTCAATTCTAATTCACAAGGAACCGATACATAATTCCAAAACAACAACATATAAAAATCTTCCTCGCTCTTCAGACACATGTCAATCACTTCAACTATCCCAATACTTATAAAAATAAATAAAAAAACATAATTCATAAGAATATACAGAAAAAGTGATTCAATCCTTAAATATCGACATCATAAGGGATGGAGAAAAAGTGACGATAAAATATTTCTAATTATTGATAATTTTTAAGAAATGTTGAAATTTGATTTAAAAAAAAATGAGAATAATATCCGGAAAGAAGTAAGAGTTTAATAGTATATAAAATACCATTATTAAGAGAAACATGAGGTATAAAATAAAGTTTTCTTTCGTAATTGAACGTCATGAATGTGTATATCCAAGCAAGAGGGTGTGCTGAGAGTGATTAATTTAAATCAGTACAATCAGACGACAATGTTAAAACTCGGATGAGAATTTAATCAAGAACAATCTGATTTAGCTTGAAGACAGATTTCACAACGACGGATATTCTTGGTTGACAAAAAGTTTAAGGGTTCAAACCACAACTTGCAACAGTTTCTGAACATACAATATGAGTTCTAGAATAAGAAAAATATGATTATTAAAAAAAAAGTACTTCATAAGGTAAAGTCGTATCTTTTCTAATTTAAAAATATTTTAATGTTTCTGTTTATTTCAATAATGAACAAAGAGTTCTTTTAAGCGGATTGGCTCTTGGACATGCACGCTAAATGTAATTCAGACAACACAATATGCTTTTAGTGCTGATATTTTGTATCTCTCACTTTTTATTATTATTATTATTTATTTTAATATTTTAATATACTGCAAATTATTATTCTAATAGATTTTTTTTATCAGTAAAAAATAAATAAATGAAAAACACTTAAAAAATATTTTAACCCTATTATTAAAAAAAATCCTAACACCCAAATGAGAAAAATCCATTTTCCTTACAAATAATCTCTATTTTCCTTACAAACAATCTCTAAAGAGAGAATCTATTACAAAATGAGTAAGTAAAAAAATAATGGATTATATAATCACTCAATGCTAAACACCAAGACCGTAAGACTTTATATACTCCAATCTATGTTTATTAGTTAACTACTAACAATGGACTCATAACTTATGAAAAACAATTTGAATAATATTGAATAAAAATGAAGAAGCATACCTGTACCAAAACTGAATAATGTATTTCTATTTATGATGACTTAGATTAACCTGACTTAAAAAAATATAGTTCGATTACCTTCATTAAAACACTTCAATATTTTACATTGTGATACTTGTTGTCCTAAAATTGCTATAAAAGTTATACAAATTCCAAAAGATTAACAATATCAGTTTATACAGACTAAATCATGTTATTGATTTCGAAACTAATGTTGGATTGAAGTCAAATCATATTCTGTCTGAAGTATCAATGTTATTGTAAAATGTCATTATTGCAGTGATGTCCAACATATTAATCTTTCCTAAAAAAAAATTAAACATATTCCAAGTATCACTATTAAATTAAAGTTTACTTACTTCGTTTTCAGTGAGGTTATTGAAAAGACTTAAAAGAATAAATTTAAGTATCCCCACTTATAGCTGGCTTTGGTGGTAGTTCTCCATGGCAACACAAGTTGGATTCTCTATAATACATTAATGTCTGAGCATGTCTATTTTGTTAAAGAAAATCATTATTTTAACTGATGAATAAGATCAAATATTGTCTGTTATTATTTAGTATTTCAAATTTTAGTTATGTCATTACTTAAATCATATACTAAATTAATAAATATGAAAAAAAAAAAGATACCAACAGATACACATACTAAATTAATAAATATGAAAAAAGCTTACAAACAGAAATCACAGACATATAACTGAGAAAATATACCACACTTTTGTCTACTAAAGAAGAAGCAGAGACATGATACACAGGTGAAGAGAGAGTACAACTTTAACATGACAAACAGTTAAACTTCTTCTGACAAAGGTGTTTCGTTTTCCATTGAAAACCTTCAAACGAATGTTCAATTCAAAGGTTGTAGTGTTCCCTTGTAATGAAGTTTTGGAACATGTTCACCATGATTATAACTCATTCAAGCATGCATGCAGTAAACTACAAAATCAGCTCTGAGTCCATGGGGATCGTGTCATCGTACGTGAGAGCTAGCAGCACAAGTGCTGCCATTAAGAAGACAGGCAAGAGGAGGAACACCATCGGTGGAGGTGGCAACGGCGGCAACACCAATGGCAGCACCAGCAACAGGACTGCCACCACCGAAAGAAAGACGAACTTGAAGAGGTCAGACATTTAGGTGATCAAAAGAGAGACAGAAAATGAGAATGAGTTCTTTGAAAGTAGGTAGAAGAATTTATAGACTAACATGCAGTGTAATATGATATATGAATCTTGAAGGCAAAATCTTTTATGAACGGTTCATTGTATATTGACAGATGAATGATATGTTAGCAAATGCTATTCTCTTTCTTCTTTTGTTTTGTGTGCCAAGCTTCTCGACACATCATGTTGGAAATTGGATTATTTTCTGTGTCATAGTGCATGGCATGCATTAGTCAATTTAAAGTTGTTTGTTCTTTCTTTTGGGATTCTCTGTGAATAAGTTTCCCTATTCTGATCCATCTCTATGTGGATTGGTTACTAGAGATCAATATTGAAGCCGATCACATGACCTAGTTTCGTAGTTTGTAATTTAGTGAAACCTAATGGGAAAGGATGAACTTATGAGCAGCACCAGTAGGTTATAACATTTAATTTGAAGATTTTAGTTGAGCTTTTATTTTGAAGACTAATAGGATAACAGATTAATTGAATTTTGGAAGTAATAATCACCCTTCAGAGAAAAAAATCACTAAGTTTAAGGTTAAAATGTTTATTTCACTAAATTTATGGAATGAATATCCTCTAATCATTTGACTAAATTTAATTTTGTCCTTTTTTAAAAAAAACAATAACTCACTAATTAATATATGCAAAATAGTAGAACACTTTCCTTAAGAGGGCATTTCAAGTTAAAAAATTTATCACATTAATATGTTGTCAGGTCTATTAAAAATATATAAAAAAAAACTATACCAAATATGAATTTGGTAACACTTTATTAGGTTTTAATTGTTTTATATAATTATTTATTTCACTATTTACAATTCTAAGTCATATTTCTCAATTTTTTTTTATCTGTAGAAATTTTATAAATTATTGTAGATAAACAGTAATGCAAGCATTTCATATACCATAACTACAAAAATATAAAAAATAAAACAATTAAATAAATACTTAATTAAGGAATATTTAAATCTTTATAAAAAAGTAATTGCTGATACTATTATAGACTTAATATGAGTTTTACAGAAACTTTATTCCCATTCGTCATTAAAAATTATAAATAAAAATATAAAAGCAATGTTTCAACCCTTTCAAAAAGAATAAAACGGTTCATTTTCGTGTATAAACTTTAATTAAAGTTACCACAATCCTAACAATAAAAGAATTCAATGAACTGCCAAAGTTTTCAGAGCAAACTTTGATGTGTTAGATATACTGGAAATCGTTAACATTGCTAATTAGTTCATAGATTGGTTATATCAACAAGAGTTGATTTTAACTTTCAAAAAATAATTTAACATGAACTTGCATTTGCAAGGCGAGCACATTCCCATGGAACATTTGCAAGGCGATACACAAATCAGGGTTTTTTTTTTAATAGCCAACAATAAATTAAATTAAGAGGTACATTTTAGGAATGCACCAACCCTTATACACATGACAAAATCAGGGTCACCAACCTTTCAATACTTGGCACCATCAGGACAACCTGTGTGGTTCAACA
>Ga0099824_1006568_pt1 | contig 15882 bp, 17 predicted proteins | sample SiratrowhiteBW_FD_76837 | JGI IMG/M metagenome (GOLD analysis project Ga0099824, IMG submission 76837) | Root nodule microbial communities of legume samples collected from California, USA - Siratro white BW | ecosystem: Host-associated > Plants > Roots > Nodule | place: USA: California...
CGGTCGAAGGCGACGCGTGCCTCGTCGTTGCGGCCGAGCTGCATCAGGAAGGCGCCGCGCACGCCGAAATAATGGAAGTAGTTGGAGAGCCGCGGCGCCAACGGCTCGATCATCTCGAGCGCCGCTTCGGCTCCCTTCACCTTGGAGACCGCCACCGCGCGATTGAGCGTCACCACCGGAGAGGGCTGCATGACCTCGAGCGCGCCGTAAAGCAGATCGATCTGCGCCCAGTCGGTCTCCTCGGGCGTGCTTGCGCGGGCGTGAAGTGCCGCGATCGCCGCCTGCACCTGATACGGCCCACTCCGGCGGTGCCGCATCGCCTTGTCGATCAGCGCCAGCCCTTCGGCGATCAGCTCCCGATTCCACAGGCTGCGGTCCTGATCGTCGAGCAGGATCACCTGGCCGTCGGCATCGAAACGCGCCGCCGCGCGGGCATGCTGCAACAGCAACAACGCCGTCAGCCCCATGATTTCAGGCTCGCTCTGGAACAGGCGAAGCAGCAGGCGGGCGAGCCGGATCGCCTCCTCGCACAGCGGCGCGCGGATGTCGGCCGTGTCGCCGCCGGCGGAATAACCCGCGTTGAAGATCAGGTAGATCATTGCGGCCACGGAGGCGAGCCGCTCGCTGCGCTCGACCGCACCAGGGGTCTCGAACGGCACCTTGGCATCCGCGACGCGGGCCTTCGCTCGCGTGATGCGCTGCTCCATCGCGGCCTCACTGACCAGGAAGGCACGCGCGATCTGCTTCACGGTGAGACCGGACACGATGCGCAAAGCGAGTGCGATATGCTGCGTCGCCGGCAGGTCCTTGTGGCAACAGATGAACAGCAGCCGCAGGATATCGTCGCGATAATGCGAGCCGTCGAGCCGCTCGGCGATCTCGTCCTCGGCATCGTCGAGGTCGGAGATCGCCTGGTCATCCTCGGGCAACGGCTCCTGCTTCCGGTTGCGCCTGACTTCGTCGATCGCGACGTTGCGGCCGACCATGATCAGCCACGCCGCGGGATCGCGCGGCGGGCCGTTCTGCGGCCAGCTCTTCAGCGCCCGCAGGCAGGCGTTCTGATAGGCCTCCTCGGCGGTGTCGAGATTACGAAAATAGCGCAGCAGCGCGCCGACCGCCTGGGGACGCGCAGACGTCAGCGCGGCATCGATCCAGGCGGTATCGGTCACGACTTGACACTCCCCGGCTTGAACACGCCGACCGGGCGGATCTCATAGGTGCCGCCGGGATTGGCCGCGCCGAGATCGCGGGCGACGTCGAGCGCCTCGTCGAGGTTCTTGCAGTCGACGACGTAGAAGCCGAGCAACTGCTCCTTGGTCGCGGCGAACGGGCCATCCAGCACCAACGGCGGATCGTCCTTACGCAGCGTGGTCGCGGCCGTGGTCGGCAGCAGGCGCGCCACCGGGCCGAGCCGACCCTGCTTGGCGAGCTTGTCCTGCACCACGGACAGTTTCTGCATGACGGCGGCGTCGTGCTCCTTGCTCCAGGAACCGACCATGTCCTCGTCGTGATAGCAGAGGATGGCGTACAGCATCGAAAGGCATCTCCGTTCATTCCAAGAACGAACGATTATGCCCGCGCCCGACAGGGACGCGAAAGAAATTTTGCTTGCGGGTTCCGATGGCTACGGCCCGACATTGACCGATACAAAGCCGACCTCAGGAACTGCTTGGGCATGGATGTTCTCCCCCGTTGATGGCAGGACACGGGGAGCGGGCCCGACCCGTTCCGCGAGAGAGAGGTTGGAGGTATCTGGATGAGCAAGGGCGCACTCGCGCTGCTGGTCAACGGCGGCACGGAAAACTGGTCGCCGGCGCGCTGGGAGGCGCGGTTCGAGGCAGTCTGCCCCGACCGCCGGGTCGTGCTGCTGCCGGATCCGGCGCTCGATCCGGCCGAGGTGCACTATGCCGCGGCGTGGAAGCCAAAGCCCGGTGAGCTGGCCGCTTTCAGCAATCTGCGCGTCATCTTCAATCTCGGCGCCGGCGTCGATGCGCTGATGGCCGACCGTTCGCTGCCCGACGTGCCGCTGGTGCGGGTCGCGGTCGGTGACCTCACCGACCGCATGACCGAATATGTCGTGCTGCACGTGCTGATGCACCACCGGCAGGAGCCGTACCTGCGCGAGTCACAGCGGCTGAAGCGCTGGGCGCCGAAGTACCAGTGGGCGGCGGGTGCGCTCACCGTCGGCGTCATGGGGTTGGGCACGCTGGGCGCCGCCTCGGCGCGCGCGCTCCGCGCGCTGGGCTTCCGCGTGGTCGGCTGGAGCCGCAGCGAGAAGCGGATCGACGGCATCCCCTGTTTCCACGGCACTGACGGGCTCGATGCATTCCTGCGCCAGACCAACATCCTGGTCTGCCTGCTGCCGCTGACACCGGCGACACGGCACGTGCTCGACCGCGAGGTGTTCACGAAGCTGAACCGGGATAGCCCGCTCGGTGCGCCCGTGATCATCAATGCCGGCCGCGGCGGCCTGCAGAACGAGGCCGACATCCTACGTTCGCTCGACGACGGCACGCTCGGTGCAGCCTCGCTCGACGTCTACGAGACCGAGCCGTTGCCTGAGGCGAGCCCGTTCTGGAGCCATCCGAAGGTGGTGCTGACGCCGCACAATGCCGCCGACACCGACGCCGACGAGATCTCGAAATATGTCGCCCAGCAGATCGCGCGGTTCGAGACCGGCCAGACGCTGGAAAACGTGGTCGATCGCACGCGGGGGTATTGAGGCCCACCGGCGCAGCGCAGATCGCCGACCTAGGCCGACTTACGCGCGATGGTGACGTGCGTGGCGTGCGGGCTGGCGACATGCCCGACGACGGCATAGCCGAGCGCAGGCAGATCGATGCCCGCGAACAGGCTCTCGCCGGCGCCGAGCAGCACCGGCGGCAGCGCCAGTTGCAGCTCGTCGAGCAGACGTGCTTGCAGGAATTGCCGCACGACCGACACGCCGCCGCCGACGCGGATGTCCTTGTCCCCGGCAACCGCGCGCGCCCGCTCCAGCGCCGCGACAATTCCACCGGTCACGAAATGGAAGGTGGTGCCGCCTTCCATTTCGATGTCGGGCCGCGCGTGGTGGGTCAGCACGAACGTCGGCGTGTGATATGGGGGATTGTCGCCCCACCAGCCTTTCCAGGAATGATCCGGCCACGGCCCACGGATCGGGCCGAACATGTTCCGCCCGAGGATCCAGGCGCCGATATTGTCCATCGCCTTGCGCGCGATCTCGTCGTCGAGATCGGTCGTCCCGCCATCCTGGCCGATCATCTGGCGGAAGGTCCGGGTCTGGAAGTACCAGCTAGCCGGCAGCGCCAGGCCGCCCTCGCCGAATGGATTGTCGAGGCTCTGACGCGGCGCGGCTCCAAAGCCGTCGATCGAGACCATGAACACTGACGTCCTGACTGTTCCCATGATGTTCCGCTTCCATGAATGAGAGCACCTTACGGAAGACGGTCAGGGAGGCCAGCACCCGACATTTGCCGCGCGCGAATTTTCGCGGCGGCTATTTGGCCGCGCACATCACGTCGATGGCACCATTCACGATCGCTTCGAGTTCCTTGCGCGGCACGCGGGCACGGGCGCGGATCGCGATGGTGTGGATGGTGGCCGATGCGAGATGCGCGAGCGCGGCCTCATCGGCTGTCTCCGGCAACTCGCCGCGCTCCTTGGCGAGGCGGAAGCAGATCGAAAACGCCTTGTCCAGTTCGGTGAGACCCTCCAGGACCATGGCGCGGATGTCGGGATCAGCCACCGCTTCGGAAGCCCCCGTCATCACCGTGAAGCAGCCGCGCGGCGAGTCCCCTTCGGTGTAGATGTCGAGCGCGATGGCGTAGATGCGCGCCAGCCGCTCCCGCAGCGGCGCCTCGGCGCGGAAGATGTCGACCATCGCGGCGCGCGCCTCATCCCGATAGCGCTGATAGCTCTTGATATAGAGCGCGCGCTTGTCGCCGAACGCGCCATAGAGGCTCGGCCGGTTCATGCCGGTGGCGGCGCTGAGATCATCGAGCGAGGTCGCGGCAAAGCCGTCGCGCCTGAACAGATCGAGCGCCTTGCCGAGCGCGACGTCGGGCACGTAGGCACGCGGCCGCCCGCGCCGCTTCGGCGCCACAGGCGCATCGATCTTGGCAGCGGATGGCGGCTTTCTATTTTTTTGTACCATGTCGCATTAAATTTCTTGACGCCTCCGATATTATTCGAGACAGTACAAAAATCAACCCGGCCGGAAGATCCGCGCCCAGCACCGCCAAGGAGGCACCCATGGACCTTTATTTCTCGCCACTCGCCTGCTCGATGGCGACCCGTGTCGCGCTCTATGAGGCGGGCCAGCCGGCCAACTATCTCGAGGTCGATCCCAAGACCAAGCAGGTGCGTAGCGACGGCTCCGACTTCAACAAGGTCAACCCGCTCGGACTGGTGCCGACGCTGCGCACCGACGACGGCGTGGCGCTGACCGAGAACGCCGCGATCCTGCAATATGTCGCCGACCGCTTTCCGCAGGCCGGCATCGGCACGACATCGAGCACCGAGCGTTCGCGGTTGCATCAGTGGCTGTGCTTCATCGGCACCGAACTGCACAAGGGCCTGTTCCTGCCGCTGCTCGACAAGAAGGCGCCGCCGGAGGCCAAGACCTATGCGCTGGAGAAATACACCTCGCGGCTCGATTATCTCGAGGATCACCTGAAGGGCCGCGACTATCTGCTCGATCATTTCAGCGTCGCCGACGCCTATCTCGTCACCGTCATCAACTGGACCATGGCGACCCCGCCGATCGAGCTCGCCAAATGGCCGGCACTGAAGGCCTATTACGAGCGCCTGCGCACGCGGCCCTCGGTCGCAAAAGCGATCGCGGAGGAGTTCGAACTCTACAAAGCCGAAATCGCCCGCCACAAGGCGGCCGCGTAGCGCGGTCTCTCACCACGCGTCGTCCCGGCCTGGTGCGCAATTGCGCACTAGGCCGGGACGATAACTAAAACGGCTCCGGTCCCAATCCCGGCACGTCGGCTGGCCGCGGCCCTGGGGCGGGCCAGTGGAAGCGGCGATCTTTTTCAGCGATCGCGATGTCGTTGATCGAGGCTTCGCGCCGTCGCATCAGGCCGTGCTCGTCGAACTCCCACTGCTCGTTGCCGTAAGAGCGAAACCAGTTGCCGCCGGCATCGTGCCATTCGTACTGGAAGCGCACCGCGATACGGTTGCCGTCGAACGCCCAGAGATCCTTGATCAGGCGGTAGTCGAGCTCCCTTTCCCATTTGCGGGTGAGGAAGGCCACGATCGCCTCGCGGCCCCGGAATACCTCGGAGCGGTTGCGCCAGCGGCTGTCCTCGGTATAGGCGAGCGCGACGCGCGCGGGATCGCGCGAATTCCACGCATCCTCCGCCATGCGCGCCTTCTGCGCAGCGGTCTCGCGGGTGAAGGGTGGCAGCGGCGGGCGTGACATCGGCGATCCCTCGCGGTTGTGATCACGCGCAAATTTATCGCGCCGACGCCAGGAGTCGATGGCTCCGCACCTATCGCCCGATAGCTAGGCCAAATCGGCCTTCATCAGCGCGCGAATGGACTTCGGAATCGGCTGCGCGCGACCGCCGCTGACGAAGGCGACGCGGACCTCGGCCTTCACAAGCACGTCATCGCCGCGCCTGACCTCCTGCGCCAGCATGATGGACGCGCCCTTCACCGCGATCGGCCAGGTCACGACGTCGAGCACGTCGTCCATTCGTGCGGGCTTGAGGAAGTCAAGCGCCATCGAGCGCACCACGAAGGCGAACCCGCCGGTCTCAGCCTCTGCCTCCTCGAACAGCGCCTGCTGCTCGGCGTCCATCAGGCGGAGATGGTTGGTACGCCCGCGCTCCATGAAGCGCAGATAGTTGGCGTGATAGACGATGCCGGAGAAGTCAGTGTCCTCGTAATAAACGCGGACCTGCATGTGGTGGCGGCCGTCGCGGATCTCGCCGTCGAGGATGGGTGAGGTCATCGGCTATTCCGCAATCCTGGCCGCGAGCGACAGCGCCTCGGCTGTTGCCAGCGCGCGCTTGTCGCGCGTCCAGAACACCGTCTCGGGTGTCAGCGCGGTGGCCGCCAGCAGATGCGCATCGACGTAACCGATGCCTGAGCCGGACAACTTTCGATTCGAGATGAAGGTCAGGACTTCGTCGGTCGTTGCGACGATCGCCTTCGGAAGTGCGTTCAGGTCATCCATCATTTCCACGATCTTCGGCACGTGTCCGAGCACCAATTCACCTATCACGAATGGATGCATGACAACCTCGCCGTGATCAAGAAGTCTCACCAGCCGCGGATCGCTACGACGAAAATGATCGATCCAGATCGACGTGTCGACGAGCACAGTCATTTCGGGCGACGGCGCGGAGGCGCCTTGGCGTCGGGTCGCGAGCCTCCCATCCGGGCGAGCCGGCGGGCGGCCTCGCGCTCGACGAACGCCTTCAATGCCTCGCGGATCACCGCGGACTTCTCCGTGACGCCGGCGAATTCCTGCGCCTTGGCAAACAACTCGTCGTCAATTGCAATTGTCGTTCTCATGGCAAGGATTCCTCGACATCAAATATAACATCAGATGATGCGAGATTCCATGCCGCTGTCGGGTCGTAGGCCGCGCAAGCATGGTCAGGAGACCAACGGCCCCTTTGCACCGAGCGTCACCTGCACGATCTCGGGCGGCACGCCGAGGCGGAACGGCATGATGCTGCAGCCGAGGCCGCCGGAGACGATGACATCGGTCTTCAGCTTGAGATGGCCGTAGGCGAGCCGCATGCCGTGCTTCACGGGCACCGCGGGCGACCAGCCGAGCAATCGAACCTGGCCGCCATGGGTGTGACCGGATAGTTGCAAGGCGACGCGCGAGGGCACGCGGAGTGCGATGTCGGGCTCGTGGGCAAGCAGGATCACCGGCGCATCGTCGTTGACCTTCGCGAGCGTGGCGCCGAGATCGTCGGCGCCGACATGCGCGAGATGGCGAAAGCGCCGCGCCGGCAGATAGGCGAGCTGGTCGCCGAGGCCGGCGAGCCAGAACGGACGGCCGTCCTTGACGAGCCGCACCGCATCGTTCTCGTAGACCGGAATGCCCACCCGCTCCAGCGCCCGGCGCGCGATCGGGACGCCCTGCCCCTGGCGCTGCACGGCCTTGTCTTCCCAATAATCGTGATTGCCGAGGATGGCGTGCACGCCGAGCGGCGCCTTCAGGCCCTTGAGCACCGCGGCCCATTCCGACGCCGGAATGAAGCGCGTGACGTGGCGAAGGCCTGCGACATAGTCACCGAGCATGACGACGAGATCGGCATTCAACGCGTTGGTGCGGTCGACGATCTCGGCGATGCGATCGAGCGACATCCAGGGATCGCAAGCATGAATGTCGGCGAGCGCAGCGATCTTGAGCGGAAAATCCGCCGGCCAGCGCCGCGGCGACAGGTCGTAGCGCGTGAGCGTGAGCCGAACGACCGGCTCGCTGACGCCATAGGCCGCGGTCGAGGCGCTGGTGGCGGTCAATCCGCCGACGGAGCGGAGGAAGTTGCGACGTGAAATCATGGACCTGCGATCGCTGATGCCTGATCGAGCTAAGCCGCGCGATTAGAGCGGAATTGGGCCGCCTTTGTGCAGAAGGCGGGCAGATGTCGCAATGGTTACCGATGGCCTGGGCCGCGTGACGGAACCGACCGAACATTCAACTTTTCGAGAGTGCCGCGGCGGACATCACGCCCGCGCGATCAGTCCTCGTCGCCATTGCCGCCGAACAGGCCGAACTGCGCGGGATCGCGGTTGGGCTCGGCAAGGCCGAGATGGCGGAAGGCATGCGAGGTCAACAGGCGGCCGCGCGGGGTGCGCTGCAGATAGCCGCACTGGATCAGATAGGGTTCGATGATGTCCTCGATCGCGTCGCGCGGCTCCGACAATGCCGCCGCCATGGTTTCGACGCCGACCGGGCCGCCGCCATAGTTCAGAGCGATCGTCGTCAGATAGCGGCGGTCCATCGCATCGAGGCCGGCGCTGTCGACCTCGAGTGCGCTCAGTGCACGGTCGGCGATGCCGCGGTCGACCGAATCGGCATCCGCTGCGGACGCAAAATCCCTGACCCGGCGCAACAGGCGGCCGGCGATGCGCGGCGTGCCGCGGGCGCGGCGCGCGATCTCGTTGGCACCGTCGGAGCTCATGCCGACGTTGAGCACGCGCGCGCCGCGGGTGACGATCTTCTCCAGCTCCTCCTCGGTGTAGAAGTTCAGGCGGATCGGAATGCCGAAGCGGTCGCGCAGCGGATTGGTGAGCAGGCCTGCTCGCGTGGTCGCGCCCACCAGCGTGAACTTCGACAGATCGATCTTCACCGAGCGCGCCGCCGGTCCCTCGCCGATGATCAGGTCGAGCTGGAAATCCTCCATCGCCGGATAGAGCACCTCTTCCACCGCAGGGCTCAGGCGATGGATCTCGTCGATGAACAGCACGTCGCGCTCTTCGAGATTGGTGAGCAGCGCGGCGAGATCGCCGGCCTTGGCAATCACAGGACCGGAGGTGGCGCGAAAGCCGACGCCGAGCTCGCGCGCGACGATCTGCGCCAGCGTGGTCTTGCCGAGACCGGGCGGACCGACGAACAGCACGTGATCCAGCGCCTCGCCGCGCTTCTTCGCCGCCTCGATGAAGATCGAGAGATTCTTGCGCGCCTGCGCCTGGCCGACGAACTCCGTCAGCGACTGCGGACGCAGCGCGGTGTCGCCGACGTCATCGGAGCGGCGCTCGGGCGTGACGATGCGGGAGGGCGTATTCATGACGCAAAACCAGCACGAGAGCGTTGTTCTCCCTCTCCCCGCCCTAGCGGGGAGAGGGTTGGGGTGAGGGGCTGCATCCGCGAGCGAGACATGCGTTCAGACCTGTACCCCCTCACCCGGATTGCATCTGCGATGCAATCCGACCTCTCCTCGCAAGCGGGGAGAGGTAAAGAAAGGACCGGCTTCGATACGCAGCTCACTTCGACAATTCCTTCAGACCCAGCCGGATCAGGTGCGCGGTCTCGGCACTCTCACCGGCGCTGCGCGAGGCGGCGGCGATCGCGGCGGCGGCCTGCGGCTGGCCATAGCCGAGATTGACCAGCGCGGAGATCGCATCCGTCACCGGACGCGGCGCGCGGTTGTTGTCGATCGCGCCCGAGAGCTGCACCACCGCCGGATCGACATCGGCAAAGCCCGGCGCCTTGTCCTTCAATTCGCTGACAATGCGCTCGGCGACCTTCGGCCCCACTCCCGGCGTGCGGGCGACCGCCGCCTTGTCGCGCAGCGCGATGGCATTTGCGAGGTCAGTCGGCGGCAGCGTGCCGAGCACCGCGAGCGCCACCTTGGCGCCGACGCCCTGCACGGTCTGCAGCAGACGAAACCACTCGCGCTCATGATCCGAGCGGAAGCCGAACAGCTTGATCTGGTCCTCGCGGACATAGGTCTCGATCGACAGCACGGCCGCCCCGCCCGGCGACGGCAGCGCCTGCAACGTGCGGCTGGCGCAGTGCACCTGGTAACCGACGCCGCCGACATCGAGGATCACATAGTCCTCGCCGTAGGAATCGATCAGGCCCTTGAGCTTGCCGATCATGATGCCACCCCGGATATGGTGCTCGCGCCGCGTTCGAGTCCCTCAGCATCAGTGAGGGACGCACCGGCGGAAGGGTTCCCTCCCCCCTTGCGGGGGAGGGCTAGGGAGCGGGGTGCCGCTTGCTCCGCCTTACGAGGCAGAGCACGGACGGCGCTCACATCGTGATCGATTGTCGTACGAGCTTCGTTGATGCGTCGTCGTCGCATCGCATGGGCCTTCGCCCGCGGCTTACCCCTCTCTCCAACCCTCCCCCAACGCAAGTCGGGCCTGCCTGACTTGCGTAAATTCACGATGCGCACCCGGCGTAGACCCCGGTTGCGTGTGGGAGGGAGCCTGACGAGTGTGCCCTCCTCACGTCGCGAAAGCTTGCAATCGCTCCTCATAGGTTCGCCACCTTCAGCCGCAGCGCGGCGCTCTGGCGGTGATGCGCGTGGGTGATCGCGATCGCCAGCGCATCGGCCGCGTCGGCGGATGGCGGCTCGGCTTTCGGCAGCAGAATTTTCAGCATCACCTGGATCTGGTTCTTCTCGGCATGTCCGGCGCCGACCACGGTCTTCTTGACCTGGTTCGGCGCGTATTCCGCAAGCGCAATGCCGAACATTGCGGGCGCCAGCATGGCGACGCCCCGGGCCTGGCCGAGCTTCAGCGTGGCAGCGCCGTCCTTGTTGACGAAGGTCTGTTCCACCGCCGCCTCCGCCGGCTTGTAATCGCCGAGCACGGCGGCCAGCCCCTCATGAATCGCGAGCAGGCGGCTCGCGAGCGGCAGATTGTCGGGCGGCTCGACCGAACCGCAGGCGATGTAGACCAGCTGATTGCCCTCGGTCTCGATCACGCCCCAGCCGGTGCGGCGGAGGCCCGGATCGATACCGATGATGCGGACGGGGGAGCGAATCGGCTGCGATGTCATGGGGGAGTGATACCGCCTGCGCACTGGGAACGAAACACAAACGGAGCGTCATCCCCTGCCCCGCTTGTCCTGCCCGCTCGTCATCCCCGCGAATGCGGGGATCCAGTACGCCGCGGCAGTTCGGATCAAGCGCAGGTCTCTGGAATACTGGGTCGCCCGCCTTCGCGGGCGATGACAGCAGTGCAAGCAGCGTCAGCCACCCATCTTCGCAATCAGCGCGTCGGACACTTCGAAATTGGCGAACACGTTCTGCACGTCGTCGTGCTCGTTCAGCACGTCCATCAGCTTCAACAGCTTTTCGCCGGTCTCATCGTCGACCGAAACGGTGTTTTGCGGCTTCCAGGTCAGCGCCGCCTTGCGCGGCTCGCCGAACTTCGCCTCCAGCGCCTTGGCGACCTCGCGGAAGGTGTCCTGCGAGGCATAGACCTCGTGTCCGCTTTCGCTGGAGACCACGTCGTCGGCGCCGGCCTCGATCGCCGCATCCAGCATGGCGTCGTCGGAAGCGACGCTCTTGTCGTATTCGATGATGCCGGTGCGGTCGAACATGAAGGCGACCGAGCCGGTTTCGCCGAGATTGCCGCCGGATTTGGTGAAGAAGGAGCGGATGTCGGAGGCGGCGCGGTTGCGGTTGTCGGTGAGCGCTTCGACGATCACGGCGACGCCGCCGGGTCCATAGCCCTCGTAGCGGATCTCTTCGTAGTTCTCGCCATCGCTGCCGGCCGCCTTCTTGATGGCGCGTTCGATGTTATCCTTGGGCATGTTCTCGGCGCGCGCCGCGACCACGGCGGCGCGCAGACGCGGATTCATCGCCGGATCCGGCGTGCCCAGCTTGGCCGCCACCGTGATTTCGCGCGCCAGCTTGCCGAAAAGCTTCGACCGCTGGGCATCCTGCCGGCCCTTGCGGTGCATGATGTTCTTGAATTGGGAATGGCCGGCCATGCGAGGTCTCTTCGAAGCGTCGGGTCAAAGGGGGGTTGGAAAACGCGGCCTTATAGGCCCCCACCGGCCAAAATCAAAGATCGGCGAGGCGTTCCGTTGCAGATACTACCGCATGCCGGAATATCAGGCACCTGTTAACCATGACTTCATGCCCGGATGAGAGGATCGGCCGTCCCAATTCCCATGCCCAAGGGTCCCCATGGCGTTCGGTTTGTTTCGAAGGCGAGGGCCGGAGCCGGTTGCGCCCGCCGTGAAATCAGAAGTTCCGGCCGCGAACACCGCGCCCGAAGCCATCACCTCGACCGAGAGCGATTCGGCGAGGGAGATCCTGGAACTATTGGAGCTCGAGCTCGGCGGCATGATCCGTCAGCTCGAACGCGCCGCGGGTTCGGTGGCCGCCGGTGCCGACGCCACCGCCGCGACGCTCGCGACCATCCGGGCGCGCACCGACGCGCTGACCGGCCGCACCACCGCCGCGCAGAGCACCGCGACGACATTCTCGGAGGCCGCCGACAGGTTCACCCATTCCGCCGAGGGCATCGGCCAGCAGGTGCGCAACGCCAGCAGGTTGGCTGACGACGCTGCAGCCGCCGCGCGCGAGGCCACCGCCAATGTCGATCGCCTGCGCGAATCCTCGGCCGCGATCGGCAACGTCGTCAATCTGATCGCGCAGATTGCGCGCCAGACCACGCTGCTTGCGCTCAACTCGACGATCGAGGCGGCGCGCGCCGGCGCCGCGGGCAAGGGCTTTGCCGTGGTCGCAACCGAGGTCAAGGCGCTCGCGGTGCAGACCCAGAGTGCGACCGAGGAGATCACCAAGAAGATCGAGGCATTGCAGAAGGACGCGACCGGCTCGGCGGACGCGGTGCACCGCATCTCGCAGGCGATCGAGGCGATCCGCCCGGTCTTCGAGCATGTCAACGGCGCGGTGGTCGAGCAGAACCAGATCACCGGCGAGATCGGCCAGAACGCCGCATCCGCATCTCACTTCATCGTCTCGGTCGGCACCAGCGCCGGCGAGATCGACAGCGCAACGCAGGAAGCAGCAAGGCACGGCGACAACGTCGCCAGGGCCGGCAAGGCCGTGACCGCCTTCGCCCAGAAGCTGAAGGCGCGCTGCGCGGTGCTGCTACGCCAGCACGAGCGCGGCGATCCGCGCAAGAACGAACGTCTCCCCTGCAGCCTCAAGATCGAGATCGCAACCGCGCGCGGCAGCGTCACCGCGCCGGTCTACGAGCTCGCGATGGACGGCATCCTGATCGGCGGGTCTGATGCCGACAAGCTGCCCGCGCAGGAGAGCCTGAGCGCGACCTTGCAGGACATCGGCGCCTGCCGCATCAGGATCGGCGAACGCTCCAAGGCCGGCGCACAAGCGCGGTTCGAGGCGCCGACCGCCGCGCTGCGTGAGAAGATCGAAGACAGAATGTGGGCGATCCACGAGGAGAATACCGAGTTCGTCACCCGCGCGATGGAAGCAGGCAGCGCGCTGACCAAGATCTTCGACAACGCGGTCGCCGGCGGCGCGGTGGCGATCGACGACCTGTTCGACACCGACTATGTCGAGATACCGGGCACCAATCCGGTGCAGTACCGCACCAGGATGCTCGATTGGGCGGATCGCGCGCTGCCGCCGTTCCAGGAGGCATTCCTCGCCAGGGATCCGCGGATGGCGTTCTGCGTCGCGATCGACCAGAACGGCTACCTGCCCGTCCACAACAAGCTTTACTCGCATCCGCAGCGCCCCGGCGACGTCGCCTACAACACGGCCAACTCCCGCAACCGCCGCATCTTTAACGACCCGGCTGGGCTTGCCGCCGGCCGCAACCAGCGCGCTTATCTGATCCAGACCTACGCGCGCGACATGGGCAACGGCACCACCGTGATGATGCGCGAGATCGACGTGCCGATCCGCGTGCGGGGCCGGCACTGGGGCGGCTTCCGCACCGCCTACAAGCTTTGACCATTCTTGTAGCCCGAGTGCACGCTCAGGCAAGACCGACGGCGCGAATCACGCTTTTCAAGATCGGAATGGAGAATGCCGCGACGGGTCGACGAGCGGTTCTGACGGGGGAAGCTCGAAAATGTCGGTCGCGCAAGCCGCAGTTCTGGACACGTCATCCGGCCGGACGCTGGCCGAACGGCTCATCGACCAGCTCGCCGACCGGATCGGCGGACTCGGTGTGGAGCTTGCCGACATCACCGGCAACGTCCAGGAGGTGGCAAGTCGCGTCAGCAACCAGTCGGAGCGCTTCCACCATTTGCAGAAGACCGCCGAGACCATGGTCTCGGCCAATCACGACATCGCCAATGCGTCGCAGGCGGTGCAATCGACCACATCCGCCGCGGTCGGCCAGATCGCGGAATCTCGCAGCGTGGTCGAGACCGCGGTCGGTCACATCGCAGAGCTCGTTGCGGCGGTCGGACGGATCGAGGCACGGCTTGCCGCGGTCGGCTCGGCGCTGAGCCAAGTCGCCAAGGTCTCGGGTTCGATCGAGGCGATCGCGAAGCAGACCAACCTGCTCGCGCTCAATGCCACCATCGAGGCCGCGCGCGCCGGCACCGCCGGTCGTGGCTTTGCCGTGGTCGCAAGCGAAGTGAAGAGCCTAGCGGAGGCGACCGCCAGGCGACGCATCAGATTTCCGACACCGTGCGCGATCTCGACGGCCAAATCAGCAGCCTGATCGGCGAGAGCAGCGACGCCTCGCTGCGCGCAAAGAGCGCCGGCGAAGGCGCCCGACAGATTTCCGGCATCATCATGCGCGTGCAGGAAGGCTTTTCATCCGTGGGCGCCGAGATCGACAGCGTGGCGCGCGCCGCGACCTCGAATCTCGGTCATTGCGACACCGTGATCGCGGAGCTGAACGAGCTTGCCAAAGGCGTCGAACTCTCCTCGCGTGACCTCAAGCACGCCGACGAGCGGGTGACGAAACTGCTCGAAACCTCGGACCACTTGATCGCGATGATCGCAGACAGCGGTGTACAGACCTCGGACGCGCCGCTGATCCGCGTCGTGATCGAGACCGCAAAGCAGATCTCGGAGCTGTTCGAGAACGCGATCGCGCGCGGCGAGATCACACTCGCACAATTGATGGACGAGAAGTACCGCGAGATAGCGGGCACCGATCCGAAGCAATATCTCACCGACTACGTGGCCTTCACCGACCGCGTGCTGCCCGCGATCCAGGATCCGATCCAGAAGAGCGACCCGCGCATCGTGTTCTGCGTCGCCTGGGCCAAGGGCGGCTATCTGCCGACGCACAATCCGAACTACCGGCTGCCGCAAGGCCCCGATCCGGTCTGGAACAACGCCAATTGCCGCAACCGCCGCCTGTTCAACGATCGCGCGGTGAAGAAGGTGGCGGCAAATACAAAACCGTTCCTGCTGCAGACCTATCGCCGCGACATGGGCGGCGGCAATTTCGTGCTGATGAAGGACCTGTCATCGCCGATTGTCGTCGGCGGCCAGCACTGGGGCGCGTTCCGGATGGGCTTTCGGCAGAGCTAAGCGAGCACCCCGTAGCCCGGATGGAGCCAACGGGTCGCGCGAACGCGCGCCCGATGACAGGCTCCGCGTAATCCGGGAGCAACATGCGAGCGTACCCCGGATTTCGCTGCGCTCCATCCGGGCTACGTTCACTCGCGATCACTTTACCCAGAACTCTGGCATCGCAGGCGCAAGCCGTCCGCCGGCCCGCACCGGCGCGATCTTCAGCGCAAGCCCGGTCGCATCGTCGGTTTCGACCGCGACCCCGCTCAGCGTGGCGGGTCCCGACGCCGGCTCGAAGCGGGCCGACGGAATGCCAGTGAGGAAGCGCTGCAGCGGCTCCTCCTTCTGCATGCCGATCACCGAATCATAGTCGCCGGTCATGCCGGCGTCGCTCATATAGGCGGTGCCGGCGGGCAGCACCTGGTGATCGGCGGTCGGCACATGAGTATGGGTGCCGACCACGAGGCTGACGCGGCCGTCGCAGAAGTAACCCATGCCCTGCTTCTCGCTGGTCGCCTCGCCGTGGAAATCGACCACGATGGCGTCGGCGCCCCGGCGCAACGGACATGCTTCGAGCTCGCGCTCGATTGCCGCGAACGGATCGTTGGCGGACGGCTCCATGAACACGCGGCCGATCGCGTTGATGACCAGCGCACGCTTGCCGTTCTTGGTGTCGATCAGCGCAGCGCCGCGACCGGGCGAATGGCGCGGAAAATTCAGCGGGCGGATCAGCCGCGGCGCGCGCTCGATGAACACCAGCGCTTCCTTCTGATTCCAGGCGTGGTTGCCGAGCGTGACCGCATCGGCGCCGGCGTCGAGCAGCTCCTGATAGATCGCCTCGGTGATGCCGAAGCCGCCGGCGGAGTTTTCGCCATTGACGATGACGAGATCGAGCGACCAGTCCCTGATCATGCCGGGAAGGTGGTCGGTGATGGCGGTGCGGCCGGTCCTGCCGACGACGTCACCAACGAAGAGA
>Ga0099824_1006571_pt1 | contig 15880 bp, 8 predicted proteins | sample SiratrowhiteBW_FD_76837 | JGI IMG/M metagenome (GOLD analysis project Ga0099824, IMG submission 76837) | Root nodule microbial communities of legume samples collected from California, USA - Siratro white BW | ecosystem: Host-associated > Plants > Roots > Nodule | place: USA: California...
AAAAAAAATTTATATATTTATATATATATATATATATATATATATATATATATATATATATATATATATATATATATAAATTCTATTATATAAGTAATGTCAAGTCGTTTATTTCAGGCATAAATTCTGTTAAAGAATTGTGCTTAAACTTAAAATAAACACCCATTTTTCTTTGTGATTTTAATAAAATAAAATCACACTTCTTTAACTTTAAAATAATCGTCCATTCTGTATATTTTACCAAATGACAGATATATCTCTTGTATTTTTTTTAATAAAATTACACACATCTTCCTTGTTTTATTGAAATATGTCATATTATCTAAATTTAATAAAAGTTATAAAAAATTAAAATTAATTTTCAAAAGATAAAATTATTTTTTTATAAAAAATAATTGAATAATTTAATTATAAAAATTACACTAATCTCTTCTAAAGTCTTCTTAAATGACTTAAATAATCATTGGCATTCTTATATTATTAAGAAGTAACAATCATATTTTTTTTATTTCTGTTTATCATAAAATCATATATGTAGATATAATAACAAGATAATAAATCTAGGTATATGTTACTTATTTAATCATTTTTATATTAAAATAATATTTTCCCAAATATATTATTATATTTTTATAAGATAATTTATAATTGAATGATGGTATAATTTTTTATATTTTATTGTATAATCATTGAATAATTTATTTATTTATAAATATATTAAATCTTCATATTTTGAATTTGAATTTTTTATAATTTTTATTTAATATATTTTTAAATAATAAAAGACATAGTCGTTAATATATTAAAAATATGAGAGATTTAACTATTATTTATTACATAAGTGAATGATTATGTAAAATTTGAAGATAGTGTCATCTTTATCTTATATATATATATATATAAACATTTATTTAGAAACTAAACTAATCATAAACATTATTTAGTATTATCTACATGAAAGATAAGAGAGTTTTCCGTTGAAAATGACATCATCCGTGGAGATGAATTATTCTTCATTTCCCAACTTGTAATTTTGAATCAAATTCAGGCTCCTTGTTATATAAACATGTTTTGAACTCCATGCAATTACTTCTACGTCACTTTGGATCATAATTATTAATTATTATGTTATATTTATAAAATCTGTTATAATTTTCTTTAAGAAAATAAATTAATTGGTTGCCATTCTTTTTATAGGCAGAATACAGTGTGAAGTATTGGTTTACTTGACCAATTCGACCAAATCAAAACTTGGGCAAAAATTCTCTGAAGTTTGGTTTCAGTAGGTTTCAAAAGGTTAAATTTTCAAATCATTCACTTTTTTCTTAATTTCACTTTTATTAAGTCACATTACTTTTTAAAATCTTTTATGATTTTTTTTAAAATACTTACACTTAAATTAAAAATTTATTTAGTAATTAATATTTTCAAGAAAGAATAATTATTTTATTTTCATGATTTAGAATTATTTATGATCTAAAATTTTATTTCAACACATTTGAATCAAAATTTCTTATGAGAAATAAGTGTTACACTTATAACTCCAAGTATAATTCCTGCAATTATTTAATATAACTTTTTTCTTTGAAAGGTAGACATGACATTTTTAGAGTTTTATGTATCATCATCATTCTCATAACACATGTCCCACTGTGGTTTCTTGGTCGGTGGGTTAATGCCACAAACACCTTTGCATACAATTTCAACTTTAACTTATATGATTTGATGAATTCACCTGTCGTGTTCGGTTCCCAAGACATTCATTTTTTGTCCTTCAGCAGAGGCTTGTAAATTGATTTACTGGTTTAGTTAAAATCTTAAATGGATTTCATTTTTAGCATATGAAACATGCACTGTAAAACTCAGTTGCTACACAAGTAGATACATAAACCATTAAATAAATCATCAATTCAAGTATAATTAATAATTTTAAGTGTTTAAAATCAAGTCTAAATTCAAAGAAGAGAGTGCATTGAATATTAAATTACTTAAAATAACACTAGATGTGCATAAAACAATACAAAGCAACAACAATTTTATTTATGAACCATTTTAATACCATATTTGATGTAATTGGTTCTTTTCTTTTCACTCTATGGACATTTTCTTCTAGATTAACACATCATAAATAATAGGTTAGATGTTTTAATTTAAAATGCTAACTTCTTCCAACATGTAATATTCTATGCAATCTAATTTGAAATACATTAAAATTAGGTATCTGCATGATTTTTCTTTGTGATTAATTTGCATATATTCTCAAAATAAAGAATTTTACAGTATTACTGAATCAAAAACTATTTTAAGTGTAATTTTGCAAAAAAAAAAAAAAATAGTGATATTATATATATAAAATAATAGTATAAAAATCCTTAACTGATATATTCTAGTTAAATTCTTTTTCGTTTGTTTGGGAGCAATGATAACAAATTGAGAAATATAACACTTAAACTTACAGTGATTATAAATAAGAAGTTCACCACAAATCAACACGTGGCTTTTTTTCAGGAAAGTAAAGGCAATGGTTCTGTTAGCAAAAAGAGATAAATGACAGACGAAAAGAAGGAATAATCCGACATAATTAGAAAATTGCATTTGCAGGTTGAAAAAGCTTGTTAGTTTCTGCAAATGGTGAAGCATGTAGATAAGATAGACCTTTGATGTTGATAACTTCCTTATCCATCACACAGTAACAATGATCAAGAACTATCCTATGTAGGATGAAAGGTTGACAATATTATGCTACAGCCACCAGTCCTTTTAGCTTGAGAAAATGCATAGGAGCCATAATATACAAACCATGTTACCTAACATGAAAATAGTACTTGAAAGCTGCTCCACAGGTTAGTGGTCCAAAGATGTGGATGTTTGCCAAAACCAGCACTGCATAACAAACAGTAAAACCTTTTATTTTTTAGTTATTAGCCATTAATTCATTTCTAAATTACAAGATAAGTTGACTCATATGGCCAAAGCAACTTCCCTCTCACCCCCTCTTTTTTCTGTTTTCACTTTTTGCTCTTAGATGAATAGGTAGCTATATACTCAGCACGTTTAGCATTAGATCACTTTCTTCTTAATTCAACAAGTGAAATGTTTAAAAGGAAAAAAGAGGGGCAAAGAGAAGTACTGCATGGAACTTTGTGTGCATAATTTTGTCAATGCCTCTCTTTTCACTTTCATAGATCACAATGAAAATATCTTCTCTACATAGCTGTATCTAAGCACTAGAAATTTCAAAAAGGAATTGTCAAAATCTTATTGTAATCTTACCTTGGTGGATGCTGTGTTTCCTTTAGTTCCCCCTTGGCCATGCCATCTATGTTTCAGCAAATATTTCAATGCAATGCATCATAAATGATGAGTATGCGACCACTCAAAGGTTCTGGAATTAGCTCCAAACCAAAAGACCCAACTGTACGAAGCAGTTCTTTCAGCCACTGGCAATTGATGGATGATACTTGGACCAACCATGGCTATCATATTGTCCGCAGTTTCATGCATGTGGCACATGATCCCTTAACTTAGGCCTACATGCAAATGGCCCCTCGCATAGCTTGAAACTTTGAACCCCACATAGTCCTCTGTAACACATGGCAATGTCACATTTGCTTGGCAACTGAGGGGCCCAAAAGCTGAAATATCATATGTGCATGATGTGGTAAACTGAATCTACCTCAGCATTTCTTATACTTTGACGTTAAATTTTGGGGACTAGTTCACAAACTGCAGCCTCTATGTTCAGCTATGTTAGGAAATGCACTCTCAACCAGCTATTGCACACTGGCATTCAAGAATTGGCTGTTTGTCGGGTCAATTTCGTGCATTTTGTCTTTAGCTCGCTAAAACTTGATAAACTCTAAAATCAGCTCTCAGAAACATATCTGTCACATAACTGGTCGATTTCTTAATTATTAACACTTTATTCAAGTTGAACTATAGCCCGTTGATTCTGTTTCTCATCAACTCATGTATCTAAATGGTTTTGTGTTTGCCAAATAACATACTAGATGTTTTTATAAAGTCAGAGCACATAAAAGATCATTTAAACGTAAAATTAGTTGAGGTTGAGCAATAAGTTGAGCAGCCACTAATACTTACAACTTAAAAGGAAACCAGTTTCACAAGGGAACAAAGTAATTTCACATATTCAGGTCAATCCCGGTACTTTACAAAAGAAATTTCTTCTTTTTAGAGTAAGAACAAAAAACAGAATACTGATATTCCACACTAGCTTCTTCCACCTCCAAAATTCTATCTAGAGTCATCTTCCGTGCATATGAAGCAAACTCAGCTACCTTGAGATGTCATACTCTTCGGGATAAGTGAGTTGTTGCTCCATCTGCCAGCTCAACTTGGAAGCAACACTTTCGTGACAGGGAACGTAGTCCTGTGAATTTAACACAAAATATATCATTTTCTGCTTAATTCTGTGGAAGAAAAAGTGTTTGTTGGTTGATGTCATCCTATGAAAATTACCTCCAATTTCTTTACTAACTCTTTTGATGTTGGTGCTGACACAATAATGTGGCGGGCATTAGGACTAATAAATCCCTCTTCCACAGCTTTATCAATAAATGATAGCAACGAATTGAAGTATCCATCAACATTTACTAATCCCACCTGCAAGTTGTGAAATGTCAAATCTAGTTAGGCTAAAAGAACAGGCAACCTGCAAAGAATAAAGTAATTATTAATATAGGTCTCCAACAAAGTGGTACAGGTCAATTACCGGTTTGTCATGGATCCCAAGTTGAGCCCAAGTTATGACTTCAAGAAGCTCCTCTAGAGTCCCATAACCACCTGCATGCATGTAACTTGCATAAGCTTGTATATAATTTAATACAAAAATGTAAGATAAGCTACCCATGATTGAGATGGTAATTAATACACCAGCAGAAGAAAGAGAAACTGGAATTTATTTTAACAGTATGAGAACCAGTTTTCACTGTGGTTTCATTTCAACCGGGTTGTCTCTCTCTCCACAAGTTTAGGATTTAACTATTCCATATTTGGATGCATGTAACTAATGTTTACTACTATTCTGTATGTACCCTTTGGTTTGTGTCAAAAATGCCATTATGAATGTTATAGCATGAAGTGAGAGGTCGTTAAGGACATCTATAGGTTTTGTCTTCATACTCTCCCGCTTATTTACTCTTGGAAATTGGGGAATCCACCTTCATACGAGGGATCCCAAGATAGAGAGTGATTGACAGCTTTGTCTTTGCGTTCTTCCTCTATCTTCTCTAATTTTCAGCACTCGATTACTTTAAGAATTATAACAACTAAGAATTAAAAGTCTTTGAAAAGGGTAAGACACTATTCCATGTCAGGTACAGGTGCTAGTTGGAAACGTTATCTTGTGCTAGTTCTACTTTAGCTTTCTTCACTATTAAATGCAGGAAGTTTGGTACAAAACACGTCATGGTTCCAAGGAAAGTAGCGGAAAAAATAGTACTCAACCAGAACCACAGTTGCTCAGAGCCGCAGAGCTTTTGAAATTTTAGCCACATATGTTCAGGGCTCAGGGAAAGTCAGCATCAGCTACTTCTGAAGGGTCGCTCTCTAAACATCGTAGCATTGGGATGTATGAATTATTATGAAAGAAAAGTCATAAACTGGTTTGCAGCAGTGCCAAATTTAATTGATTAAAAATCTCACACTAGTTTAATACTCCTTAAAATTACAAATTCATCATCCATTTACGCATACTAAAAGTACATGACTAGTCCACAATATTACGTAAGACTTCAAAACCATACATACACAAGTACATAATAGTTAATGCCTAGTCAACATCAACAACATTCATGATTAGGCGTGGTAAAGCTTTTAATAATGTTTAGATAAAAAATAAAGTTTAACAAAGTGAAAAACCAATTTGTTGAATGCTGAATAAGAAAATAGCACAGGGAGATCAATGGGAGTATTTTATTCAAGTATTATTCTCAAAAGAATAAAACACTGAGATATGGTCAATGGTACATGATAAAACTAGAAAGCTTCAAGCACCTTGATATTTCCACTTTTTCTAATGCAACCAAGTATTATCAGTTCATGCTAACCTGGTAAGGCAATAAAGGCATCTGAATGCTTAGCCATCTCTGCCTTCCTTTGATGCATATCAGCTACAGCCTTTACTTCTCCCACTGTTTCACCAGTTAGCTGCAAAAGGAACCATTGCACAGGGGATGGAGCAGATAATAAGACCAACAAAGTAAAGAGAAAAGGAGCAGCTAAGCAATTTGAGAGTTGAAGGGTTGTTTATTCCATGCTTTACCTAGCTATACAGACATAAATAATTTATAATCCAAGGGATTGAAACTAAAAAACAAAAACAAACCAACAGAAGAAAGTTTCTAGCCAATGAAGGAAAACCTGCAGAGAGAAAAGATGCTGAACGTAAAAAGATTTCACTTGCAAAAGAAAAACACAGACCAGACTACCTAAACCTTGGCCAAAAGAAACTTTGAACAAAATTGTGATACACCAGGCTTTGAAATTGGCAATAAACATATATGAAGACCTTACTGAAAACAAAAGAAACTACAGAACAAGAAAGTATAAACTGTGGACAATGGGAATACGTAACTAAAATATAATAGAACCAATGAGGAAAGTGGAGAAATAAAAGAAAAGAGTAGAACCTGTTCGATACAAATCTAGAAAGGTTATACAGATTTCTCAACTAAAAAGGTACAATATTTTCAGTATAAAAGCTCTCAAAAACACTCTTAATTTATACCCAAACGTGTCGAAGAGGAAGATGTTCGATAAAGAGAAACAAGTAAAACAAAAAGAAACAAGTTGGAAAATTTTATTATAGAGAAGAAAAAACTAGAAGCATTTTTAGCTGGCTGAAACAGACATACCTCTCGAGGCATGAGTGTCTTGGGAATAACTCTGCAAGAGACAATAACATGACAAATAGAGTCAATGGAGAAAGAGACCAACATAAACACAATTGGCTCTGATTTCTTGATCTTCCCCTTCCACCCAAAATCCTTGGGAGAAAATAGAGAAAGAGAAAACTTTACCATAAAAAAGGTGTAAGGAAAAGAGAGAGAGTGATACCCAATGACATGCCGACCACCATCATGAACAGCTTGGGAAACCAAACCCATTAAGCCAATGCTTCCTCCTCCGTAGACCAGATCAATGTTCCTAGAGACCTTCAGAGACCATTAACAACATAGAGTAACAGAAGCAAATAAGAAGGTCTGTGATAATATGATGTCAATAACACAAAAGCAAAAATGATGATTCGTTTGGAAAAAGGAAAAGGCCACTGAAAATTATTCTCCAACGCTCAATCAGCAGCAAGCACTAGTAAAGTCCGGGCCAAGTGTTCTGTCCAGAGCTACTAAGAGCTTAATAAAGTTCAAGAAACAAAAAAAAAAATGGATACTTTTTATGCCCAGAAAGGTGAAAGAAGCCATAGATATCCAAACACATGAGCAAAAAAAATTGGGCACTGACCCTTTGGTTTGTGAATAATGATGGAAAAGTAAAAATTTTTAAAACAGCTGCATAATCTAACATTAAACAGAAGCTAACTCAAACTCAACCAAGACAAAAAAAAAAAAAAATGAAATCTATGTGAATTTCAACTCGCAGAAACAAGTTGCATCTTGCAAACCTGGTATGAACACAACGAACTAACCCAACTGAAATCATCAATGGAACTAGATCATTGAAGACGTCATATATGACAAAGTTTAACCATTTTCACCTAATCCATTAATTCAGCTCACTTATAATGAACTGAAAAACATGACACATTCTTTTCATTAAACCCCAATAAAACAGAAGGTTACTCACTTACCCTTTTGTTTCTCTCCAAAAAAAAGAGCAAGGTATGGGAAAGAAAAGCATAAAAGCATAATGGAATTGTATATATACCAATTCATTGCCAAGCTCAATGGCAGCATCTTGATAGCTTCTCTTTTTGCCAGGGCTACTCCCACAGAAGACACAAACCCTCTTGAACTTTGACACCCTTATCTCAGCGTGTGTCTCCATTGGTTTGATGTAACAAGTTAGTATAGTACTACTCAACCTAGTTTATGCGTATGTATGTGTATATATTCACACACTCTTCTTAGTGCTTAGGTACTGCAATGGGCTAGGTGGTTGGTATTTGGTACCTTCCCTTGTTGATGAAATCTTAATCATCCACCCATAATGATGCATCCATGTGTCATGATCAACATTCTCTCAACTACACTCAGTGGCTATTTTGCTTTCACCACCACTCTTCTGTGAATGGGGTTTGTATATATAGAGAAGTGCAGCACCCCATTGGGCATCGTCGCACGTGAGTAGTGCCTAAGTAGCACGCGCGGACTACTGTTGTTGTGCGGTCCCAACCTACGCCTCCTTCTCTTCTCTTCTCTTCTGCCTAATCAACATTCTCACAAAACATTCTTCCAATAACAAACAACATTACGTGTACTCTAATCATCACGTTTTTTTTTCTAACACACCACCACCTCAATTGCTCTTCCAAACATCCTTAATTAATTACCACCTCGGACTCCTCATCTTATCTTAAACAATACTATTAATAATAATTGTATACACATGTCTAAACTCTTCATCGCAATTTAGAAGATCAAATTGAGGGTTTTCTAAATTTTTTATTGCATATGCATTTTGCATCGCATACCTAGTTTTTTTTTTTTTTTTTATTTGAAAAAAAATTGTGCTTACTTTATATTATAGAAATTCGCAATCAAGGGATGTTGGATAAAGAATGATACCTTTAGGAGAGGTTTATGTGCCCTTTTTATGTGTATGTATCTTGAGTTCCGTCACTGTTACAATTTATTTATTATTTAAGTTCTTTAGTGTATGCTATGATTTTTTTATTTTTTTAAGTATACTATGATTCAAATTAAGCATAAAAACTACTAACATATGGATTAATTGGTAGGAGATTGCTTTAGTTTTAACAAAAAAAAAATCTCGAATTCAAATTCTACATATATTTTTGACATTATTTTTAATAATTATTGTTAAAGACTAAAATCTCGAAGAAGAAAACATTGTTAAGGACTAAAATATTGTTAGTATAATACTAATAATACTAATAATATTATTGATATTATTTTTAATAATATTTTCTATTCTTAAATCTTCTTCATTTCCTTTATGAAAGACAATGTCCATGTTGATTTCCTTTTTATCATCTACCATTCACACTATCTGGTTTTCTTTCTTCCTTTTTTCAATTTGAATACTCCAAATTCCAACTTCACCTAATCGTCTTTGCATTGTACTATTGTGCCATAAAATTTCCCATGGTACATACCCTTTGTCCTATAACGAATAACTAACTTCAGGTAGTTGAGAAAATATATTTTATTTTTGTTTTGTTACTATTTATAAAAAGTGTTTTTATGTCATTTATAATAATTTATATAGTAAATGATAACAACATTAAAATGTTTTGCAGATTCAGTTGGGAAGAAATTTAAATATTATGTCTTTTATGTGTACTGTGTTAATTTGGCTTGTGGCCTTTGGTTGTAAGACTAATTTAGTCATCTATTAATTTGTTATTCACCAGTTTGCATAATTGTTACTTAAAACAGTTACATTTTTTGGAAGGTATGTTATTAGGCAGCATTTTGCATGATTATTTTAATGAAATACACCCAAAAAAATTATTTTGTAACAAGAGGAGAAAATATTAATTAAGCAAAGCAAACAAAAAAGAAAAGAGAAGATTTTTTAAGAAAAATTGTATCTAGCCATATCAATAATAGGACAAAACTTACAAATAAGTTTTTAAGGTATTAAATTCTAATAAAAGATACTTGTATTAAAAAATTATATTTATGTAGCCAGAAATGACTTTTTTAACTATAACTTGATTAACCTACCCTCCTTGGTCAATAAAACTTTCACACAGATAATACTTCACAAATTAACAATATTAAAACCAACACTCTTTTGCACTCAAACTCATAAACAAAAAAAGGAACTAAAATAGTACCAAAATGGAAAAAAAATAACAAACTTGAACAGAAAACAGAGTACACCAGAACAACAAAAGATTAAAAACTAGCTAAATTTTTATACTAATTGAGATTATCAAAACCTTAATATTCTTCAAAGTGAGGACACCAAAAGCATGGATGTAGTGCCTATCAAGGATATTTTTGCGAAAAGTGATAATCTCTTTTGAATAGCACAACAAAAAATTAATGTAAGTTGGAAATGTGTTATGTATATGCTAGTATGTTAGAGTTAATGATATTAATATAGCCACAACAAATGAATCTATTAACAACTTTTCTATTTCTAATACTAATTTTAAATTTCCCTTCATTTAAATATATAAGAGATACATAAATCAGCCATTTACCTTATAAATAAAGTATTGCATATTATGAGCTCTAAAGCATATATCATATTTTTCTAGTTTCTGATTTATAGAAATGTATATGTTACTGTATATGTATGAAAAGAATATGTATATTATTGAAATGCAAAGTATGACAGAAAATAATTCCTTTACATAAACATGAATCCTTGAAAAGGAAAGGGAAAAATGGAATTGTAGCAATAATTCCACCATCTGAAAAGAAAAGAAAAAAAAAAAGATTGATGATTGGGGCGGTGAGGTTGATATTAATGGGAAAGAACAGAATGGGCTTATCCAAGAAAATAAGTTATCACAGCCACTCAGTAACCATAATAGTGCCAATTATGTGCGCAAGTGCAACACTGCCATTTTGGTTCCCCTCTCACCCCTCCCACTTCATCTCTTTCCCATTGGTTCTTTGCCCAAAAGTGTTGAACAAATCACATAAAAAGGTTCCTATCTACAACGGGACTGCGTCACTAACCAAATCATTCATCTATTACTTTCCAACCAACCAGACTGTGCATATACTTACTTAACCAAAAACCATGAATCCCTGTGAATGGAGCAATTAATTAATCCCTGTGAATGGGCAACCCTGACAATTTCTTTTATTTTAAAAAATTTGTTTATGGTGAACAAGTTATGGGTAATAGCAGAAGCTACTTAAGATGGTGCTCTAGTGCTGTTGAGCAATGTGCATTGATGATTGAATAAGAAAACATTAGTGGGTAGTGCCCTATAACACCTGTGCCCTCATCCACCCTACCTTACTCGACACACATGTTATACGCATAGGAAACATTTCATTTTTATTTTACACGCCCCTTTCCATTACCCATATCCTCTCTTCAACATTTCTTCAAGCACCTTGTCCCCATCCTCACTCTCATTCATTGCATGCCCTCTTTCTCCACCTATCAAATTTCATTCTCCTCAAATTGATCACCCATTTCAATTTTAAACCCTCTTCATGGGTTTTTCTGGCTTATTCACACACATTACTTAATTCCTCCCATATTGTTTATATAGCTGTTTTGTCAGTATTGCTGGGACTCAACCCATGCCTTTATGCTGCTAATGCTTATATTATGTTGGTTTTAGGGCTCCAATCCCAACGTAGTCTTTCTGTCTTTCTTGTTTACTTTTTATTTCTCTGTTTCTTCCCCTCTCACGTGTTTAGAGATTATAAACTCCTTCGTGATGGGGATTGAGCTTATATGTATAAAATTCATCTGAACTTGCATGCGCGTTTAAAAGCATATTTTTGTGTGTTAGTGAGTTTTCAAACCACTTTTCTACTCATTGTCCTAGAGAAAATGGTGAAGCAATTACTACTACTTATATACCTTTTATTAAAAATTACGCTAGAGTTACGTTAGTACGGCTGTGCCATTTAATTATTTAATTTTTAGTGGAACTAATATTTTTAACTTCTTAGCCATTACTGTAGAAATCAGCTAAGTTTACAAATACATATACATACATGCCTTAGGGTTTATAATTAAGCACTACAAAGTTCGATACTTTAAACGAAATTGCCCATAGTTTATTGATGGCGGTACACACCAAGGACACTTTCACCTTGGTTTTTCTAGAATTCTTCCTCGATTGTCCCAAAATTTAAAGGGTTGGTCCATCTATATATACAGTATAAATTTAATAAGCGTAAGTTATCAAGTCTCGAAGTCATAGTGAAAAGTAGTAATAGAAGTACAATATGTTTTGTGCTAAATTACTAAGATTTGGAAAAGTGAAGAACACTGAGATAATACTTGTAGTGGTGATGATATATGAGGATTCCGTATTTGATTTGGGTAAGTAAAGAATACAAAGACAATAGTAAACTGAGCATTCAGATTTGAGAGTATTATAATACATTTAGATATAACTAAGTGAACTTTATTTGGTGTTTGATTTTTATTTTATGTGAAAATTCGTTATGCCAACAATAGTCATCTCATGTTCCGAAACTTGCTAAAAAAATATGAAGGCCTTTAGAGAGGATACTACTGAATGCACCAATTCTACGTGGTTGAACAAATTATTTATACATTTGTGGTAACTACCTTATGTGAACAATAGATGAGAGGGGACCATTCTTAAACAGGGAAGACTTTTGTAAAGTTGTTCAAATTTCCTGATGAGGCATCTAGGCATCAGCCTTGAACCCCTAGGTTTTAATGTACCTTAGTGACATGAACAACCACGTCATCTAAAACCGCAAGCCACCACATCTCAATCCCAAAAGTTTGAATCTTTTGATGTCTTGTGATGCTTGAGACGTTGAAGAGGGTGATGTTAGAGCAAAAGAGGAAGGAAAAAGGTAGAAGAAAACAAATTAAGGTTGTTGCAAGTTACAAACATCTAATTCTTCAATATTTAGTGGATTGTGTAAGGATGATAAGATTGTTTGAATTAATAGATAGATACTAAGATTTGAAGGGATTTGAAAAAATATATATATGAAAGTTTGAGAATCATTTGATAAATGTTATAGATTTTTTTTATTTTTTTAATTGATATATTTGTGAAATTACTAATTGACCTTTATGGAAAAGAGTATTTCGTAATTTTCAACTCACTTATAAGAGCTGTTTCGTAATTTCTCATTTCATCCCTTCAAATCACATGAGGGAGGATCCCATCTTGCAAATCCTCTCAAATCAATGCAACCAAATATGCTTCATCCACAATAATCCATTTTCTTGAAACTTTCAAACAAATTAGTTTGTTTTTTTTTTTATATGTTGTTTAACTTTCTCATCTCTACTTAATGTGAGACTTAGACTTACACTTAAATACCTTAAATATACAGCTATCAAATTATACTCATATGAGCCTGGTCACCCTCACAAACTATTAGCTCTAATATCACTTGTTAAAAAAATTGATAGGAGAAATATATAATAGATTTCATAACAATGAGTCAAACCTACACAGAAAATTTACACTACCTTTAATCTAAAACATTATTACAATAAATCTATGAATTTTTTTTTCTGGTATTTACTCAACTTTTTTATTTTTACTTATTATGAAATTTAAAACTCAACTTTTTTATTTTTACTCGTTATGAACTCAAACTTAGGTAGTTAACACAAAATTTAGATTTGACTACTTAACACAAACTTTACATTTTGATGTTTTTTTTTTTATCATTTTACATTCATAATGAATAATAAAGAAAGAATAAAACATCCATAAGTGTGGATATTTTGTTTAATCGTCAACTCAACAAGGTAAAATGCGACAGTGATTCACCTTTTCAAAATTAAAAAAATTAAAATAAAAAATAATTTAAATGTTTATATTTATGGATTGTATTATTTAAACACGTAAATACATAATAATAATAATAATAATACTAATATATTTTTATTATTACTTCAGTCATTAATATTTACTATTTAAGTTTCAATTATTAATTACAATACAATAATTTATTATATAAAAATAATAAATCTTTAAATTTATCTAACTAGAGATAATAATTCACCAACTAAAAATTTTAAGAAATATTTCCATAAGTTTTTTAGTATATATATATATATATATATATATATATATATATATATATATAATATAATAAAATAAAATAAAATAAAAATTATAAAAATTTGGTTAAATAAACTAAAATTTTCAGTTTGTCAAATCATGGCAGTCAACCCGTCTTATCTTATTTTCTGTAGGCCAATAATATGCTGAAGAAAAATAGACGAAGTGGACAAAAAATAAATCATATCATCCTTATTTGTCCACTAAATCTAAAAATTAATATTTTAAGTTTTTATGACTAGAAGCACTTACTTTCTTTTGTTTATGTAAACATTATCAATACAAATATTTTAAACGAAAATTACATGTAGTATAATGTTTGATGATAAAATAAGTTTTTTTTTTATACAAAGGACTAGTAATCCGATAATCCTAAACAAAATCTCCAACAACATCGGAGAAAATAGATTAAATTATATGTTTTTCGAATCATATATACTTATCGAAAAACTTTTCTATCAACCATTAGCATTAATTTTGAGTTAGAATTGAAAAAATGGGGAATCTAGTATGATTGGTTTCGACTTAATTGAAAATTTGTGTTGATCTAAACCCTTTTTTTTTTTTTCTTAATATACTCTTTTCATTTTTCTTAATTGAAAATTTATTTGGGTTTAAAAACTGCACATTTTACCGTTAAGATTTCACAGTTTTACCTATCTTACTAACTAAATTTCAATTTAATGATTTTTACCACTAATGTTCTGAAATTAAGTACACTTGACCTGTTCGTTTAATATCTATCTAATGTTAGTATCATGATGGCACAAGTGGTCTAAGTTGAAATGTTAAAAATAAAAAAATAAAAACATGGAAATTTTTTATTTAAATGACAACTAATAATGGTATTGAAAGTTCATGCGTTCTTCTTTTTCTCCTTTATTCATTCCGAGCTTCCACTTCTATAATTTCAAATTGGTCTTTCATTTCATTTCTTCTTCCCCACCATTCTTGGTTGCAGTTGCTCATGTGGGTTCCAATATACTTCGTTCCATTTCTTATTCTTCATTCTTTTGTTACAAGCCAAATGTCATAAGCATTACCATCTATTTTGTGAAGGAGAAGGATTTAATGTTACCAAGGTTTTGGAATATTGCTGCATTGTGTCTTGAGGATTATAATTGTATTATATTTTGTTATTTTGACATCGAATGTGAAATTTGATATCCAAACACAACCGATACAAAATCAAATAAGAGCATAAACAACATTAAACTCTTCTTTTTGAGAGTGTATGTTATGTAAATGATTATGCTTTTGACATTTGCCTCGTAGAACAAAAATGAAGGAAGAAGAACAATGAAAGAAGCAAATTTGGACCCACATGAACAACACTAAAAATATAATTTTGGGGAAAGAAAAATGGAAGAGACAAATTTGAGATCTAGAAGCAGTGACTTGCAATGAAAAATAACCTCATATAAGAGTGTAAAATGTATTTAATATTAAAATATCAGTGGCAATTTTTTGTCAAACTGAAATTCAGGTAGCAAAATATGCAAAAGTGAACATCACTGATAAAATAGGTGCTTTTAATTTTGAAAGTGATATATAATGCAATATTTTTAAAATATTTTTTTTTTACAAACAATAAAAAATAGCATATAAACTTACATATAAATATTTTTCACTATTATTCAATCAAGAATAGCATATATATGATATGATCGTTAATTCTACATTATATTTCAATAATTATTATAATACATTTATAAATACTCATTTTTTAAAAAGTTTGCAGTCCCAAATTCGTCGATTCTAGTTTGGAAGCAACGATGCAAAAGGAATATAGTATGGATACAGTAATAATAATCATTTCCTAAATTTGAAAAAGCTATTTATATTATTTTCTTTCCCTTATGGATAACAACTTCAATTCTACATGTTATGTTCTGCATGATAAAAACACGCAACGTAAATATATATATATATATATATATATATATA
>Ga0099824_1006577_pt1 | contig 15870 bp, 7 predicted proteins | sample SiratrowhiteBW_FD_76837 | JGI IMG/M metagenome (GOLD analysis project Ga0099824, IMG submission 76837) | Root nodule microbial communities of legume samples collected from California, USA - Siratro white BW | ecosystem: Host-associated > Plants > Roots > Nodule | place: USA: California...
AAAAAATATTTATATTTTTTCTTTTTTCTATATCAGCATTTTTTTCTAAAATACTTTATATATATATATATATATATATATATATATATATATATATATATATATATATATATGTAAATGTTAATTATGTCTTTTTGTCGTTGTTATGTGGAATTGAAACTTTTAGTCTTGTGTTTAATAACTTAAATAGGTAACGAAAGCTAATTTAATTTTAAATAGTACCCTAATATGATTAGGATATGAATGGAATAAAGCACACCACATATGAAAAGAATTTTAAGAATAAGTACTAGAGGAATGAGAAAACTTTTCAAGATAAGAACTCAAACAACAAGACAAAGGATAAACTCAACTTTCAAGAAACACCTTTAAAGATACTTTTACACTATCTAATTCATCATTTCATGATTTGTAAAAAAGATTGAAATCCTATTTATAATAGTTGATGGACATCCAAAAGTCAAAAGGTTAACAAAAGATTAATAAAGTTGACTATAATTAAGAGTAACTAATCTCTTGTAAGTGCATAAGTAGTGAGGAAGGTATGAATGAGCAATGACTTTGAAGATTCATGAATGGGATAATTTAGATACAATGATGAGAGTTGCATTTAGTTAAAAGGTGTAATGATGAGAGTTGCATTTATACTATAAGAAAAATGGCATTTACCTACAACAAAAATCCATAATGGACAAAATTTAAAATTATCTTACATACAGACAAAAATCCGTATGTAAGTATAAAATATTTTTTAAAATAAACTATTTATTATTATGATTATTATTATATTTCTATTATTACTAATTTCAGTATTAATAACATTTATATTATTATTAATCCTTTATTATTATGATTATTATTATATTTCTATTATTACTAATTTTATTATTAATAACATTTATATTATTATTAATCCTAAAGTGTTGAGAGAAGAATTTGAACCCAAGTCCTTCAGCATACATACACAAGTCATAACCACTACAACAATATCAACTTTACAATCATATGGAATTACATATGGATTTGGATCCGTATGTAAAATCCGTATATAAAATTTGTATATAATAAATCTGTATGTAAAATCCGTATATAATAAATCCGTATGTAAAATCCGTACGTTATTACATATAAAAGTTTGGATCCATATGTAATTACATATGGATTTGGATCTGTAGATAATAAATCTATATGTAAAATTCGTATCTAATAAGTTCGTATATAAAAATCCGTATGTAATAATTTCTAAATGAAATTTTTTTTTTGTAGTTAGTTAGAAGGTACAACGATGAGAGTTGTATTTAGTTAGAAGATATAATGATAGGAGTTGCATGTAGTTAGAAGGTGCTCCACTTGTATTTAGTTAGAATATGTAATAACGGTTCTTAGTGATCTAACACTCTTTAGGCTTGAATTTATTTGATTGGTAAGATGCTCCAAAAGTTAAATTATTCTTATTTCTCTTCTTGCATTCTCTCAAATTTCTTCTATCTTAAAATGTTCAACTTTTTTTTTTATTTCTCCATATTCCTTTTTTATGTCATACTTCTTTTATTTATTTTTCATGTCTTTTCTTCTTTTGGTTTCTCAAGTGTTCTATCCTTGCATGTATCAAGATCTGTTGAACAAAATTAGAATTAATTTATTTAAATTTATTTAGTATAGATAACTTTTCTCTTAAAGTTGAGTGAATTTAGAGATTTTTGATTTCTCTCTAAAATGATTTTGAGGTTTCAATTAAAGACATTAATTAAATTTTTTTTTTCTCTACAATCATATTTTAATTATTTGACACTAGACATAAAGAAACCATTTTAATTAATGTTGTTAATTAAAATCGCTTTCTATTTAACAATCCTCAAATCATGTCTTTAAAATCCTATATTGATAAAATTTATTTATTTTGGTAAAAAAATATATTTTTTTACTCATTTTAAGTATTAATGTAAAAAAAGTACAACAAAGTTAGAAAAAAAAAAATCTCATACTATCAATAATGTGATGTGTGAAATATCCTTGGAAAATGTCCCTACTTAATTAATAATGCATGTATAATATACATGAAGCCAGAAACATGGCTGACACGAGAGTTTCCTAACTTACTATATTGTTTGTGCAATGGCATCTATTATCATTCTCTACCCTCCAAAACTTTCCAACTTTTACTTATGCTTATGCCTTTTGAGCCATGTTTGCGATCTCAACATTAGATTCTATCTTTTTACCTTTTTCCTGACCTAATAAGATAATACAAACTTCACTCCCTGATTCCTGTGCCAACCCAAAACAAAACCCTTTTCTGCCCACATTTTGCTTCATTCTTTTCTCTTCAGATAAGGACAATTCAGAAGAGACTGAGAAAGAGAGAAGCATAGAAGATGAAAATTGTTAAGGAATGGTTCAAGGCGTCGCAGACCATGCTTAGCATGGTTTTGGTGCAAGTTTTTGCAACGGGGATGCAGATTCTATCGAGGGTTATACTTGTTGAGGGCACTTTCATTTTCGCACTCATTGCCTACCGTCACGTTGTTGCTGCTGTTTGTGTTGCCCCTTTTGCTTTCTACTTTGAAAGGTTTGAGCTTTTCTTTCATTCATGTTGTTGCTTATTCTTCTGCATGTATCAACTTTCTTCACATCTTCATCTCACTGTTTTTTGCAGAGGCCGCCAAAAGAAGTTGAGGTGGTCGATTTGGTTCTGGCTCTTCATTAACGCCTTATTGGGGTACGTATTTCATTTTTCATACTACATTTGTTACTTCCTTTTTCAAAAGTGTTTATTATCATAAAAAATATAAGTGTTACATAAATATTTGTTAAGATTGTTTCATACTCATATATATGTGAAATATTATTAAAACTAAATGGATCTTCGTCTTACCACTTTGATACATACTTTTATATTATTTACTTTTTGATCCATGTCTTCTTTTTTCTTCTTATTACTTCTTATATCTATTATGTTCTCCTTTTCTCTCATTTTTTTCCTGGGCCCACTTATCACTTCGTGTTATAGTAAGAGTCTTTGTTGAACAGAAACAGTGTGGAATTGAGAGAAAGAATGGGAAACAAAGTCTAAAGAAATGTTTCAAATAAAGGTTTTTTTTCTACAAATGAAACGTGAAGGAAAGAAATAAAAAGGATAATAGGTTAAATATAGAGTTAATAGAAGAAAAATAAAGTGAAAAATGAACACAAATGAGTAGAGATATCAGCTTATCCAGTTCCTATCAAAACTATCTTTCTGTCCATATACATAATGTGATAGCATAATCCATTCCATTGTAATGTATGAAAATTGACATTTGCATCTCCAACAGTCCATTTTTCAAGTTTTATAAGGATTCTACAGATAATTGAACGTATCTTTCTCTAAATTGACTTTTCCAAATCCATGTCTTATCAATCTTAGTTTTTCTTTCTATCAAATATTGAGATTTTTTTCCTATTCAGATACAATTTTTTTTTTAAATTCCCATAATAGATAAATTAAAAATTTATTTCTATTATAAATAAATTTTATCAAATTAACACGATTTCATTATTAATCAAATCGTATCAATAATATAATTTCATCTTAATAAAATTGTTCTAATTTAGCATGATTTACTAATAGTGGAAATTAAAAAAAAACAATTGTCCATCTGATAGTTTTAAAAAGAAATTCACCAGAATAGGAAAAAAAAAAATCAAATACTGAAACACAGTGGACATGTATGTCTTGCTTATTCACTAACGCAACTTATATACAGACATATCTGATATTGTATATAGAAACAGCAAATTGTCCTCTGAATGTGCCCCATTTGTTTTGGAACTTTATTTTTGTTAGTACCATCTCAAACTCAAACTAAGCACTGTGAAAAAGAAAACAAGACAACCTTCTACTAAACTTGTCAAATATGACATGACAACCACTCTGCATTTATCGATGTCGAGGGATAGGTGACACTAGGCAAGTACCCCCTAAATCTAGGAAATAGTGCAACACTGACTTATATGGTGATTATTAAATTAATTTTTAATGGTGATTATGAACTTATGCTAAGTTTTTATTGGTTTGGTTGTGGTTAGAAGACACTTTATTTTGGAAATGATGGAAGCTACAGATTTTCCAAAGAAATCTACAAATTAATTTGCTTCAAGTCGCGAGTTGGGTCAGCTTTCGGTTTCTCTAATCAATGCAAAACGTATAATTAGGTGTTTTAATTCTTCCACGTCACCTAACAATTGGAAATTAGGGTTTTGACACATGTGAAGGAGAAAGTATGCAGACTAGTTTAAAAATCTTATATTTTATTGCTATTTATTTTTTAAATAATAAATAACTTATAATTAATTTTATATAATCGATAACACATGCACATAAATCCTTAAACAACATATAATCCATCATTTTCTTTCCATTATAAAACATATTTCTATCCACGTAGTTTTGAGAAAGAAAAATATGTTATTCTTCTGACTTTTTTTATCTTCACCTTTCTTTTACACACTTACAAAAGTCTTTTTTTTTTTTTTCATATGTTATTTTAAATATTCAATATCATTGATATTGATAACTCCCCTGCTCGTAAAAGGCTTTTTTTTTCTTCTTTTCCATCTGTTATCATTGATATTGATTACTCCCGTTAGAAAGGAAAAGAATTTCAAGATTGGTATCGTACATAACACAGATATAAAAATAATATATAGTTCGAGCTGATGTCAAACTTGTACAAAAGTTATGTATTTTGCAATTTTTAGAAATCATGTTTTAGCGTTTCAATATATAAAATAAATATTTTTTTGATAATTATAACTAATAATAAAAAATGTATTTATTATATAAATTATATTCTAATTAATATTTATAATAAATAAACATTATTAAACTACATATTTGTGTTAGATAATTTGTAATACCGATTTATTAATATTTTAAAAATAAAAATAAAATAAAATAGGGTCAATTGAAAGAAATATATAGACAATATGATTTGTTTGTAGAGGGGAAAGAAAATCGGAAGTGAGAAAGTTTTGAAATTTCATATAGAGAGAAATTGAAATATTCTTTTCTTATTATTTGAGTTTTTGTTTTCGGAATTCAACTTTTCTCTCTATTTTATTTCTCCTTCTTTTAAATAAAAAAATCAAATAATAATTATCCTTTTTTTTCCTCCACACAAATATACCATTAAGAAAAGTAAGTATAAAATAATAGGATTTTTATATGGTTGAATTTTTTTAAAGTAGTTGTTAAATCAAATTAAATTTAACTTAAATTTTAAAATGTATTAAAAAAATTAAAAGTAAAATTAAATATTTAAGTTATAAGATTTATAGATACATGACTCAACAAGATCAATTAAAATAATTCTTAAAAATACTATTGTTCAAGAAAATTTCTTAAAAACATTCAAATATGAAGATTCAATTTTACAATATAAGACTATAAGACTGGAAGGGTAATATATTTTTTAATTGTTTTGCATGTGACTAACTTTAATAATTTTTATCAGTTTTATTATATAAAATTTTAAAAAGACTTTTTCATAAACATTTATGTAATAACATGGGATGAGTAAATATATTAATTTATAGGCATGTTAGATACTTATTTAAAAGTTGAAATTTGTAATATAATATATATATATATATATATATAATTTAGAAAAAGTAAAACTAAATTTAACATTGTTTAAGAAAATTAAAAATATTTTTAGGTCATATGTATGTGTGACATGTGTGCGTTTGACATATAAACAATTTCAGAATACTGGAACCTCTTTACAGAGATGAAAGAAATCAATCAACGTGGTCCTAGCATCTCTTAAAAGCACTTTTCTTAAAGTACTTGTGATGTTATTTGGTCAGGAATAGATAAGTGCTTTTTAAAGTACTTGTGATGTTATATTGATCAGTTTTATAGGGTTAGGGGCGATAATGGAATTTAATTTGGAGGCTGGTTTTACTTAAATAATATTTTTGGGTTTTTGTAGTAATACTATTTTGATTATTTTAAACTATTCATTTAAATTATATTTTCCTCTATTTTTTAGAACATGTACTATTATTCCGTAAAGAGACGACTTTGGGATGTATTTTACTTTTTAATATAAATAAATATCTTAATAGTGATGAGTAATTAAGATTTACATTTTTATCTTTTTCAACAACTTCTAGTAAGCTATGGTAAGAAAGTAAAAAAAATTGTTGACATGTGTGTAAATAAATATTCTGTTCCCATTTATTTATTTATTTAACTTTTTTTATTTTTTAAGTTATTATCGTCAACTAATAAATAATATTTTTACATCAATAATTATTTTTTAAGAAATAATTCATTTTCGTTTCTCAACTTTCATTTCCAGAACAATTTTAATTTTGCATAAAAATTAATTTATCACTAATTTAATGACAACAATCACGTATAATAATAATAATTTCTTTTAATTAGATTTACTATTTTTCATATCACTTAACTTTCGATTTATTTATTTTTATAAATTACTCTAAATTAATCCTTTATTATTCACCTTCAGTCAAACAAAGAATTAATGATAACACTAATGTAAATGTTTTATTATTGTTTCAATAACTTATTACAAGGTAAACTGAAGTTTTAAATACCTTTATTATTGGTTTTTAAATTTTATCTAAGAATTTAATATCATCTTTTAAGGTTACAAAACTTAAAAAGTAAAGTGATCAGTGGACTTTTTTTTTTTTTTTTTTTTTTTTTTTTTTTTTTTATAAAATAAAATATTTTAATAAAATTTTTTTTATAACTTTATATATTTTTTATAAAAAAAAAAAAAAAAAAAAAATTATAAATTTTTTTATTTATTTTTTTTTTTTTTTTTTTTTTTTTTTTTTTTTTTTTTTTTTTTTTTATAAAAGTTAATCATTGATGAAAATGGATGAATAACACCTATACTATAGTTCAAAAAAAAAAATTTGAAATAAAACATTCAAAACTCTTACTCATCATATTAAAAACAAGGACCCAAGAAGATTCAAATGGACTTAATACTGCAACATTAATTGATCATATTAACAGAAATAATTTATATATTATATTAATTAGTGCAATTTTGTTATATAGATTTACTTATAATTTCATTATATTATTTATCTATACTTCTATTAATACATAAGGAGATAAAGATAACACAATTTTTAGAGTACATATATTTTTACTATTTTATTTATACTTCATAATATTTTATAATTATTTTTTTAAATAGTAGCGTTAACTATTATTTTTATTTTAATAACTATAAAAAGAGTAGGCTTTTTAATACCTAAAGTTTTACAATAACATCCTAGTTTCAATTTTATATATCTGAATATCAGTAATTAAATACTAAACAAAAAATGATCACCTTTGAATTATTTTTGGCATTATGAGATATAAAATTGGTACATAACTAAAGTGGACACACTTGTATATTATTCAATTCAATTTCGAATGCTAGCTTTTCATACTCCAGGATCCATTTTAACAAAACACATCCTCAGTTTTATTACTTGTTCAATAATTTGAATACATTTATCTAATGTAATTAAATTCTAGAGTGGATAATGCTTACTGTTTTTAACTAAATCATATATGATTGCAGGATAACACTGGCTATGGCACTGTTCTATTATGGTCTGCGGGACACATCAGCTACTTACTCAGTCAATTTTCTCAGCTTGGTTCCTATCACCACTTTCATTTTCTCTATTATATGCAGGTATATATCTATACATATTGAAACAATATTTCATTCTATTGATCATACCAATTAATTAAGATTGATATAATATAAGAAGAAGTTTACTCCAACTCATCTAGTCCATATGATAGAAGTGTCACTAGTATATAATCTATATATATATTTACTGGTATAACTCGATCAGTTAGTTTAGATGAATGTCAAGTCTTCTGATTCTAATTGCTTTTTAGTTTTTGTTGTTGTCTCTTTTTAGTTTTATTATATTTTTTATTTTGAAAAAGGTCAATTAACTCTATTCGAGTATTAGAGAGTGAATAGTATCTTATGTTTTGAGATCATTTTCTTATTTATAGATTTTCTCATGGGCCCTAGGTGTTCGGCTAGAGACTCAATTTATTAAGAGCCTCCATGCTTCTTTGAAAGCTTTAAGTGACAATTCGTCATGTATTATATGTACATGACATGTCAGAATAGAGTTCTGTAAGACCGATCGAGATATGTAAATAGATATATTGATCATCCTTGAATATTTTATTGTGTAAATATAGTTTCGACATGTTAAAATATATTTTTTCTACATATATCATATCATGTATATACGTATGTACATATATATACCACATTCTTTAACTGAGTGATACATGCATGGCAGAATGGAGAGGGTGGAGTTTGGAAGATGGACGAGTAAAGTGAAGATAGTAGGGGTAACTTTGTGTGTTGGGGGAGCATTGACAACTAGTTTCTACAAAGGGAAGGAATTCTATATTGGTCTAAGTAGCCATCATATACACACTACAACACTTCACTCTTCCAAAACCAATATGCTTCGTGGCACTCTCTTTTTGCTTGGTAGCTGCTTCTCATACACAACTTGGTTCATCGTCCAAGTATGTTTATGCCTCTCATTCTTATTAATTATTATCTTCTCTCTCTCTAAAATCTACAATTGGTCTCTATTTCATATATATATATGTGTAACTCTTAGTCTTTACAAAGCTCATGTGCTGCTCAAATTTCTTATATTTTTCTATCTAAACAGGCTAAGTTACTTGAAATATTTCCATTCAAATATTGGGGAACAATGCTTACGTGCATTATAACATCAATTCAAGCAGCAATAGTAGGAATATGCTTAGATTGCAGAAAAGTTACTTGGAGTTTAAAGTGGAATCTACAACTTATCACAATAATATACTCGGTAAGATTTATTCAATGTAACTACCTTCAGTTGCTGCTACTTTATTGATAGCTATTATCTCCTATGTGTTGTGCATATGCAGAGCCTTTTTATTTTCCTGTTTAAGCTCTTATAACAATCATGCTCTATTTTTTATATATATTCACTGTATTCACGTCTACATGTTATGTCTTCATTTCTTTTTCTCTCTTCAGGATTTCGTTCTTTCTCTCAGATAGTTTTCCTCTCTCTGTCTTTTCTTTATTCACATAATATCATGAAAATGAATCATGCACATGTTTCTTCTTTAAACTAAGGACAATATAATTCATACCCTTGTATTATGGTATCGTAGTTCTTCTCTGTCATGCACTTTCACCTTCTTGCTTGTTACTTTCTCTCTTCTTGCTTCCTAACGATCAACACTTTATAGTTTTCTTTACCTATACTCGGATTAGAATCCTGTCACTACTCTTGTCTTTCCAGTTCTAGATTTTACTAATTAATAGGTCAATGCATGATTCCAGCTCTTAGTGAGAAGAATAAGATAGAATTCATCTATTAGAGTGTACCAAAATCACCTAAATATGATGCAACTTATTCATTATGGAATCATTGGAACAATATGATAGTTTCTTTCTGTTACTGTTACAATTCTATAAAGCATAATATGGATCAATATGACATCCCATATATGGAATGATCTCAACATTAGATATTTATAAGGAGATCTTCTCTGCATGATGGAAGATGTCTTATTATGTCAAAGTGAATTGTCTATACAAATTATTTTACCAAACCAAATTATTTGGGACAAATTGGAGAATTTTCATTGTGATCCGATTTGCATTTATCAAATTAATTTGAAGAATGGATCGTTGTAGGTGACATCAATTATCTTGTGGTGAGTGTCCAATAGGCCAAATCACAATTTAATCGTGGGACTTGGGTTGATATGCTCTTAAATAAAAATAATTACACTTTGACTGTGACTATAACTTTTGACTTAGTGGTAAGAGCTCGATCCAACATGTATCTTCACTTAGAAACTTTTATTTAGATTGCAAGTACTTTAATAATAAAAAAAGAGTAAGGTTTGGATTGTATATAGTTTAAAAGTGAGAAGATTTGTACTAAATCATACACCATCTATGATGCTTAGGTAGACATAGGCAAGATGACGATTTAGATTTATAGAAAGAACAACTCATTTATTTACTAGAAAAATGTACAATTGTATTATATACGAACTTTTTGGGCTTTAGCCGATTTATGAGTCTAAAATGATTAATGGAAAGAAAAATTAATTTCTTTGAGCAACAACATGTCAGACTATATCATTCACTAATATTTGAACCTCAAGTAGACATAGGTAATGATAAATCTAAAAGAAGTAAACAATATTAGAATTTGTGACATTGAATGAAGTTTTATAGTTTTCATAGTATTATGATTATTAATGGTATTTTTTATTTTAATTAATATAAATAATATTTAAAATAATTATTTAGTTGCCACAATAAATTAGTGGCTATTTCGGTCATTATTAGCAACCATTACAAGTCAATTGTTGAATTTGGAAATGATTTTTTTACTGATGTTTTAGCGATCAAAATCAAATCGATCGCTAAAATAAATTTACATTCGATTGCTCTTTCGGTCTCTATTTAGCTACCATTATAATTTGGTCACTAATTTTGGTGGCTAATTTTTTTTTTTGACATTTAGTGATGGATTTCATTTCGATCACTACAATAATTTATATTTCAGTGACTACTTCGATCTGTGACTATCACGTTTCTGTCGCTAAAATCAGAGGCTAACTTTTTTTTTTCTATTTAGCTACCAAAATCAAGTTGGTGACTAAAACAAATGTGTTTGGTGACTATTTTAGTTGCTATTCAGCGACTTATATTTTGGTCACGAAATACAATTATTAAAATGTTTTGTTTATTAATTAGCGATCAAATTGTGTTTCGGTCGCTAATATCAGTCACTAATTGTGACTGTCAGTTTTCGATGACTAAAATCGGTGACTAAATCTCTTTTTTCTTGTAATGATTCGATATTCTTGTTCAATATTTTTTACTATTATTCAAAGAAAATATACAAATCAAGCAATGCAAATCTTACGTAGGTTAAATAATCAATGTAGCAATATCAAATCTCATTTGCTTCTCATGGATCCATTCTATCCATCATGAAAATCTTTTCCTTTGTAGCTTAATAAGAAAGGTAGTAATGCTTTTGTTGTCAATACAAAGAATGCTATTGTCACTATCAATCAAGATTTTACTCAAACTTTTTCTATTTGATTTTCTAGGGTAAAAGTAGGCACACAAACAATGTTTGTTTAAGTAAAGATAGATTTTCTTATGGTTACAAATAACAAAAATTTAAGTAAAGATAGATTTCCTTATGATTACAAATAACAAAAATTTATAAAATAGAAATAGCTACCATTAGAAAAATAGGATTAAATAGGATTCACAAATGATATAGAAAATTCTATTATATCAGTTAGAGAAATAATGACAAATGATGTAGAAAATTCTATTATATCAGTTAGAGGAGCAACCGACATAATAATGACATGCATAGTTATTTTTTTAATTTTTTTTCTGAATTATTTTTTACATTATTTCTAACGATCAATATAAAATAAATTCTTTTATATATTACTCCTTTGAAAAGATACAATATATTTTATTTATTTATTTATAAAATTATCACTTTTTTATTTACAATAATTTTTTTAACCGATATTTTATTTTATTGTAAAATCTCACTTCTTTTTTCTGGTGAATAGAAAATTTACACATCGTAAGACATGAAAATATCTTTTATTAGACGAATATAAACGAAAAAAAAAAATCTCAATATACATTAATTAAGAAAAAAATTTGTCAATATTAATTGAAAAAATCATAACGAGCTCTAATAAAAGACAATCTATTAAAAAAAATCATTAGTATTACTATTTTTAAAATATCAAAATTATTTTAATATTTAAATATATTATTATATTTAGTAATAATTGAAATATTTCATTCAAAAAAATAAAATTTAATAAATTTAAATCATCTTATTAAAAAAAATCTTTAAAAAAATAAAACAATTTAAATTTAATGCATTTAAATATCGTATGAAATTTTATATCCAAACCCAATATTGTTATTTATCCCAAGACATTACATCTCAACTCATGCTTTGATAATTAGGGATCAAATTCATTGTATTAAAAACCCTTCCGAAATCTTTCTATGTCAACAATAACAATAGTGGTTTGCTGAAGATCAAAGCCATTAATTAATTTCCTAACTGAGAGTGAAATTGACACCACTTCATGATTAGAGAAACATTAAGAACAAAATAAAATACTTAACTAAAAGGTAGAATTCATGTGCAATAGTTAAATTACAAGAGAGTTTTGATTAAGATGGGCATCGACAGAAATTACAAATTTCAGAGAAAAAATTAAAGAAGCAAAGAGAGGAAAGAGATTTTTTGCAAAATGGTGTACAGAATTCCAACTTCTGCTGAGCTTTTGGATATGAATTCGAAGGTTCTTGTGGTGTTTTATAACAGGAACTACCTAAGATCCTTGCAGTTAAGTGAATGATGGTGAGGCCATTTATATTGGCTTTGATGGAGTAAGTTTTGAGAAAGGAAGTAAAGCGATGAAGATGTATGCTTCTAAATTATTAATGAACAAGAGTTGTTTGTACAGGGAACATTGGCCACAGCTGCTACGTTTTGCTTAATTTATTGGGCAATTTCAATCAGAGGACCAACTTATCCCACAATGTTCAATCCATTGGCTCTTATTTTTGTGGCCATATCAGAAGCTATCTTACTGGGTCAACCAATCAGTCTTGGCATGTATGAAACCATGTTTTTCCTTCAACAACAACACAATGTCATTTCTTTCCACTACCAAGTTTTTTGATATATAATCCAATGTTGTTATACATCTATCAAAGTGGTTAATGAAAAAGTGAAACTTATTATTTGCAGCTTGGTGGGCATGATTTTGATCCTAACAGGGTTATACTCATTTTTGTGGGGCAAAGGAAAAGAGACAGAAACTATGGCTGAAGCATCCATACAGGTTTCAATTTCAACACAGTCTGTTGGAGTTCATTCCACAGCCATGGTGGTACCAAATATTTCACCTAGTAATGCAATTCTTGGAGATGATGAGAAGACCAATACAAATTGAAAAATATAAAATAGGAACACCACATGTTTAGATTCTTGATGACTTTTATTTGTTTTAAGCCTATGCTCCTCTCATCTCTAGCCAGGCCTTATGGTTGATGGTATACTCAATTGGTTAAGTCCTAATATCAGGTGATTTCTGATCATTAATAAACCAAATATTCTTAAAGGCAGTATCATTTTAAATTTTACCTCAAGGTTTAAGATTCATAGAGTTTCACCAAACATTAGTAGTTCTCAATTAATAAATGCAAAATAAAAGTGTAAAATCTTATCACATTTTTTTATTTGAGTCAAATTTAAAATTAGATAAAATAGAATATGGATAGAGAGTTGGTGATTTAATAAAAATTAAGAAATTGAAATAATGTCAAAATTTTATTTTAATTTCATTTTTTAGTTATTTCTTCTAAGATATTAAAATTAATATTTTAATTATAAAATATTAAGGTAGTTAAAATGGATATTTTAATTGTAGAATCTTACGTTTTTATATGTTATATGAGATTTAAATTTAAATCTCACGTAAATCCTAACAATAAAATCGTAAAATTGTATGGACAGTGATTAATATAACATCATTCAAATTAAGATAAATATATTCAGTTGAAATAAAATATAGTCTTAAGTAAAAGTTAATATAATTAAAATTTTATCTTATTACTTGTATTGATATAGATAATATCATTCAAATAAAATAAATAGGCTGTTCAAAAATAAAATAAAATAAAATAAATACAATTAAATTTATGTTTTTACTCTGATTATGAATTGGAATTTCTGGTGCAGGGTTCATCTCTTGTATAAACGAGTCTTTTTTTTTTTTTCTTTTTACAAAATTCAAAAATCGCATTAACATATCATAATAATACAATTTATATAACAAGGAAATTTTATAATCCATATAAAAAACGATATTATAAACTCTTCACATTCCTAGCAGTAATATCAATTTTAACTTCTAGCAGTAATATAATTTTAACTACTTTGCAAATTGAGTGATTTAACTGATTTAACGAATGCAATTGATTGCTTGAAAATATCAGAATAATCAACTACCTTGTAACAGTTAAATAGGAATTATTACATAATATCTACGATAATTAAGTACCAAAGATGAATATTTTTCTCTGTGTGTGACATCATCTCTCTTTGTAAGGAGAGAGAAAAATGTAATTAAAGCTTTGTTGTGTTGTTAGTGTAAATTTTCTAAACTTATTTAATTTTTTATCTGAAATTTTTAAAATGGTATATTTTTTTATTTATTTCTGAATATTGATAAATGATGTACAGAAGACTCAATATCATTGTGAAGAATCCTGACCTTATTACACAAATTAATTTAACATTAAATAAAATGGTACAACAAAGATTTTAAATAATGAGTTAATTAAAATTCTGATACATATCTTAATATGGTTAATATTCTCAACCTACTCCTTTTTTGTTATTTTGTTTGTTGGAGTGTGTGATGTATTGTTAGTGTACAACTAAAATAAATAGACACTTTCAAAGTTATTTTATATTTTATTTAATGTGAAATTAATTATAATAGGAGAGATACCTTGAAGAAAAGTTACATATTATAAATTTAGTTTCTAATATAGAAATAGATTTAGTTACTAATACATATAATTTAAAAACTAATAATAAATTTATTTAAAAATTTATATAATATTTTCAAAATTTTCTTTCTAAATTTACTGCTAAATTTTACTTTTATTTTAAATTATTTCTATATTAGTAATTAAATTCAAATATCCAACTTACACTTAATTTTGCTAAACATATTTTATTACTAAATTTTAATTTTATTTTATTTTATTTTCAACATCAAATTTACTCTTAATTTAATTCATTGTATAAATCTCATACTAACATTATTTTTTATTTTAATTATAACAATAATTCCATCAACCATTTTAATTTAGAATTTAAACTATTTGAATTTAAACTGTTATTTATTTATTTTAGTTGCATAGTAGCAACATACCATGCCAACAAAACAGAAAAGAAATGTGTTGAGAATATTAACCACCTTAACATTAAAATCCTGTAGTATTCTCACCATTTTAATTAACTCATTAATTAAAATCTTCTTAAATTAATTCGTCCAATAGAGTCATAATTCTTCATAATGATATCTGTATCCTATTTATCCATATTCAAAAATAAATAAAAGAATAAGCCACTTTAGAAATTTCAGATAAAAATTATACTAGTTTAGAAAAAAAACATAACTAATTATTCTAAAATAAATAAATTTGACTTCACAAATTAGTTCCTTATGACACCATTTAAAACCCACATTAATTTTAGAAATTAAAAAATTTTCTATTAGACCAATTGTAAATCAGGCCAATTAAATTAAATAGCAAATATAACTAACTTAAATATAAATATTATCTTTTTTTTCAATCCTTATAAACAAGAGCAATTTTTTATTTGGTCCCGGAAACTAATTTTACATTTTCTTATGAAGTGTAAAGAAAATATCAACACATTTCTATAAATAAAATGAAAAGTAATTTATTTTTAAAAGACTAAAATCCAACATGATCCTATTTTCAATCATTAAAAATATATCCATATAACGTACATAATCAAAATAGAAAACGTAAATGCCCCCACAACTGGTTTCTTATGATCACGAATTTGAATCTATAAATAAAATATACTTTTTAAAAAAGTATTTAGTTTAACGGAAAAACTGCCCCAATAAAAAAAAAAAAAAAAAAATAAATTGAAAAAGAAATATATTTGAAAAAAAGAAGA
>Ga0099824_1006578_pt1 | contig 15869 bp, 14 predicted proteins | sample SiratrowhiteBW_FD_76837 | JGI IMG/M metagenome (GOLD analysis project Ga0099824, IMG submission 76837) | Root nodule microbial communities of legume samples collected from California, USA - Siratro white BW | ecosystem: Host-associated > Plants > Roots > Nodule | place: USA: California...
TTCATTGTCTTCAAGAACATTTTGTGTTCATCTATGTAAGGAAGAGCATCATCAGTATTGTTCAAAATATACAAGTGTGCTTGGAGTACCTGTTGTTGATCTTTTCGAACTATCCTCACACCTTGTGTGCCTTTGCCTTCTTTCCTTCCTTCATACCTTGACCTCGGTATGCCTATAACATCTACTTCTGACATATACATGGTACATAACTCAATTGCTTCCTCTGCAACATATCTCTCAGCAATAGATGCTTTTGGTCGATATGGATTCTTCACGTACCCTTTGAAAATCTTCATGCATCGTTCAATTGGGAACATCCATCGTAAAAGCACATGACCACATATTCAAATTTCTCTTACGAGATAAACAATTAAATGAACCATGATATCAAAAAATGAAGGAAGAAAATACATCTCTAGTTGACACAAGAGAATGATGGCTTCATTTTCTAACTAATCCAACCTCGTAGGATCAATTACTTTCCTACAAATAGCATTGAAGAATAGGCAAAGACAGGTGATGACTTGTCTAACAATTTTTGGCAGAATTCCACGAATAGTCACTAGGAGAACGTCTTGCATCAGAACATGAAAATCATGAGATTTTAATCTCATAAGTTTCAAATCTTCCATTGATATGAGACTTTTGATATTCAAAGAGTATCCTTGTGGTACTTTAACTCTTCGCAAACACCCACAGAAACTGATCTTTTCAAATTTTGACAAAGTGTGCAAGTTGGTGGCAAGTATGTTCGTTTACCATGAGGTTGTGGTTGTAACTCCAACCGAACACCCATCTCAACCAGATCTTTATGAGCATTTATTTCATCCTTTGTCTTTCCTTTAATATTTAGCAATGTCCCAATTATACTATCACAAACATTTTTTTCCACATGCATTACATCTATTTAATGTTTGACATCTAACTTTGACCAATATGGAAGTTCAAAGAATATTGATTTCTTCTTCCAAATGTTTTTCACACCACTATGCTTGAGGGTTTTCCCATAAGTGACTTTGACCTGGCACACTCTGTTATAGACTTCCTCACCTGTTAAAGGCGGAGGTGTTGTTCTGTCTTCCTGATAACCATTAAAAGCTTTTTTCAACTTGGGGTAAGGATGATTACGTTTCAAAAACCTTCGATGACCAATGTAACATGTCTTCCTCCCTTGTTTTAGCTGATGGTAACTTGTGTTCTCTTCACATATCGGGCAAGCACGATGTCTTTTGACACTATAGCCACTCAAATTTCCATATGTGAGGAAATCGTTAATCGTGCAAAATAACAATGCTCGCAAATTGAAATTGACCTTTTCATATGCATCAAAAACCTCGATGTCTTCATCCCATAACAACCTCAAATCCTCTATCAGAGGACTTAGATAAACATCTATGTCATTTCCAAGTTGCCTTGGTCCTCATATCATCATAGACAACATTATATATTTTCTCTTCATGCACAACCAATACGGCAAATTATAAATAATTAGCAAAACAGGCCATGAACTATGTTCCATCAGTTGCAAGACCAAGTCTAAGATTTCTTGGATCACTTCCAAACTCAGGATACAAAGAGTCAATTTTCTTCCGTTGTGGTGAATCGGCAGCATGTCGTAACAACCCATCACATTTTCTTCCACTTGAATGCCATCTCAAGTTCTTTGCATCGTTAACATTGGCAAAAAAACGTTTTAAACATGGTATAATTGGAAGATACAACAATACCTTGGCAGGAGGACCCTTTTCCATGTCATCTTCATCCTCATCATCATCTTTTACTTTGTATCTTGATACCTTGCATCTGGGACACTTATGCAATCCTTCGAATTCTTTTCTATACAATATACAATCATTTGGACAAGCATGTACTTTTCAGTACTCCAAACCCATTGGACGCAATATCTTTTTGGCCTCATAGTGACTGGTCGACAATGTATTATCTTGAGGAAGTATTTCATGCAAAAATTTCAAGTAATTCAGTAAAACTTCTATCAGTCCTTCCATTTCTTGCCTTCATGTTAAATAATCGTAATACTGCTGACAAACGTGTGAAACTTGAACAATCGGGATACAATTGTGTTAGTGAATAATCTTTCAAAGAATCAAACACATGGGCTTGGTGGACACTCTCTCCTCCAATATCATGAATAATGTCATCCATGAAATCTTCAGATATAGATTAGAATGTTCACATTTATTTTTCTAAGATGCATATGGTAAGTCTACAACTTCACCATACCAAGTCCACGTTGTATAGTTCTTCAAGAAACCATCAAAAGAGCATGCTCTCGTATCAACTCAATATCTAGTCTTTTTAAATTCACACATGGAAAGTAATATCTTCCATTTATTGTTGTCCCATTCCGTTTAGCAAATTCTAAAAGATCTTCAACACCTTTCTCACACACATCACTGATCCGATTAGCATTTATCCAACTTCGATCCATCACTACATTTAGTGAAAGATTTTCATACAGATTACTTTATGTCCAAATAAACTAAAACATTGCCAGGGATCAAACATCCCCAGACTCAACCCAAATGCCTTTCTTATTTATCAAACTATACACAAATACCATTTCAATACAAACAAACATTTCAATCTTACAAGCATTCTAATATGCATTCTAATATTCAAGAATACTCAAATAAAATACAAAATTGTTAGGGATCGAACATCTCCATACTCAACCCAAACGCGTTTGTTATATATCAAACTACATACAAATAACATTTTAATAAACACAAGCATTCCAATCAATCAAGCATTTCAATATTCAACAATGATCAAGTAAAATACAAAATAGTGGTTCAATACATACCTCTTGTAGAGTAGTGGTGCGGCGAAGGCGGCTTTACAAAGAGATTATCTCCAAAAGACAAATGCAACGAAACAAACACTTGCAAAACCATCAAAACCAAACAAATAGTCTATAAAACATGTAAACCAGTGAAATGAAACAAAAAAGATGGAGAAATGAAGCTTATAGCCACTACAAGAAAAAAGCTATTTAGATACCAATATTTAGCTACCAATTAAAATGGTTGCTAATTGTGACTAAAATAGTCACCAAATTAAATTTTGGTTGCTAAATAACTACAAAATAGAAGTAATGATTGAATTTAATGACCAATTAAGTCAAATAATTAGTATCTAACATTAGCTATCAGGGTTTTAGTGACCAATACCATTAGATTCTAAATTAGTCTCTGACTTAATTAGATACCAATTTAGAATTTAATGTCATAGGTAACTACAACTTTGGTATCTAATGTTAGATACCAATTATTTGACTTAATTGGTCACTAAATTCAATCATTACTTCTATTTTGTAGTTATTTAGCAACCAAAATCTAATTTGGTGACTATTTTGGTCAAAATGAGTAACCATTTCATTTGGTAGCTAAAAATTGGTCTCTAAACAACCTTTTTCTTATAGTGAGCGTAATGTCTACCTCAAACAAAACTTCAACAAAAATGGCACCGTTCAAAGCAACCAACCAACTGTAATGAAAGAGGGAAACCACAAATGGAGGTGAAGGAAGCAAGAATGGAGGTAAAAAATGGCGAAGAAAGGCTCGGAACAGTGATAGAGGAGGCACACGCAGTGCGAGAAAGAAGAAAAAGTGAAGGAGAAAACGAACGCTTGAGATTAAAGAAAGAGCATAACATCGGTTAAAAGGGGGGAATTGACGTTATGCTCACTGGCGTTAGTTGGGAAAGGCCAACCGAAGTCATTAAAACCTAAATTTACCAAATCTAGCCCCAATTCACCCCAAATTTGTACAGTGCACACATGATGTTGGTTACTGGGCCAAAACCGACGTCATGTATCCTCCACATAATGTCAGTTGGCCTCTCCCAACTGACGTTATGCACTCACCTTAAAAAAAAAGTTAAAATTTAGAATTTTAACTTTTATAGTGTTTTCGAGGACGGTTGTAAGTGGTAACCGACGTCATGTATGTATATCGACGTCAGTTTATTAAAAATTGACGTCATAATGTTTATTTATTTACAAAAATGCCATCTTGTTTTTGGCAACGTACATTTTTGGTTTAACAGACGTTGTATTGATGACGTGCAAGCCCTTTTTTTCCACTAGTGAGTGTTGGGGTGGACATAATTGGGATGGATCCTTATCTTTAGTTTTGAATCTTACTTCTATATTCGTGGATCCGAATCTTGCTTCTGTTTTTTGTGTATTAAATGCTTGTGAATTATGAGAATGAGATTGTATTTTGGGGTTAAAAGAAACTGAAGCAGATCAATTGTGAATTAATTTGGTAGTAAAACGTTTTCGGAAACTTAGTGCCATTGTGTTGTTTGGGCACCTTCAACCGTCCATTATAATATAAAAATAATGTGATTAGACATTGATTTTTTTTTATTTGGCATTGCGTAAATACATTATAACTTATTTTAGAGTGAAACATTGTATACGTACACACAAAAGTCAGTTCTGCATTTTCTAGCTAAGATTTGATTCAAGATATCTAGTGGTTCTCTTTATTTAGGCGAATTTTGTGATTAGATGTTTTGTAACTTTACATCTATATGCATTGAGTTATCTACTATCACCGAGTTGTTATTCATCAATTTGCCATTTTCTGTTTGATGATAGACGTGTTGGTGGCAAAATAAATCTGTGAAAGTGTGAAGTTCCTCTTTTGCGATTGCTATTTTTTAATCAATAGATCTTGTCTATGTTCATGTTGTTCCTTGTTTTTCTTTGAACTAAGCAGCGTTTTAGTTCCACTGGCTCTTTGAACCGTCATAATAAAGTTGGATTTGATGTATCCCTACCAAAACACTAATGTAAAGTTTGTATGAAATCTTGTGATCAGTTCAGAGTTTTGTGAGCTATGAAATTTAGTCAGGGTACCTTTTTTATCCAACTGTATTGTGAATTTGTGTGTGCTTGCAATATTTCATAGACTTTTTTGCCCGAAACATTGATTTTGATGTGGACTACGAGGAAGGTGAAGTGACCAGACTAGCTTTATCATGGGCGACTAATATTCTCATTGTCTGGTGGTTTTGATATCTCCTCTCCATCATCTTTTGGCCTAAAGTTTTTTTTTTTTCATAAAACATCCATGTTGTGCATTGTCTTGAATTATTGTTTTAGTGAGATTATTTGCTCATATTCCCAGTTTCTATAAAAATCTGGTTTAGTGAGCACAAATGATTTAGGCACATCTTCTGGCCTCAACAGTTACATATTTATAATGTATTTTGTTGGCTTCAAGTTCTGAAACATTATATTATATGATCCCTACATCCTACTAGAAGTACTCACTCATTCTATCTTTTAGATTTTTACATGGGTGATGATTTTCTTACCTAAATTGAACTGTGTTTGAGTCATTGCAAATTGATTTGATATCTTTTGCAATCTCTATATTAAGTTAAGTTTATGAAATTATTTGTCATATTGTATTTCACAACTTTCAATTTTCAAAAATTTGGTAAATCTATAAGTGTTGGTGGTTGTGTGTATTTCATAGCTTAAATACAGAACAATATATTTAAACTTGCCCATGTTTCTTTATCTTTTTTTTAATTCGAATAGTAATCTTTTAACTATGTACATTTCCGATGATGCCAATATCTGAAGACATGTAAAATGTAGATGGTCATAGACATGTGCTGATTTGATTCCATATACTTAATTAGTGTTTTTAAGATTCTTGAATGGTTTTAATCTATTTCTTTCCTCTAAAATGAAATGATGAACCAAATTTAATTAGTTGAGAATATGCCTGCCTCATCCCTCTTATTTGCTATGAATTGTAACGTCTAATGTAACTTCTATTTTCTTGACTATTGTGCTTGCCTGGTTGCAATCATTCTGTACACTACATTCAAGAAGGGTTCTTTCTGCTATGGTATACTCAACAATTATGTTACAATTTTGTGATTTGGAGATTACTGGATAATGGTTTGAGAAGTTGATAGTTCTATTTCTTAAACTATTGATGACTATGAGAAAAGTGTTAATTGCATTTAAGAATTGGAGCGATGTGTGTACATCCATTTTCGTGGGTTGTGTGACCCTACACCATTACGTTACATTGGTGATATTTTTCTACAGACAAGGGCGCGAGAACTTGTGAATTGTAATTATTGATTTTTCTTGTGTAATATTTTATTGAAAATTTATTATATAAATTTATTTTGAAAATATTGTTGGATATTTTTCATGATTGAGAGTTCGTCTTCGTGGGACGGATTGTGATAAAATATCAATTTTGTGAATATTGTTGGATATTTTCATGATTGAGAGCTCGCCTTCGCAGGACGGATTGTGATAGAATATCAATTTTGGGAATATTGTTGGATGTCTTACATAATTTTAATCTCACATTCGTTAGACGAATTATGTTAAGTGGATTATTCTATTGTTGAACATTATTGTTCTTATTGTTGCATTGAGATTTATATTAATAATAAACTTACCCTTCATTTATTTATTTTTTAACGTAATTTTTGATGAATGGTTTATTATGTTCTTAAGGTTTTCAGTATCCTTTCGATATTAGCTTTAAGAATATGATATTGAAAGCTCAACAAACTCTGTGGGTTAATTTGTTATTGTTGATACGTTATATTACAGCTTTGCCTATGCAAATAGTTTCCTTGATCAAGCTAAACAAAACTAATTATGAGGATTGGGTGAAAAGTTTTCTAAATCCCAATGTCCTTATAATAATTGTGAAATTGAACAAATTTCTTATGCTTCTGCTATTGACACTCTTATGTATGTTCAAGCTTGCACATGTCTTGATATTGTTTTTGTTGTTAATGTGCTTGGACGATACTTGAGCATATTCCCACAGAGTTTATGACTAGAGATCCCTTAACTAAGGGATTGACTGTTAAAGTCTTTGTTGAGCAGTAACCCGTATGGGGTATAATGAGGTCTTTTGATGTATTGTTTTAGTGAGAGTTTTCTTTGTTGGATATGTATTTCCCTTTTGAACCTCATTTATTGTATTGTCGTAATTATTGAGATGATTGACAATAATTATTTATTGTTGTGACGAAAATTATTTTCTATTGCCATATTTTGATTTGCGCAATTGATATTATGACATAATTTTGAAACATTTTGGACCTAGTCTCAAATTGTTATTATGATGAGATTGTTTTAATCTCATAGAGAATCTTGGGTGGATGATTGAGACATATCATTGTCTATTCTGTATTGTCATATTTTGTTTATTATGATTTACGCAATTGTTGTTATGACATAATTTTGAGACATTTTGGACCCAGTCTCAAATTGTTATTGTGGTGAGATTGTTTTAATCTCATATAGCATCTTGGGCGGATGATTGGGACATATGATTGTCTATTTTGTATTGCCATATTTTGTTTATTATGATTCGCGCAATTGATGTTATGACATAACTTTGACACATTTTGAACCCAGTCTCAAATTGTTATTATGGTGAGATTGTTTTAATCTCATATAGCATCTTGGGTGGATGACTAGGACATAATTGTATATTTCACATTTATAAAGGTCACTGAAATGTATGTGTTTCATTTCTATATGATATCATCACTCCTTCGAGTGTGATTTTGTGCAGTGATAAGATGCTTACATATTTCATTTTTGGATCTTTTGGTTATAAATGTTGTAATATTTTGGCATCTTATTGTGGTCACATGTTGTGAGTTGTTGTAGATTATTTTTCAATATTGTGATCTAATTTATGTTGTCCAAGTGGGAGATTGTTGGATTAATTATTTTGTGGACATACATAAATTAGTAATTTCTCTAGATTAACTTATTTGTCAAAATATTATGTAGCCAGTATTGTTATTATTTATTTGATTGTGATTATTTATTTGGTTACATAAAATAATATTGTTTATATTATGTGAATATTTATTGGATCAACTGATAATAGGTGGGTTGAGCCTATTATTAATTAATAATATATAGAAAAGTCTCTACAACTTCTTAGAGTCAAGTTTTATTCTACCCTATTAAAGAAAAAAGAAGACAGTTCTCTGTATACACTTTTGACCTTGGAGCACTTGGTATACACTCTTCTCTCTTATTCTTTGTAATGAGATCATTGATAAGAAGGACAAAACTAACATATGATGAATCAAAACTCTTTTTTATTTCAGGTTTTAATTCTTTTTATCTTTATTTATCTTTATATAATATGATTTCTCATATGTCATAATCATAATCAGACTAAACTGAAAATTCTAATATGATTATTTCTTTCAATTATGGTACTAAACTTTTATTTTATTATTTCACTTTCTCGAAAGATAAAAATATCATAACCAAAGTTTACTTTCTTCATTATTCTGAATCGGTTCTTATTGGAAAGAAACCATACGTTATACATTTTTTCTTTATTTTTCACACACATATTATATCATATATATATATATGTATTATTTTAAACTTTAGAGCAATCAGTAGGAAGAAAAGAAATTTTCTTCCCGTCGAGATCATACCCCACTTGAAAATTAAACTGTGAATAACCTCCGAAGATGGACATTCCGGTCACTGCGCTTGGCGCTATCGCCAAGCAAAGCATATTAATATTTCTCTCTGTGAGCTTAAGAAACAGGTTTTTATGTTTCAGTGAAACACTAGCTCCTCCGCTGAACTGAAAGACAATTTCAGGAGAAGCGAAGTTATCACGATGTGGGAAACAAAAGCTTAACGGCGACGGAATATTTTTCAACAACTGAACGCCAAGGGTTTCTTGCAACGAAGCCGCGAAATTGTTGTATAAGGTTTTCTCCAGATACGTCAACGTCGTGCCCGAATCAATAACCACGTTGCCGTCAGTGCGACCCGTTGGCACCGTCTTTTTTCCAATGCTGATGGATACAAGGTTGAGATAGTATAAGTTGGGTGCCGACGGTTTGATTATCATCGGAGTGGACACAACCCCGTTTCCCGTTATTATTGCTTCGTTCCCGAATTTCAACTTGCTAGTGGAGGTTGAACCGAAAGGAAGCAAACAGTAGGAGAATTTGCGACCAGTTTTGCCACTGATTTGTGAAACCAACGACAGGGGTCCAGCTCCAAGACCCACTATTCCAGTGACTTTTTTGTTGGTACGAGTAGTGAAGTTGTTGAACAATCCACATCCGAAGATAGAGTTAGGAAAAGCAACAGTTTGTGCTCCACCTCGGGAATCAAAACTTAGGGTTTCCGTACTCAAAAGCCCTGCGCTCAATGAATTGTCACCGTATTTGTGTGTGTAGATGCATTCACCCGTCCTTCCACAACCACGATTGCGAGGGGGGAGTAACGTGCATGGTTGTGAGGCACATGGGGTACGCTTGTACGTGGAAGATTTGAGTGGTTCAAACAATGGGGTCTCTTGGGGAAAACAACGGGCACAAGGGGAACATTGAACCCAAATGAGATCACTCCCTGTGTCTGCAACAGCAACCCTTTCGATGGGAGGAGTGCCAATGTAAAATCTCATTAGGTAGTCACCGTTGTCAGGGACCAAAACTGGTTGGGGTAGTTTGTTGTTTTGATCTAGGAAGTTAGCAACTCGGTTTAGTCGAGAACTGGAGCGTAGGGCAGCATTTATGATGCGCTGTAATGGGGTGAGGGAAGGGTTGTAGATGGGTGAGAGTGGTGAGTCACGGTGGATAAGGTCGATGGTGAAGCCACTAGGGCTTTCATTGGCTTCTGTAGGGATGAGAGAAGAAACGGAGTAGAAGGCTAAGCAGAAGAATAGAAGAGGATTCATGTTGAGGAAATTTGAATACACACTAACTCAGAAGTGAAGGATGGAGGAGGGAGCATGTTGGTGTGCCTCTATTTATATATTTTTGAGTTTTGCATGAGTTAGGAGTGTTTTAAAAACTCTTAATCTCAATGGCACTTGGTTCTTTTGGAAAGTGTAAATGTCTGTTTGGAAGGTTCCTAACGGTAATAAAGAACACATACTTATTTCTCCATGTCTGATTAGACCAACTTGTGCAAACAGTGGTTTTCTGTTTAAGCAAAGAGACCAAATGAGAAATTGTTTGATGATGATGCGAAATGGTTTTCGGTCTCAACAAGGGGACGTACAATCAACAAAGTTTTCTATAATGGATGCCTCGTTTTCGGTCTCCAAAGGTTATATAGTTTTGGATTCTTCAAAATAAAGGGTTATATGTGAATAAAGGGTTATATGTGTTGTTTTCTTGTTACTATCGAGGTTTTTTTTATTCTTGTTGGTGCAATTTTCAGCTCTAATGTACAAAATAAGTAATTTTTTATTTATTTTATAAATAGGTAAGTCTGTCAGACACGATTTTATTATAAAAAAGTTTTGTCAACATGTATCTTGTTCAAATCATATTAGATTAAAGTTGTGCCAAAACACATTATACTTAAGTCATGTCATCCTAACATGATTTCACTTTAATATGTTTTGAACTGAATTCATGTTATCCTAATACGACTTGAGTATAATACCAAAAAAACCTAAAGACATGTGTAGCTAGCACAACTTTTACTAAAATTGTGCCTAGTTAACAATACTTCTTCGTTATGAAGTCATGCCAGATTGACATGACTTACCCATTTTCAAAATAAATAAAAAAATTCTCATTTTAGACATTGGGATGCAAAAGTGCACCACATTAGAAAAAGAAACCACATATAGATTTGGACACTTATTTTACCTACTAGTGAGCCTAACTACAATATCAAGTGATAATGTTTATAAGAAAAATACTTACATATTGTTAATTTTACTTTTGTTGTGAATAGAAGAACACTACATCATTTTTGGCTTTAGGTAACAATTAAATCGCAACAAGCGCAAAAAGCATTGCCTGAAATAGGAAGAAACAAAGATATTTACGCATTCCCTAAGAAGTTGGTTTTGTTTAAAAAATGGTCACGAGACATGTAGAAAGTGTTGCCTATTTATTTTAGACAACACACGCAAAATCGTGCACAGGTGAAGGTTAGTTTAGACCATAATTTTGGAAATGTGGTCATTTTAAATCACGGGTATGTGAATGTGGGCATCTTAGACGACGCGCTTTTGAATGTGGTTTAAAGTGCCTATTAAGATTAAACTAAAGTTATAATATTTTATGTTGGCTATACTTCATGAACACAATGTCGAAAGTGCAAAAAATTTTCCCAAAATCACTCTTTTCCATTTCCTAAACCTGCTCAAAATCAAAATTCCTATACTAAACCCAAAAACTTTCCCAAATCCTACCTGCTCAAAATCGAAATCAGTCTTACAAATCACTCTTCCCCATTTCGTAAACCCGCTCAAAATCGATATCCCTACCCTAAACCCAAAACTTCCCTAAATCCTTACCCGCTCAAAATCGAAACGACTCTTCGAAAAACACTCTCCCAATTTCGTAAACTCGCTCAAAATCAAAAATAAAATTACAAATTCTCCCAATGTTGTTCTTTCAAAATCACTGGTTCTGTCAAAATTGGTATCCCAAAATCACAATTCTCGAGCAATTCTTCCCAGAATCAGTGTTCTCCCCGAGAAATCCTTCCCACAACTCAAGCGCAGGTACGTTAGGGTCATATAACCCAACAAATTAGTGTTTCATTGATTTTCTTATGTGTGTTGTGTTTCTTGCTAACACGTTTCCATATGTTGTCCTCACTATTCGATTGTGTCTCCCTTCACTCATTTTGGAAGATTCTGTGATTTGTTGTTTTTGTTCTTGAGGTGAGTTGCTTTTGCTAGGTCACTATAAGAAAAAAGTTATTTAGAGACCAATTTTTAACTACAAAATGGAATGGTTGCTAATTGTGACTAAAATAGTCACCAAATTAGATTTTGGTTGCTAAATAACTACAAAATAGAACTAATGATTGAATTTAGTGACCAATTAAGTCAAGATAATTGGTATCTAACATTAGCTACCAAGGTTTTAGTGACCTATATCATTAGATTCTAAATTGGTATCTAATTAAGTTAGAGACCAATTTAGAATCTAATGGTATAGGTTACTAAAACCTTGGTAGCTAATGTTATATACCAATTATCTTGACTTAATTGATCACTAAATTTAATCATTACTTCTATTTTGTAGTTATTTAGTAACCAAAATCTAATTTGGTGACTATTTTAGTCACAATTAGAAATCATTCTATTTGGTAGCTAAAAATTGGTCTCTAAATAACTTTTTTCTTGTAGTGAGTGTTAAATCATGTTATTTAGTTATGTTGTTTAATAACATTATAGCTTGTAAATATTGATTGTTTGATTACAATTTCTATCACTGCAACATTAATTTTTTATAATTGAAACTTTTTTGAACTGTCACATTTTTTTTGGTTCATGCTTTGTCTTATTGTGTTACTTCAGATTAATTATCACATGCTTCTTTCCTTATCTATTGTGGTTGTTATTGACATGTTTGTCTTTGTCCCATATATATTACTGATTTTGTGGTTCGTGGCTATAGAATGAAATTGCTTGTTGAATGTTCCGCTAGTTTATTGTTGAATTGCTGAGTCAATGGCTTTTTGTCGCTTCATTTTGTCCTGTTGAGATAAATGTATATAATGTGATACTATTTGTCTCTGGCTTCTAAGTTTCGGGGAAAAGGAATGATTTAAGTGTATCTGTATGTTTGTAATATGCACTCCCCTGAATTGCATTTTTTTGAGATCAAAATCCACTTTTCATAATGGAGGAATTTTAGTGTTTACAGTCTACATCCCCTGAGATACACAACTTTAGTTTAAGAACTAATTTATGCATGATGGCCAATCATTTCTTTTAGTAACCACTATTTATGTAAGTTTCTTATAGTCACGTTCTAATAATTGAATTTCATGGTTCATGCTTTGTCTTATTGATTGCAGGTTTATTCTTACTTTGATTCTGATTGTTGAAATACAATTTTGATGTTGAAATAGCCATAAGTAAGAAAAGAACTTGGGGATCGACTAAATGCTTACATATTCATTCAAGAGATATTACAGATTGCTTAAAAATTATCTTATACAATGATGGAGAGCCATTTGGTCTCAGTGATAAAGTGGTGTCTGATCTCAGTTATTTTCTAAGCACTATAACTAGGAATGCAGACTTTTGTTCATTGGTTTATACAAACTTTAAGACTTTAGTCAAAGATTATAAGGAACATAAATAGAACTATGTCCTGGTACTTGAATAAGTTTTTTGTCTAAGGATTTAATTTTTCTAACATATTAATTAGTTGTGTTTTTGTTCAGGAAAAATTTATTATCTCAGAAAAATGAGAGAAAGCAATATTTACTAGCATAAATGATGCGTGGAGGCAATACAAATGGCATATCAGGAGACTGCGTTTTGGAAAATATTCCACTATAAAGGAACAAATGAAAAATCGCCCATAGGGCATTCCTAAACATCATTTCAAGCAACTGATTACATATTGAAAAAATAACACAATTCGGGTACGATATTCTTACTTCTGCTGTCATTCTGTTAAACTCATTTATAAATTTTGACTGAAACTTATTTATACATTCTTGCTTCTGTTGCCATTCTACTGATAGTATATTTTTGTTGTCTAAGAGAGCATTAGTGAAAAAAATGAAATTAATAGGAGTAAGCAAAAGTATATGCATAGAATGGGATGAGTAAACTTTGTTAGAGTTAGAGCTGAACTAGTATTTATTAATTCCTTCTCTTTCATGTTATACATTGTGCAAAATATATATGTACTAACATGTGTTAATATTTGCTAGAATTCATATAGAATGTTGGGAAAAAGGTTGGAGAAGAAGATAGTAGAGTAGAAATGTTCATAAAAACTCGTCAAGGTAGTCCTAATCGAAGAGCAAAACCAGTGGATGATGAAACATGAGATGTTATTGTAAATTTATTTCAATGTAAGCAATACGACTCAAGTTTTACTTTTATTTGTTAAATTTGATATATTTATATATGTATTTTAGTCTATGCTTGAAAGTTCAATGCAAAACTCATCAAATAAGAGTGTGGAAAAAGCATTTGAATCAATGGTTGGAAAAGAAAAGCATGATCGAGTTTGTTGTTAAGGAAGGATTATGACGCCATCAAAACTTAAAACGAATCAAGAAGTTGTTGTCCAGAAAGTTGTTGCAGTTCAAATTAATGGCATGAAAAATAAGATTGAAGGTTTAGAAGCAATGATTAAAATTTTGATTAAGCAGTAAACCCTGATCTGAATGACGAGGATATACAAAATATGTTGTACATGTTTTAGGAAAAGAACATAGTTTAATTGTTCCACAATCATCTGCTTCTACTCATGTTCCTAATTTTGACCAGGTAACAAACTGATTCAAATCTAATTTACTTATGAATACGTCTGAATATGTGACAAATCTTTGATGTTGGATGATATATTTTTGTTGTTGGTAGACCAAGCATCAAGTTTGGTATAATTTAGTTGTATGAATCAGACAAAAACATACCACCATACAACTCAGTAATTACAATCATAAATTCAGGATCTACATGATTTCCAAGCAAACCATAAATTCATCTATGAATGGTGCAATATGGTATAATTACCTGTTGGCACAGTGCCACTAATATCTAGCTCATAAATATTGTGCAGAAGACAAATACAAAAAAAAAAACAGATCCAAAGTAGTTACATAAATAGTTTGTCAACTCATGATAACATGCTAGAATTCCTCTGGGCACATATATGAACATATGATTATATAAGAACAAAGTTGGTGCACATATATTAATTGCTTCTTCCAGATTGGCCATTAGAACCGTTCAATTTTGTTGGTATCCCATAATCTCTTACTATTCAGAATTTCAAAGTTTTGCTTCTTATGTTTTATGTATGTTTAATTTCGGGGACAATTTGAAGACGGAGAGGATGACTAAATACATGAATGAATACTGGTTGTTGTTACTTGTTTTAAACTTAAGTCAAATGTGATATATATTGGAGAGTAGGATGAATGTGATATTATTTATTTTGAATTCTAGCTAAGCAAGTAAGTATCTATGAACTTTAATATTTTATGTATCCAAAAGCAAATTAAGTGTACACTTTATAAATATATATATATATATATATTTCTTACTATCATGCAGATTTATTTTTGTTTATATAATTACTGATTCAATTATTATTTTTATATTGTTTGTTTGAAAATATTATAAATAATAATTAAAATTTAAACAACATTAAAAATACAGTATGATTTGACTACTGGCCTAAACAACAGGTAACAACTGAAAAGCGGTCAAATAATAAGTAACAATGTAATAAGCATGGTCTAAACAATAGGCAACAACAAAATAAGCGTGATTAAACAATAGGTAGAAACTAGATAAGCATGGTCTAAACAATAGGGAACAACTAAAGAAGTGTGGTCTAACAACAAGCAACAGGTAAATGAACGTGGCCTAAAAAACAGAAAATAGGTAAACAAGTGTGGCCTAAAAAATAAACAACACTTCAGAAAGCGTTGTTTTAATAAAAGTGTTGCTTAAAAGTTGGCCAAAATGTGTTGCCTAATGTAGCATCATAAGCCACGATTTTATGAAAGTGTCACTTTAGACAAAAATCGTTGCTTATAGTCTACAACAATGGACGCATACTCTATTGCTGCGAAACCATTGCCAAATTGTTGCCTAAGGTTAAGCCATGATTTTTTGGCTTTAGGGAACACATTTCGGTTGTTGTCGAAAGCCAAAAATATTGTTGTGGAAATTTTGTTAAAGGTAATTAACATTTTCACAAATATTATTTTTTTATCAGTCCAACAAATATATATATATATATATATATATATATATATATATATATATATATATACACACACACAAGATATATACAAGGATGTGGAAAATATGGAGTGAGGGGAGGATGAATATGGAAAA